>ENA-UPAD01000717-UPAD01000717.1-bioreactor-metagenome-genome-assembly--contig:-NODE-717-length-43365-cov-17.579150_pt1 | contig 43365 bp, 39 predicted proteins | sample MGYA00238179_ERZ772710 | MGnify/ENA primary metagenome ERZ772710 (study PRJEB29004, sample SAMN07631245) | bioreactor metagenome | isolation source: Switchgrass digestor | place: USA: Dartmouth...
GGGATTGCCCGGCCGCAACCGGTTTCCTAAAAAACAACGATTTTTTGGGGAATGCCATAACAGATTTTGTGACATATCTCTACAAATTCTTGCTTTATTGTTAAATATCTCTACGCATCTTGACATATATTGACCAAAGCGTTAAAATTCAAACATATAATTTAATTCTGGGGGGGAAACTCAAGATGAAGGCAACAGGAATGATCCGAAGCCTTGACCAATTGGGAAGAATCGTAATTCCCATTGAACTGCGCAGAGTATTGGACATAGAGATCGGAGATGGTCTGGAATTCTATTCCGACGACGATTCTATCGTTTTGAAGAAATATGAGCCAGCTTGCATCTTCTGCGACAATGCACGTGACATCAGGCAGTACAAGGGCAAGAATATTTGCGGCGAATGTTACGATCTGCTGAAAGAGAAGCTATAAACAATTGGTCTGTTGGTAGAAAAGAACGTACAGTAATGAAACTGTACGTTCTTTCTATATATATGCTTCCTTCTATTCTTTCTGCCTGGCTGCTTTCTTGCCGGAATGATCATTGTTTTTGGACCGGTACTCCTCCCATACCTTCCAATTCTCAGCGGCAACCAGCTTCCAGTAATTGTCCACCTGCTTCTTCTGGTCTTCTTTCAACTTGTTATAGGCATCCCTTGCGGCTTTAACCGCCGATTGCGAAATATTTTGGCCGTTGGTATAGCTTTTGTTTATCAGGTCGCACACATTCCTGACCGCTTCATCCTTCTTCTGGGCATTCTTATCCTTCTTGTCCTTATTCCCGTCTGTTTTGTCCTTATCTGTCTTATTGGAGCAATCCAGGATAATGCCATGTGTTCCGGATATGCCGCTGTTGCTGCTGCCCTTCACCACCCATATGGGGGCTGTTACGGCAATGTCCTTGTCAAACTGGTCAACACGGATATAGTAATAGGGACGGTCAGCCGGCAAGGTCAGATCCAGCGTATAGGACTGGACCGCCAGGGTCTGGCTTGTGACTATCTCACCGCCTTTGGAGATGACCGAAACCTTGCCGATTGTTTCACTGCCGGATTCCTTGAGCTTAACCCTGATACGGACCTCATCGGATGCAGTATTGACTATGGAACCCATGATGTGTCCGTTAAGGGTATACCTGATCTCCAGGTTTTCGTCCTCGGTGGCATACACCCTCCTGTTTCTCATTGCGTCATACAGGTCGTCGCGGGTGAGCTTTTTGGCCAGTATTACGGTCCGGGCAGTGTTGGCATCCCCGAAATTGGCGCTCCGGTTATCCTGGTTGTTGGTCGGCGCCAGGTGCCAGCCCTTATCCAGCGCCCTTGTATAATAATCATAGGACCTGTAGTACTTGTCGCTGCCCACGGCTCCTTCCCCGTTTCCTGCCTCGATGAGCGACACCAGGGCATCGATCTCCCCGTCATAGTAGTTGAAGTCGTGGAAATCACCATGCTCCTTTCCGGGATGGTTAAACTGCGAGATGGATCCGGTATGCTTCTTCAGTTTATTATAGTAGTTCAGGAGCCCGCCGGCTCTGCTGAATGCGGCTTCACCGGCTGTTTCAAAGCCATTGGTATTGAAGGTATTAATATGCCCGTTGCCATTATTCCAGGCCATTTCGTAGCCAAAAATGGCAACGAACCTGCTGTCCGTAAAGGTATCCGCTATGGCTTTGCCACCGGTCCACTCCGAGCTTTTGCTGCCATCTGCCAATGTTGCTTCGGCAGCGTTGTCAAACATGCCTGAGTCATCGGTCACCGCAAAGAAATCCAGCCCGGCATCATCCCTGGCATGCCGGTAAGCCTCCTTCAGGCTTCCTTCGCCATCGGACAGGCTGCTGTGCGCGCTTAAATGGCCGAAGTACAGGTTATAGTCGTCTATCTCGTCATAATAATAAGGCGGATCGGTTATAACCGGCACGCTTTTATTCCCGTCAGACCGGCTGTTCCACCATTGCACCCAGTTGAAGCCGAAGAGCCAGTACCAGCAATAATACCATCCCGGCCATTTGTTCCAGCCCGACTCCTTCCAGTTCTGCCAATCCGGCCAATCTTTACTCCTGGACCACTCTTCCCAGAAGTCTTTCCAATCGTCCCAATCAGACCGGCCTTGCTGCCGGGACCAATCGGTGTAAGAAAAGGCCGCATATCCTGCCCGGTTGACCGCGGCGACGGACGGAACGGATATAGTGCCGAAAAGAAGAGCAGCACATAACGCAAGACAGGTAAATAACCTTTTCGCAGACATGGCATCAATCTCCTTTTGCATATCATTAAAGATCCGGATAATTTTCGGGAATAACATGACCGCCAGACGGAATATGTAAACCTTTGCTGCCAACATGAGGCAATACCGCTCCAGCGGCAATTTTATTATATTCCGTTAACTCGCAGGATTTTCGTTTCCCGATTTAAGTCTTGTTTTCTTTCACATAAATTTTTCGTTACATGCTGCCGATTGCCGGGGGATAACAGATCCGGGAGAAATGCGGAATGGCAGGAAGCAGCCCGTGTATGGACTGCTTCATAGTAAACCAGTATAGAAGAATGGTTATATTCATACTGACTGTTCCCGATTAGCGCGAGCAATCAACAGGATTTTAGCCGTGATTAGTCAGCGGAATCTTGCTGTGAGAAACTTCATTTTACAGTGCTTTGCAGGAATGGGGCAATCCCGTACCTCTTTCTATCCGATCGCGGCTTTCAGCACAGCCTCGATTTTTTCCAGCGTGGGTACGCCTTCGTGTATCTTTTCGCCATCCACATAAAAGGTCGGAACATACCAGTAATCATACTGTTCAGCGATATCAGGGTTCCTGGTCTCGTCAATTCTTTCTATTTCAATGGCCCTGTACTCGGGATTATTCTCCATAAGGCTTTTGAGATAGCCTTCAGCCCTCATGCAGTACGGGCATGTGGGGATCATGAACATGGTTACCTTCTTCATGATGCCTCCAGTCCTTATCAGGTTGTTTGTTATATTATACCCTTAAACAACTTCAGATTGCCACACCCTGCCCGCGAATACATGTAAGGTATAGCCGCTTTTCGTACGCAACTGGGGTTTTGTCGAAAAAAGACAATATCCTTATCTAAAAGAATAAAAAACTAATTGTGACAATGTAATCGAGTGATAGAATTATTTGATAACCTACTTTGTATGATTTATAAAGGGAGGACTTGCTTATAATTAGTTAATTGTATCCTGTTCCCGCCTGTGATAGTATCAGTTCATAATTCCAACCTGACATTCCTGTTGAGAGGTGAACCTACATATGTTCAAAAAACTGTTATCTGTTATCCTGGTTTGTATACTTGCTGCCACCATGGTTGCAGGCTGCGGCGGAAGGGCAAACGACGAAGATGGCGATAAACCCCTGAAAAGTGCTTCTGACAGGGCCGACCGCGAAGAAAGATCCTCTGGTAATGAGGCCAAGAAAGGTAATGACACAGAAGAAGAATCTTCCGGCTATGATGAGGACAAGGACGATAATGACATATCCGGGAAAGTTGAATAAGAAGCAGGGGAATTCAAAATTACCATAGATCCGCCTAAGGGGTGGGAAGAATACAAACATGCAACCACATCGACCGTGCTTTATTACTATAAGGAAGTTAAGCGACTGGAAGCAGTCCGCAATTTCGTAATTTATAAATACGATCCTGGCTCTACCTTTAAAACCTTTGCTAACGCGAAGGAAGCAGCCGAGTATTATGTAGATACCTTCAGAAAACATTACGAGGACAGGGGCGAAGTCAGCGAAATCAAACAGGTATCCATAGATGGTCTTGATGCCTTCAGGATTGATATAGTCATGGAAGGAACGGAATACCTGGAAAAGCAGATTATCGTTATTTTCATGAAGGATGAAACGCTGTTCGAGGCTAATGGCATATGCCTGGCTGATGACCAGGAGGGCATCGAGGAAATTGAGGCCATCCTGAAATCCCTCAGAATCGATTAGGGAACTGCTTTTGAAAGTACCGTATGTTCATTAATATATCACTCGATTCTCTGTTGAGGGAGGAAACCCATATGTTCAAGAGGTTGTTGTCTGTTTTACTGGTTTGCTTCCTTGTGTTCACCATGGCAACAGGCTGCGGCAGAAGCGCATCGGGTGCAGACAGTGATGAGCCTGAAATAAGCGCATCAGGCAAGGCCGATCCCGATGAAAAGGCTCCCGGCAAGGATACCAAAATAAAAGATGACGACACAGGCAGTATGATTGACGAAAAAAGTGAAGACACAGGCAGCATCAATGCAAAAGAAAGTGAAGCAGAAATAAAGCCTGCAAAAGAAAGGGATACAGGGGAGGATGAAGGCAGTACGGAGGAACAGGAAAGTCCCGAGCTTGAGCTTGAGTTTGAAGCTGAAGCTGAGGCTGAGGGAGAAGCTGATGTTGGCTCTGAAGATAGCAGTTTTAACTCATCGCCAGCTGCCGGAGGGTTCACCGTGACCATTGTTGCGCCGGAAGGATGGAAAAAGCTGCAAGTCCCCTATGAACTCATATTGCTGTATTACGAAAAGAACGTTAATCAAAGCGTGCCCCCGGCTTTTTCCGTGTTTCTGCCATATGGTGAAACGCACAGCACCACTGAAGAAGAGGCGCAGTATTTTGCGGAGCAGGTTAAAGCCGCTTACCCTGATAATTCCCAAATTGGCCAAATCATGCAAACAACAATAGATGGTCTTGACGCTCACAGGGTTGATGTGGTCTATCCGCTGTTTGGAGATATGAAAAAGGAAATTGAGGTCTTTTTCATCAAGAATGGACAGATGATTGTGGCTGCCGGCGGCTGTTCAGTCGATGACGATGAGAGCATCAGGGAAATTGAAGCCATGCTGAAATCCCTCAGGATCAGATAGGGAACGGTTTTTGGGACAGCATCTGCGATACCGGAAGAACGCTTTCTCCAACAACATTATTTTGTAATCATCAAAGGGACTATATGAAGGATTCCAGGGATGGTTACGCTGTCAATCCCGCTTGCGGGATTTGCGGCAGAAACCGTCCCTTATTCTATGCTGTACTTTCCGGAATGGATGACCTTCCCTGTCCTGTCCAGTATGAAGTATTTATGGTTATCATATTTGTATGCCCTGATATAGTCTTTGCTGAAATCTTCAACCTCATCGTAAACCGCGTCGATAACCATTTCGCCCGCGGTATTGATAAACCCCCATTTACCTCCCGCATCCATCTTAGTCTGGACCGCCGCCAGGCCATTGCAGAAATCCTTTGCCCATGTGAAACGGGGTTCTATGGCGACTTTCCCTTCCTTATCGATGTAGCCGTACAGGTTATCCTTCACGATAATCGCCAGGCCGTCGGAAAAGGTGCCGAAGGCATACTCCGCCGGGGCCAGGATATTGCCGCTCTTGTCTATCATATACTTCCCGCCGTCTTTCTCCCCGTAGGCCACACCCTCGCCGAAATCGCCGGCATACTCGAACTGGGGCTGGATGGTGATGGTATAGTCAGGGTCTATATAACCGAACAAGTCATTCTGCCTGATGAGGGCCAGCCCGTCCGAAAAACCGGAACATATTTCAAAGCTATCGGGAATAAAGACCTCTCCGCTGGTATTGATAAAACACTTTACAACTTCTTCTCCCTGCTCCATCCAGACCAATGCACGGCCTTCGGGAGAGAAGCTATCGGCATACAGGAAGCGGGGACTTACAATCTCTTTCCCGGTGGCATCTATATATCCCCACAGCACGGTCCCCGATTGCCAGTCACCCGTACATACCGCCGCATAGCCGTTTGTGAACTCTCCAGCGCCTGTATATTTGGGCGGAATGACAGCCTGGTTCCTGGTATCTATATAACCATACAGATCTCCGTCCGATATGATTGCCAGGCCCTCGGAAAAAAAGCCGGCATACGCATATACAGGCTCTATGACCGTTTTGCCCTCCAGGTTGATATAACCCCATTTCCCGTCGGCTTCAAAGGGCAGCAGGGTTTCATTAAAGTCCCGTGGCAGAATAGCAGCCCCGGCGCCCGGCTTTTTGGAACAGGAACCCAGAAATAGGATTGCTGCCATCAGGCATAACACTATAATTGCTTTTTTCCCCATTACAATCCTTCCTCTTGGGCATTGGCTCATGATATACACTATACTACAACATTGCCATGGTTAAATAAATATTGGCGATATACCCGTCATTGTCCGAATACTGCCTCCCCCAGGACCTTCCCGATGGAATCATTTATGACCAGGTCGGCACGCCGGTCATACGGGGTGGAGGATTTGTTGATCAGTACGAGCCTGCTGCCGCTATAGTAATCTATAAGCCCGGCTGCCGGATATACCGCGAGGGAGGTGCCTCCGACAATCAGCATATCGGCTTTCCTGATGTGTGCGGCAGCCTTTGATAAAACGCGCATATCCAGGCCTTCCTCATACAGGACAACATCCGGGCGGACTATCCCGCCGCACTTTTGGCACTTCGGGACTGTTTCAGGATAGTTTACCACGTACTCCAGGCCATATTTCTCCCCGCACTTCATGCAATAGTTCCTGAAAACCGACCCGTGGAGTTCCTGGACTTCCCTGCTCCCGGCCATTTGGTGCAGGCCGTCGATGTTCTGTGTAACCACAGATTTTAAAATACCCCTCTTCTCCAGTTCGGCAAGAGCCAGATGGGCGCGGTTTGGCCTGACATCGGCAAATATGAGGTTGTTCCTGTAATATTCGAAGAACTCCCCGGGATGAGCCATGAAAAAGGTATGGCTGAGCAGTTCTTCCGGTGAACGCCCGTATTTCGTCAGGGTTTTGTATATGCCGTCCTCGCTTCTGAAATCGGGAATATTGCTATCGGTCGATACTCCCGCTCCGCCGAAGAAAACCACATATTCGCTGCTGTCAAGCATATCCTTCAGGGTTCTTATCCTTTCATCTTCCATCAAAACACCCCCTTGATACCTTTGCTGTCATAGCCCGCTTATATTATAGCACTTTTATCCGCTGCCATAATGGCCCGGGGCTTTGCCGGAAGGGAAAATTTAAAGGCATCGATAGATTTCTATCAATGCCTCTTCTCATTTCCATCCGGGTTACCAGTTGCTCAGGCGGGAGTCCTCCGGCTCCTGGCTGTTCCATTCCTTGAATAGAAGGATGGCCCGCTCCTCGGGCATGGGCTTGCTGATATAGTAGCCCTGGGCCCTGTGGCACTTGTGTTTCATGAGATATTCCATCTGCTCCTTCTTCTCTACACCCTCGGCCAAAACTACAAGGCCCATTTTCCGCCCCATCATGACAATGGTATCTATGAAGCTTTCTCCCATCTTTCCCGTCAGGAGGGCATCAATAAATGATTTGTCAATTTTCAGCGTATTTATGGGAAGCTGTCCCAGGTAGCTCAGGGAGGAATAACCTTTGCCGAAGTCGTCCAGTGCGATCCTAACCCCTGCCTTCCTTAACTGGAGAAGCCTTGTCCTGATATTCTGGAACGACTGCATCATGATCGACTCGGTGATCTCAAGCTCCAGCTGCCTGGGTTTAAGGCCGAATTCCTCTATAACAGCCAGCACCATATCTACAAAATCATCCTGTAAGAGTTGCAGGATGGAAACATTGACCGCTATCATCAGGTTTTGGTGGCCCATATCATTGAGCTTTTTGAGGAACAAACAGGCATTCCTGAGCACCCATTGGCCGATGGGAATAATAAGATGGGTTTCCTCGGCGATATTAATAAAATCCAGGGGAGATACAAAGCCCAACTCGGGGTTGTTCCAGCGGATCAGCGCCTCGAAGCCCGTGATCTTGCCTTCCAGGAGGTCCACCTGGGGCTGGTAATGCAGGAAGAACTCATTGTTGCCCAGTGCTCCCCTGAGGTTCTTTTCTATCTTCATCCTCTTGTCGAACTCAACCTGCAGATCCCTGTTGTAGATGTAATACCTGTTCTTGCCTTCGGCCTTTGCCTTATACATGGCGAGGTCCGCATGGCGCAAAAGGTCCTCGGTGTTTGTCCCATGGTCCGGATATATTGCGATTCCAACACTCACGGTAACGTATAATGTACTCCCGGCAATGACGAAGGGTTTATTAAAGTTGCGGATGATCTTCTCCGCGAATTCCTCAACATCTTTCAGGCTCCTGACATCGTAATAGCAGATGATGAATTCGTCGCCACCAAGCCTGTATATTTGCTGGTTCTTTCTCATTATGGAAGACAGCCTCTTACCCATCCGGATAATGAGCTTGTCGCCATAGCTGTGCCCCAGCGTATCATTGATAAACTTGAAATTATCGGAATCAACGTACAACAGGGCGCATAGCCCATCCTTTTTAGCCTTGATTATATCCTGCATGTGTTCAGACAGGCACAGCCAGTTGGGAAGCCCGGTAAGCGAATCATGATAGACATTATGCCTGAGTTTTTCCTGAATGTCCTTCATTTCTTCATACTTGACGCTGAGCTCGCCCTGTGTCGCAAAGAGCTCCTCGTATGTGGCTTCCATCTCCCTGTAGCTTTCCTGGAGCTGCCTTTCAGCGGCCTTCAGCCTCCTGACATAGATCATCAGGACAACCAGCAAGGCTGAAAGAACAGTTATAACACCCAATCCGATCAGAACGAGCGTCCTGTATGTTTCAAAAAAGGAGAAGGGCCTGTTGATGATCTGACTGTTCTCGTCCACCCGGTCAATAGGGATTTCGAACTTGGACAGCTGATTATAGTCATAAATTGTACTTACGGTTTTCTCATTGGATATGGGAATACTGGAGGCAGGTTCGCCGTTCAGAATTCGCAGGGCTATGTTTGCAGCAACCTCACCCTGTTTTCTGCCGCTTAGCATGCTTCCGCCTATGGCCCCATGCCCGATGGTGAAATCATAGAGATTGAAGACCGGAACACTGGTGCGTTCACTGATCATATGGCATAACTGCTCAAAGCTCATGGTCCTTCCTTCCCTGTCAACATAGAAGGAAAGAATAAAAATGGCGCTGTCCGGCTCAGCATTGCCGACGGCTTCGAACACCTCTTCGTACGTCATGTTATTGAGGCTGACTCCCTCTATATCTGGCCTGATCCTTTTCAGGGTGAAAAGGGCCAGCTGCCCGGAAGACATGGCGCTTTCGGTATTGTCATAGACCATATATATCTTTTTCAGGCGGGGCATTGCTTCAATGGCGAGCTTTACCGTATCGCCGGGATCAACCTGTTCCAGCACGCCGGTCACGTTTTCATGGCCGTTGATAATGTTGGCAACCCCCATCTCATTGACCCCGCAGAAAACCACGGGTGCGTCGGAAAACAGCTCTGCCCTGTGTTTCAGCGAAAACTCAAGGGCAGCGTCGTCGGACGTTATAATGATGTCAATCCTGCGATCTTTATATTTAAATAGAAAATGCTCATACAGACGGTCGAGATTTTCCTGGCTGGGATAGTTCTTCCAGTCCATGTATTCAACAGAGATATCCAATATATACTTGGTCATATAGTCGGATTTTTCAAGTGAATTGAGGATTCCTTCGACGATTTCCCGGGTCCATGTGAATCCCTCATGGTATGAGTTCAGTATAAGGACGTGCCTGGGCTCGTCAATACGTAGCGCGCTCCCGGGCACAGCGGTAATTATGCCAAGTATTAAAATAAAAATAACAAACACGGTTAAGTGTCTGCTTCTCCGTCTTAAATACATATCATCACCAAAATCAGCTTAACGCAGCCACTTCGCTTCATTTACAGTGTACTATTAGATTGACGGGACAATGCCATATAGCTATATAAGGCAACTGTTAATTACCACACGAATAAACCGCCGAAACCAGTTAATTTATGTATGTTATAGCCGTATTTGTATTTTCTCTCACATTGCGGCTTTTTTATAATTACCACTATAATGGTATGCATAAACAAAAACTGCTCATTTTTTCCTTTTTTTATTTTTTAAGTAATTATGCATACTGGGAATAAAGATGCAGAAAGGCGGGGATTGTGTCACTCGCCCTGTATCTTCCGCTTATATTCTTTCCATTGCGCATTTGCCTGATGACAGGCCCGGCACAAGAAGCTATTCGACCACTTCGTATCCCTTTTGCCGGAAAGCCTCCCTTATTTTTTCCAGGTCGATACCTTTCATAGCCGCTCCCTTCGGGATGGTCATATAGCGGCCAGCGGTATTGAGCATAGCCGGATTCGTAATGCTCTTAAAGCCTAATTCCTTCATGATATCAATGATCTCGGGATCTTCCCTGCATAGTTCGTAGACGGTTTTTGAAAGTACAATCTGTTATCCCATCTTTCTCCCTCACTTTGTCCGGTATGGCCCGTCATGGAAAACTGCGGCGCGCGTTAAGTTATGGCAGCGTGGTTGCCTTTTTAAAGGAGATCTTCCAGTTGGATCCCGGCGAAACATTGTATGCCCTTGAAAATGAGCCCTGGTTTATTGCCACCGCGATATAGTCAAGGGAGTTCACATAAACAAGGGGCTCCCCTATGTAAACATCTGCGAATGATTTGACATACCTGATAATATTACGGTAGACCTCCCGGGTGTCATTTATTATAGATATCTCCACCCTGCCGCCGTAAGGAATCTCCAGTGCCCTGAACTGTTCCTTGCTGATATTGGTCCATAGGCTTCCGAACCGTACATCAAGGATATCAATGGTGCCTGTAATGGTATCCCCGTCAATTACGGGTTCTGTTACAGGAAGTTCCACCACGCTGTGAACATCAATTACGGGGCCGATATCCTCAAAGCGGATAAACCCTGCAGCCAGCCGGGCCCCGGCATAGGCATAGATATCCCTGCCGTGGAATGTATATGAATCGCTCGAACTGGGCAGGCGGTTCTTTTCTTCATCAATCTCCCTGGCCTCCGCTATGCCGATCATCCTTTTAACATGTGTAAGAGTCCCGTTGTCGGGAGTGATTATGTAATGCCCGCTGTTGGTCCGGACAGCGATGCTTCTCCTGGTGGAACCCACCCCTGGATCGACCACCGAAACGAATACCGATTCCCTGGGCCAGTAGTGCACTGTCTGGATCAGGCGGTAGGATGCCTCCCAGATATTATACTGGGGTATTTCATGGGTAAGGTCGCATATTTTCAGGTCCGGGCATACCGAGTATGCAACGCCGTACATGGCGCTGACCGCCCCATCCGCGATACCGAAATCCGATTGAAAAATCAACAGCCTGCTCATAACGACCTCCTTGATTGCTATGTTTTCTTTTCGAACAATACCGTCCAGTCGGGTCCATAATCCACATGCCAGGTTTCGCGGAAGCTGCCCATGCAAGTGGCAACCGCGATCTTCATAAGCTCATTTGTATAAATAACTGTTTCCCCTTTATTAACATATCCGAAGGACCTTGCAAAAAGAGCCCTTTCGCGATGGACTGTTCTTCCCCCGCTGCTTATGGTCATATCAAGCATGTCGCCGTATTCAAACCCGTTGGCCAGGAATACATCGGCCGGGATATTGGTCCACATGTTCCCGAAATTCGGATCGCAGATCTCAAAGATCCCCTCAGCCCGGTTAAGGCTCACACTTGGCTGGATGATCGGATGCGTCACGATCTCTTCAACCGGGTATTCCGGTCCTACTTCCTCATAGGAAATGATTCCGCTTGCGAGCTTTGCGGCGCAGTATCCAAACAGGTCCCTTCCGTGGAAGACGCTGGTTCCCTCGGTATCTTTAAGCCGGTTCCGGGTTTCATCTATCTCCCGCACCTCTTCAATGCCCATGTAAGCCTTTACATGGGTCAGGGTCCCGTTATCGGGGGTGACGACATAGTAATCTTCGCTTGTCCTGGCTACGCAGGCCCGTCTGGACGTCCCCACACCGGGGTCCACAACAGACACAAATATGGTGCCTTTCGGCCAGAAGCGCATTGTCTGGTACAGCCGATAGGACGCGCTCCATGTATCAAAACGCGGAATCTCATGGGTGCCGTCAATGATCTCCAGGCTGCGGTCCACCGACTTGACTACGCCGTACATGGCACAGACCGCGCCTTCTTTATAGGTAAAGTCTGTCTGGAATACAAGTATGGGTTTTTCCATGCCCTAAATCCCTTCTTCCTTAAGCAGAAGCCATTCGTCATATTTCAAACGTTTATCTTACCAGGAAGCCAGCCTCGACATGGCGGTTGCGTAAATCTTAAAAAGACGCTTGATGCTTTTAATCTCAATACATTCGTCCGCCTGGTGGGCCAACGTTCGGTCCCCTTTCCTGCCGGGACCGAAGGCGACGCAGTTTCTCAGGGCCTTGCTGTAGGTGACGCCACCGCTTATAATGGGCTTCGCGTCGGTTTCACCGCTGATCTCCCTGTAGGTATCCAGCAGTATTATGAGCCAGGGGGAATCCTTGTCGGCCAAAGTAGGCTTGTCATCATACTTCAAAGTCACCTTCAGCGGGCTCAGGGCTTCCTGGAGCCTGTCTGTCAGTATATCCGATGTTATCCCGTACGGGTACCGGCAGTCGATCTGGGCATATACCTCATTGTTCCTTATTTTCAGAATCCCCAGGTTCATGGTCAGTTTGCCCATGGGCTCTATATCGTAATCCAGGCCGGCGCCCTTGCCGTGGTAATCATGGAAACACATATAAAGATGCTTCGCCAGGCTGTCTTCGGCTGCCAGGCTTATGATTTCCAAAAGGCGCACCGTGGCGTTTTCTCCGGCTGCAGGTATTGAAGCGTGAGCCGCTTTTCCGGATACCTGGATCCTGATCTTATTTCCCTCCCGGGTCACATCGCCACGATATCTTTTTTGCTTAAGTATCCTCACATACTTGTCAGCGTTCTCGCCGTTCCTGACAAGGGCCCATGCCGTCGGGCTTACCACATTGCACTGCACGCCGCCATCCAAAGCCTCAATGGAGGTGTCCGCAACACCGTCCACCTCCCACATCAGCGCACCCTTTTCCCCGAGGGTATACGGGAACCTGCCGTCGGGTGTGAAGGCGAACAACGGGTCCCCCGCCTTTTCGGCATAGTACCTGATATCGTTCATGGTCCGTTCCTCATCGCAGCCTACAACCACACGGATCTCCCTTTTCAGGGGTATCTGCCGGTCCCTGATATATTTGAGCCCGTAGTAGGTCAGCATAAGGGGCCCCTTCATATCCTGGGCGCCCCTGCCGTAAATCATCCCGCCGGAAATGGCTCCGCTGAAGGGGTCTTTACGCCATCCATCACCGGGGGGAACCACGTCCAGGTGTGAAACAACATCAATCCTTTCCCCGGACACATTCCCGGGAATACGGATGGCCAGGGCATGACCGTCGAATTCCAGGACCTCAAAACCATCTGCCAGGGCTTTTCCCTTCAGCCATTCATACCCGGCGTGAACGCCCTTGCCATAGGGCATGGCCTGCGTCACTGTCGCGGCGTCATAAACAGTTGGTATTCTTATCAGCTCCGATATGCTCGTGACTATATCCGGGTAATACTTCGCAAAACTCATACGAACGGATACCACATCCTGAAATCCTGAGGCATTATGTTTTGGGTGATGATCCAGTATGCGCAAAACAGCAACAGAATGATATAGATTGCCTTAAAGACCTTGTCAGCCTTGAGTTCCTCATGCTCGCTGTAGTAGGTCCTGGTCTTTCCCCTGCCGTACCCCCTCAGGTCCATGGCATTGGAAATATTGCCCACCCTCTCGAAGGAGGTGATTATAAGGGGAACAAGGATCAGGGCATTCTGTTTCAGGCGGCTTTTGAGGGAGGCCTTCTTGGGATCCAGTTCAACTCCCCTCGTCTGCAGGGATACTTTTATATTGTTGTAATCCCTCGCGATATCGGGGATGTACCTGAAGGCAATGGAGAATATTGTGCATATCTTGTATGGCACCTTGATGGAATACAGCCCGGCCGCCATCTCCGATGGGGTTATGGAGAGTATGAAAACAAGTGATACCATGAAGGAGGTTATCATTTTAATAAAGCGGACGCTCAGATACCAGAGGGTTTCAGCCGACAGAAAGAGGCGCTCGGTAAGGCTGACCAGTACAGTATTCCCTCCGCCGCACCAGTAAGAGCCTATGTCCGGGTCAGCCAGCCAGAAAAGTACTATATTGAGCAGATTAACAACCGTTATTACTATGATAAAGTACTTGACCTTCTTCCAGTTTGGTCTCAGCGAAACAAGGCCGATAATGCTCAGGATAAACAGCGGCATTATCAGCCGGATGTCAAAGGACATGATGATATAAACCAGCAGGATGATGAAGGTGCGGACCTTTGTTTTGCCGGTCAGCCTGTGAAGGAACGTGTCGCCGGGAATCAGGTTAATCAGCAGCCGGTTTTCCATGGTCCCTCACCATCCTTTCATAGTTGATGAAGTGCTCGATATAGGCCTCGGGTTCGATACCCAGGCGCATGGCCAGCGTATAGAGCGAGGTCTGCTTCAGGTTGGCCCGGTTTATGACCTGGTCATCGGACAGCACCTTGTACACCGAATCGTCCGCCACCACTTCCCCCTCGGCGAATACAACGGCACGGTCGGTGTACTGGATGGCAAGATGCATGTCATGTGTTATGAACACAATGGTAATGCCATATTCCCTGTTGAGTTCATCCAGGAACTCCATGATTTCGGTGTAATGGCGGAAATCCTGGCCGGCGGTCGGTTCGTCGAGAATGATAATATCAGGCTGCAGGACCAGTATTGACGCAATGGTGACCCTCTTTTTCTGCCCGTAGCTCACCGCTGAAACCGGCCAGTTCCTCATGGGCCAGAGCCCGCACATTTTGAGGGCCTTTTTGACTGCCTCATCGATTTCTTTCCTGCTCCTGCCCCTAAGCAGCATGGCAAGTTCGACCTCATCCTTGATCATGTCCTTTACCAGCATCTGGTTCGGATTCTGCATGACGTAGCCGACTTTCTCCGCGATCTCCTTAATGGAAAGGCTCGTGTAGTCGGCGCCATTCAGCATGATCCGGCCTTCCCGGGGCCGTTCAATGCCGCAGATCAGTTTTGCCATGGTGCTCTTGCCGGCCCCGTTCTTTCCCACAAAAGCGACCTTTTCGCCCCTTTTTATCGTAAAGGATACGTCCTTAAGGACAGGATCCTTACCATAGGCAAAGGTGACATTCTCCACTTTCAGGATCTCCTCACCGATCTTTGGGACATACTTGTCAACCTTCGCCAGGTGCTGCTTTTTCAGTTTCTCTTCAAAGGGCGATAGGTCCAGTTCATGGATGTCCGACAGCTTCTGGCCGGGTTCAAGCTCGCATCCGGCATACTTCATGGCCATGATATAAAGGGGCTCGCGTATGCCATGCCGGGTCAGGAGATCGGAAGCCAGAAGCCTGTCTGGTTCGCCGTCATACACAATCCTTCCCTCGTTCATGAGTACGATCCTGTCCACATGGCGGTGCAGCACATCCTCCAGGCGGTGCTCTATGATCAGGATGGTCTTGTTCTGCTCCCTGTGGATGCGGTCGATAAGCTCCACGGCAGTCATTCCCATCCTGGGGTCAAGTGATGCCAGGGGCTCGTCGAAGATCAGGAGTTCCACGTCCCCATGCATGACTCCCGCCAGTGCGACCTTCTGCTTCTGCCCGCCAGACAAGTCGTAGGGAACATGGAGGAGGAAATCCTCCATGCCCACGATCCTGGCAGCCTGGTCAACCATCGGCAGCATCTCTTTACGCGGTATCCCCTGGTTTTCCAGCGCGAAGGCAATATCCTCCCCCACGCTCAGGCCCACGAATTGGGCGTCGGAATCCTGCAGAACGGTCCCAACGACCTTGCTCAGCGCAAAAATGCTGGCATTTTTGGTTTCCATGCCAGCAACTTTGCATGAGCCCGTGATTTCCCCATCATAGGAAAATGGATTTAACCCGTTGATGCAGTTGGCCAGCGTCGACTTCCCACTGCCGCTCGGGCCAAGGACCAGTACCTTTTCTCCCTTCCGGATAGTGAGATTGATGTCGTGGAGTGTCGGGCTGGTTTGCGTTTTGTACCTGAAGCTGAAATTCCTGAACTCTACAATGGGTGTGCTCATTTATACGTATTACTCTTCCTTTTCTGCTTTTTCTTCCTTATCCTCTTCCATTACAAGGTTCGCACTGCGCGCATTGCGCCTGGCAAGGGCATACAGGATCGGAATGCCCAGGACTACCAGTATCCCCACGTTACTTATGGTTGCGGCCCATGCCTGGGCGAATGTAATCGTAAGCTCACCGCCGTAGAATGCCAGTGTCAGCAAGGGGGTAACCACACCGAAGGCGAGCGCGTTCCCCAAAATGCAGACTATGGCATAGATAACGGCATGAACCGGCTTGAATATACCCTCGTTAATCCTGGCGCCATAGAGGGGCAGCAGGCCCACTATAAAGCCCAGTACGCCATTGCCGACGGACCAGTCGAACCAGAGACCCCAGCCGCCTATCAGGTCAGCGATGATATTACCCACGCAGCAGCTTATGAATGCCGGTACAGGTCCGAACATGCCGCCTACTATGACAGGAATGATCATTGCAGTTGTCAACCTGGTGTTGGTGTAGACCGGAATTCCGCCGTAATTCATCAGGACACCGAAGAGAGCAGCGCCGATGGCGATCGCGACGATTGTCTTGGTATTCCATACACCAAGCAATGTCTTAAGAGTCTTGTTCATTATTAACCCTCCAATTCCAAAGATTTTATAATGCACATAACCCCCGGTGAAAGGCGTTATGGCTTTTGAGGCCGGTTTTGCGTCAATCTATCAGGTGTATGCCTTCTTGGGCTCCTAGCCTTATTTCATTGAAACAGGAGGTTTTATCTATAATAAAGGGATAACCTATGCATGCGTGCCTGTGTTCATCTCAAATATTACATTTTTCTTTCAACAAGTCAATAGCTTATCGCTTATTACGAAGATTTTCACGCGTTTTGACGGACGTCGCCAATTCGTTCATATCATGCCATTTGCCCGTAAATATTTCAAGGCAGTTCCCCTGCAGGCGGTATATTATCTCTTTATCTATTTATTTCTTTATTTCATTAGTGTTTGACATTTGCCAAGCACATGATATTCTTATGAAAGGAACCTTTTATCTTCGTGTTTCAGGCTATCAATGAGGAAAGGAGCCTGAAGCGCTCTTGCCTCATTTTTTTATAGAGTCACAAAACATTTCTAGGGGGTAGGTTATGAAACCGAGAAAACTGCTCTTGTTTCTGTTAGTTGCTGCGGTTCTTATCGTCTTTTTCGCATTACCTGTCTTTGCCGAAGGCTCCGACGGGGAAGAATACCGGAGCTTCATCCACGGAACAGCCTGGTCCCTTCTTCCGCCAATTATCGCCATTGCCTTGGCCTTAATTACAAAAGAAGTTTACAGTTCGCTCTTCATAGGGATTCTGTGCGCCGCGCTGCTGTATGCGGACCTAAATCCGCTGAATGCTTTTACAACCATTTTCAGCGACGGCTACATATCGTCCCTTTCGGACAGCTGGAATGTAGGCATACTGATTTTCCTGGTGGTATTGGGTACCATCGTATGCCTCATGAACAAGGCCGGTGGCTCGGCTGCCTATGGAGAATGGGCCGCCAGGAAAATTAAAACACGGAAAGGCGCCATCCTGGCTACATTCGGGCTTGGTGTCCTGATTTTTGTGGATGACTACTTCAACTGCCTGACCGTTGGCAACGTGATGAGACCAATAACCGACAAGCACGGGGTTTCGCGCGCCAAACTGGCCTACCTTGTTGACGCTACCGCCGCACCCATATGTATGATCGCGCCGATCTCGTCCTGGGCTGCCGCCGTCGTGGGCGTTGTTGAAGGCTACGATGGTTTCGAGCTCTTCGTCAGGGCTATTCCTTACAACCTCTATTCCCTGCTGACCCTCGCCATGATTATATTCATCTCATTGGTGGGAATTGAATACGGCCCCATGAGAAAGCACGAAGAAAACGCCTTGAAGGGAGACCTTTACACGACGCCGGATCGTCCGTTTGAGGGACAGGAAACCCAGGTTCATTCCGGCAAGGGTAAGGTGAGGGACCTGGTTCTTCCTGTCATCATCCTGATAATCCTTTGCATCATGGGAATGCTTTATACGGGCGGAATCCTGGAAGGCGCCAATATACAGGAAGCTTTCGCCAACAGCGACGCCTCCCTCGGCCTGACGCTGGGATCTGGCCTGGCGCTGATCATTGTTATCATCTATTTCATCGCTCGCAGGGTGCTCACCTTCAGAGAATGCATGGAATGCCTGCCTAACGGCTTTAAAGCCATGGTGCCCGCAATACTTATCCTGACATTTGCCTGGACCCTTAGCGGACTGACCCGTATGCTTGGAGCGGGTGATTTCGTGAGCGGTGTTTTCGAGGGAAGTTCGGCAACTATATTCCTTCCGGCCATCGTGTTCGTTGTTGCTGCCGGCATGTCTTTTGCCACAGGCACATCCTGGGGCACATTCGGCATACTTCTGCCCCTCGTGGTTGACGTATTCAGTGGTGCGGCCAACTCGGGCAATATGCCTGAACTCCTGATCATCTCCATATCCGCGTGCCTTGCCGGCGCGGTGTTCGGAGACCACTGCTCGCCCATTTCCGATACCACCATCATGTCCTCCACAGGAGCCATGTGCAGCCATATAAACCATGTTTCCACCCAGCTCCCCTACGCTATAACCGTTGCGGTGGTATCTTTTGCGGGCTATATTATCGCCGGTTTTGTCAGATCTGCCTGGATCATCCTGCCCGTTTCAATTGCGCTCCTTCTTGTGGCGCTATACCTCATAAAGCAGTTCACGGCGGGCAAGGTCAAGGCATAGAAAAGAACTGCCGGATCATAAGGGTATGTAAAACCAAATACTGATGGCTATCGCCATATGAAATAAGAGGCATCCGTCATGGATGCCTCTTGTTTACACTCATATATCGATATGTTCGCCTTTCGGCCATGATCATTGCTTTTTTTGCTTCTTCCCAAGCCCCCGGGCGCCTATCCTGGATATGGCCCAGATAACGCACGCTATTCCGGCTACGGGGATAACCGACCTGGGATCCAATACGAACGCGATGAATCCTATGATAACGATCACTATCCAGAAGTATGCGAAGCCTGCCGGTGCCGGGGCCTTTTTGCCGGACCCCTGGCCCAACGTAATATTGCAGTACTGGCACGAATCGTAATATATAAACCTTCCGCAGCGCTCGCAGCGACGCATGCAAATTCACCCCCGTTTTACGGAATTCAGCCTTGTGTATCCGGATCGTTTTTCCGGGCCTGTGTCTATGCCTGCTCCCTGTTCCTGGCCTTTACCAACGCCCCGTCGGGCATCGGAAGGCTGTCCCTGTCTACCCGGTTGATCCTGCAAAAATGCTGGAAGAATTTCTTCGCCAGAGCTTCGTCCTTTGTTCCTTCCTTCACAGCCGCGATATCCTTTAGAATCTGCGCCGCCTGCAGATCGGACAGGTACCTGTGCAGGCCCGAGCCGAATCTTATAAGCTCCGGCGCATTGGGATTGTAATAGTAATTCCAGAATTTCATTTGTTTTGCCTCGGACGGAGTAAGCTCAAGCCTGTATTCCGATTCCGCCGACACGTATCCCTCGTCCCTGTTGTCTCCTTCGTATGTATCGTCGACAAGGAAGACCGCGAAGATAAACCTCTTGGCCTCAGGCGTTCCGGGCTCCCTGGTGGTCAGGACGGCCAGGCTGTTCGGCTGAACCTGCATAAGCCTCATGGGTCTTCCCTTGTTTTCGCCGTGCGTCACTATGCCGGCGGCAGCCCGCCAGTCCCTTAGCATCACGCTTTCATAGCAGATGAAACTGCCGTCTCCCTCCCGGTTGAAGTATGCGTCAAGCTGGGCCCGTGAGATCTTGCCGTCATAATAGTTCCTGCACGGGCACTCCTCGGAACTGCACCAGACATGGCGCTCGGTTTCGATATTGTACCGGATCATGGCATCGCTGCATACCCCGCGGAAACCGATGCTGTCCTCGCTCTTGCCGCCGTCGCAGTAGTTGCATTTAAAGGCAATATTGAGCCTGAGACGGGATTTTTTCTGCTTCCTGGGAGCGGTCTCCTCCTTCATTTCAGGTTTTGGCTCGGGCCTGGCCACAGCCTTGCACTCGGCCTCCTGCTGCCTGCGCCTTTGCTGCTCCCTGCGCTTAAGGTACGCCTCCATGCGCGAGGAAAGCTCCTTGTTCGAAAGGACGAGGAACTTCTCAAACGCGTCGGGAAATACAAACACTTTATCCCCTATATCAAAGCGGACAGTAACGTAATTTTTCGATATCGACACTATCCTGCCTTCACCAAAAACCTGGTGCCTTACATGTTCGCCGAGCAAATTCATAAAATCACCCTCTTGTTCGTTCTGACAGTCTGCGGGACACACCATAAAATCATCCTGTTGTCAGGCGGGAATGCACGTCTTGACTGCTAAAACGGGGAACCGGTTATGGCAAGCTCTGTGCGACTGTTTCCACGGAAAGCGAATCCGGCTATTGAACCGTTTGAATGTGAGCCATAGCGCAAGGCTCAGATTCCATGCCGGAACCTGTCCCGGCCGGGCCGGACGGAGCCCGGCGTTTTTTTCCTCTTAACCATATTATATCATTAATAACTGCGGATTGCTTCCCAATCCTCGAAAAGCGGCCGGATGGGCTTCTCCCGAAAACCCGGGAACGGTTTTCCAAACGCAGCGCTCAAAGCGAAAGCTTTGCAGAAAACCGAAGCCCGGAAAAACCATGTCCGGAACGCAAACGTACCGCGTTGCCGGCTTGCCCGGGTAATGCTATAATCTTGAATAATCATCGGCAGGGCAGTGCCCGCCAATATTACAGGAGTTAATAGTATGAGCATCAGGTATACCAAGGTGATACGGACCCGGACATTGGATCCGTGGTGGAACCTGGCCGTGGAGGAATACCTCCTGGGCCGCGTCAGGGAAGGAGAATGCATACTTTACCTCTGGCAGAACCAAAACACGGTGGTAATCGGCAGAAACCAGAACGCATGGCGGGAGTGCCGCGCAGAACTTTTGGAAAGCGAGGGCGGAAAGCTTGCCCGCAGGCTGTCCGGTGGCGGCGCCGTCTACCATGACGAGGGCAACCTCAATTTTACGTTCCTGGTGAGAAGGGAAGACTACAATCTCGACCGGCAGCTGGAGGTTATACTTTCCGCAGTGAAAAGCCTGGGTATCGGCGCTGAAAAAAGCGGCAGGAATGATATAACCGCCGATGGACGCAAGTTTTCAGGCAACGCGTTTTACTTTGCCGGAACCAGCGCCTATCATCATGGCACGATCCTTGTTTCCACCGACTTCGAAAAACTTACCAGGTACCTTCAAGTTTCAAAGGAAAAGATCTCCGGCAAGGGGATTACCTCGGTCCGGTCCAGGGTGGTAAATCTCACAGAACTTGATCCTTCGGTCACCGTGGACAAGGTTGCGGAGGCCCTGGCAGAGGCTTTTGCCATTGTTTACGGGTGTACGCCCGCGACCGGTGACGGATCGGAGGATATCGACCCTGGGGAGGTCCGGAAACTGCGCGAAAAATATGCCTCCTGGGAATGGCGTTACGGGCAGACGCCCAGGTTCGATATCACCCTGGAAACGCGATTCCCCTGGGGCGGTATTGAAATGGGCCTCAACCTCAAGAACGGGAAGGTCATATCCTCAAAGGTTTACTCGGATGCCATGGACGAAGCGTTTATCGGCATGCTTCCGGACGTGCTGGCAGGGTGTCCCTTCAGCTTCCGGAACCTTGCGGACAGGATCCGCAGCAGTTTCTCTTCAGCCAGCAACCGGGAGATGGCAATAGACATTGCGGCCTGGCTGGAGGCTAAAGCAGGCGGGAATCCGGGCTGATGGCTTGTCTTACAGCCCAACGCAGAACCATATAAAAACTGCCGGCGCCATGGCGCCGGCAGTTTTCCGGTTAATTCCCGACTATAACCTTTATGGATTCATTGGACATTTGCATCAGTATTGCTTCTTCCACCTGGTCCACCGTGTAGCGGTGCGTAATAATGGGTTTCAGGTTTATACGACCGCTGTTGATGAGCTGTGCAGCCCTTTCGTGGGTATCGGGGTTTATCATGGAACCGAGTATGGTCAGTTCTTTATGGAAAACATCATCCAGGCTCAGTTGATAGAATGAACCGGCCTGGGGCACGCTGAACAGCAGGATGGTCGCGCCGCGTTTTGCAGCTTCAAAGGCATGGCCTGTGGCTGTGAGATTTCCCACGCATTCTATTACCACATCCGCTCCATCTGTGCCTAAAATCTCGCGCAGCCTTTCCGGCAGCGATTCATTCATGGGATCAACCGCATAATCGGCGCCAAGAGAAAGTCCGATCTCCCGGCGCAGTTGAACCGGTTCGCTAAGAACAACCACAGATGCGCCAGAGAGCCTTGCCAGCTGCACCATCATCAATCCTATGGCGCCTCCGCCGATAACGCAGACCGTATCGCCCTGCCTCATCTTAAGCCGGTCAAAACCGCGCAAGCAGCAAGCCAGGGGCTCCACCATGGCTCCGTATTCAAGGGGCACAGATTTATCCAGCTTGTAGCACTGGGACTGGGGAACATAGCAGTATTCCGCGAATCCCCCGTCACGGTTGACACCGATTGCAAACAGGTTCTCGCACATCTGCTTCTTGCCTATCCCGCAATAATGGCATTTACCACAATACTTATTGGGATCCACGGTGACATGGTCCCCGACTGCCACCTTATCCACCGCGCTTCCTATTTTCTCTACAATTCCTGAAAACTCATGGCCCAGGATCACAGGGGGCGTTACCTCTGCGGATCCCTTGCTGCCGTGATAGATATGGACATCGGTCCCACAAACGCCGCAGGCAGCCACCTTTAGCAAGACTTCATCCGGCGCCAATTCGCGTTCCGGAATCTCCCGGACTTCAAACCTCTTGTTCCCCAAAAAATAAGTCCCTTTCATTTCCATCCCCCGCTTTCAAAACACTTCGGTCCTGTTTCCACCGGAAATTGAAGGGAGTTTCGGCCTTCCCCGCATCTTTCCATGGACATCAGCCTTGTTTTTCCTGTATTGTTTCTTGCGGACAGCAATGTAAAGCTATAACGCTTTATTTGAGCCACTTTTAGCCATTTCATTGTAGCACAATGGATAGCTTTTTTCAATGAAAGGTATGATAAAAGGCCGCCCTGTTTGGCGGCCGATGCATTTTACCTGTCAATTTCAAGCAATCATCCCGGGCCGATTTTATTACGTATTACCGCAGGATCATCGCTTCCCCAAACATCCTTGGCAATGTACCGCCGGTTGATAAATGCACCCACAGAGGAATCGTAGCCCAGCGCCACGATCTTTCCTTGTCCGGTTTCCTTTGGTTTATTTCCATTTCGCTTCCCTTTCGGCATAATAGTCCAAGCGTTGGTGCACACGCTCCTTAAAATCGGCAATAGCCTGTTCCCGCGTTTTCCTCCCTTCCGCGTATTCCACGGCCTCATTTAGCCAAAAATAGCTGATTGAAATGTCATGTTCCGACAGGCTGTCTGCCCGGGCATATTGGGACGCCGACAGATAGGCCTCGAACAGGTCCTGTCCTCCCAGAAAATCAAACTTGTATTCCAATTTCTTTGCGACCGCGGCGGATGCAGGGCAATGCCTGTTTCCGTCTATTTGACCGCTGGCCAATAAATACTGGGCCCCCGTTTCGGAAGTGTCCAGGGTCAGCCAGCGGATGATCTCTCCTACCGCTTCCTTGTGCCTGGTATTCCTGTGGGCCAGGATTATCGTGTCTTCCCGGAAGAAGCCTGCCGGCGGGTCGCACACGGCCCAGTCCCCGTATGTTCCCTCTCCCGGCCTATCTCCGCCGCAGTAATAAACCATTGTAAAATTCACAAGCCAGTAAGGGCCAAAATAGCCGAATACCTCTTTTTCTCCTTCGCCACGGATATCGGCAAGCCATTCGTCGATCCACCAGGGCTCATTATTGTTATTGGTATAACCTTTTTCAACCATTTCCCGGGCATAATCCAGAAACGCTTCCCGTGCCGGATCTATTACCTGTTGGCCGTCTCTGAGCCAACCCTGCTTTGAACTCATCTCAATCGGCTTCCAGATATCTGTTACGCCGGAGCAGATCCTGTATCCCTTTGCTTTTAACTCGGCCGCCGCTTTCATGAACTTGTCCCATCCCGGACCGATCTTACCGCTGATAACCGCGGGGTCATCGGTTCCCCAGACCTTCTTGGCAATGGAGCGGCGATAAATGAAGGCTCCCGCGGTGTTTTGGTAGCCCAGCGCCACCAGTTTCCCCTCCGGGCTTGTGCAGGCATCGATCATGTACCGGGGGATTTCGGCCTCTTTTACGAGCCTGTCTGCATCGAGGCCAAGCTCTTCAAAAGGCATTGCAAATTTATAATCGCTTCCCTTTGTGAACTTATAGATATCTTCCCTGGCCATGCTGTATATGTCGGGAATAACTTCCAATCTTCCGTTAACCAGGTCATGAACGCGGTCGGGGTATTCATCGCCGAATGAGTACTCGGTATAGATTTTAAGCTCATATCCAAAATCGGGATGAAGCTCCTGGAACTTCTTTATAAGGTCAACATCTTGCCCGGTGTCACAATAGACAATGATAACATTTTCTCCTTCGGCGCCGCTTTCATCCAAACTGCCGCCCGTCTCATCCGCTTCACCGGCCATATCCGGGCTTTCCTGCGGGGTAGGCACAGGGCTCGGTGAAGGAGTCGACGTGTCGGCAATTTTAGCTGATGAACAACTTACCAAACTCAGGCAGAGCAGTCCCGCTATCAGGAGCCAGGTTACTCTTTTCATCTGAAATCCTCCTTCCCCGTGAATCCGCACATACATATTGATGAAGGAATTTCATCTTTTCGTCCCGGAAGCCCCTTTTTCTCCGGGCTGGGCCATTGAGCCGGCTAGCTATCTTTCCATCTTGTGTTAACCTCTATTATATTGTACTACGTTTTCCCAGGGTACGAATTAACATTTTATTAACTATTATTTTACTACCTGAATTGCCATCCCGCTGCGTCTACGTGGCGCCTGGCCCGATACGGTCTGTTTACTGGACTTTTCCACGGTTTCGGCAGCCCGCAATAAATAAATGCCAGGCTCCAATTCTCAAGGGTTTAAGGACAGATCCATGCGCCTTCGCATGCAAATCGTTGCTTGTATCAATACCACCGAATGGATATAATGGGGGCAAAGGCAACTATAGGTTAGGGGGAGGGTTTTTATTATGTCTTGTTATTATATTATCGGTGTCCGGCTGGACAACAGGGTCGACAATGCCGTGAAATTCCAGGAAGTCCTTACGAGAAACGGATGCAAGATCAAAACACGTTTGGGACTCCATGAAGTAAGCGATAACGCCTGCGCTAACGACGGGATTATCGTGCTGCAGCCTTACGGCAGCAAGGAAGACGTGGAAGCGCTGGTAAGCGAGCTTAACAGCCTTGAAGGCGTGACGGCAAAGTATATTGATTTAAACTGAAGCATAATAAATAGGATAGCATGCAAAAACCTCCGTTACCGGCTGCTGACAGCCGGCAACGGAGGTTGGTTTTTGCGCTATTATCCCTCTCTGCCTTTCTTAAGCCAACGCGCTACTGTGACAGTTCTTTTCACCTGGTGCTTAACAGCGGCCTCAACGTTTTCAACCATCTTCCCGTCTTCGTCAACTGAAACAGACGTTCCATAGGGGTTTCCCCCGGCCTCGAAGACAGCCGGGTCCGTGAATCCCGGGGGTACGATTATCGCTCCCCAATGGCACATCATCGTGTAGAGGGACAGGATGGTCGCTTCCTGGCCGCCATGCGGGTTCTGGGCAGACGACATGGCGCTGACCACCTTGTTTACCGTCTTACCCTGCGCCCAAAGGCCGCCCGTGGTGTCAAGGAACTGTTTCATCTGGGACGCCATGACCCCGAACCTGGTAGGAGTGCTGAATATGATCGCATCAGCCCAGTCAAGGTCTTCGGGCGTGGCCTCGGGTATATCCTTAGTGGCTTCAAGATGTGCTTTCCAGGCAGGGTTGCTGTCTATGACGGACTGCGGTGCAAGCTCGCGCACCTTAAGAAGCCTTACCTCGGCGCCGGCTTCCTTTCCGGCCTCCGCCGCCCATTTCGCCAGCTGGTAGTTGGTACCGCCCATGCTATAGTATATTATTGCTAACTTTATATCACTCATGATATCACTCCTTTACCTGTTTTTATTGACGGTTTTCTGTCTTGATTCATTCCGATTATTTCTATCTGTATCTAATTATTGTTTACCCAAAACCTGCACCAGATAAAATTAAAAAACTCCCCGGCCGCAAATTGTTAATCCTTGCCGGAAGAGTTTTCAGGCCATATTGATACGACGGATGGTGCTAATTAAGGAATTCACAAAGAATCAGCCTGTCGAAGGTTCCACATGTGATTAAGCGGGCCCCTGCCCTTTCCCAGGTTGAGCATGGCTTTAAGAGCGCCTGTCACGTAATCCTTGGCCATCCGGATCGATTCTTCCAGGTCCATGCCCTTGGCAAGGCCGCATGCGATGGCGCTTGAAAGGGTGCATCCGGTCCCGTGGGTATTCTCGTTGTCGATCCTCTCGCCCATGAACCACTTGTACGTATTGTCCCGGTATAACAAGTCGCTTGCGCCCTTCGGGTTGTGGCCGCCCTTGCAGAGAACGGCGCACCCAAACTGACGGCTTATGATTTCCGCCGCCCTGATCATGTCTTCCTCGCTTTCAATGGGCATCCCGGCCAATATTGAGGCTTCGTGGATATTTGGCGTAAGCAGGACCGCCTGGCGAAACAGGCTGCTTTTCAAAGTCTCTATCGCCTCATCGCGGATAAGTTTCGCGCCGCTCGTAGAAACCATTACTGGATCCACAACGATGTTCTTCGCGTTATAGTATTCCAGCTTTTCTGATATGACCCTGATAAGCCCGACAGACGCCACCATCCCTATCTTGACCGCGTCCGGGAAGATATCGGTAAAGATATTGTCCAACTGCTCTCCCAGGAACTCAGGAGTAACCTCCATGATTCCCGTGACCCCGGTGGTATTCTGAGCGGTAAGCGCGGTAATCGCGCTCATGGCATATACTCCGTTCGCGGTCATGGTCTTGATGTCGGCCTGTATTCCTGCGCCCCCGCTTGGGTCGCTTCCTGCGATCGTCAATGCTGTTTTCATCTTGATTCCTCATCCCTCTGCTTTATTTTTCTATCGCGGCAAGCTCAAACCAGCGGAACCGTCCCCCTGGTCTGATTAAGGAAAGCATGCACATCGTCCAGCTTTTCCATATGTATATCGCTTATACTCCTGATCTCCTCCCAGTCATCGGCGCTGTAGGGATCGTAGACCCCAACCGTCCTGAACCCGGCGCTTTTCGCGGTCTTTATCGCATACAGAGCGTCTTCGAAGACCCACGTTTCTTCCGGCAGCGTGCCCATATGCCGGGCCGCAGCATGATATATGTCCGGTCTTGTCTTGCCCGCGCCAATCTCGGTGGTTGTGAATATCCTGTCAAAAAACCTCATGACGTCAAGCCTTTCAAGAGCCGGTTCCAGAACATTTCTGTCAGTGGCGGTCGCTATCACCATTTTGACGCCGGCTTCCCGCATGCCCTCCAGGAACTTCTTCACGCCCTCCTTAAGCGGCGCGTGATAAGCGTAGAAGTCTTCAATGGTGCGGTTGATTCCCTCTATGATCTCCCTTGGATCCATGTCAAGATGGTACCTGTCCTTCAGGAACTCCGCTCCTTCGGTCATGCTCATGGAGAACATGGCCCTGTCAATACCGGGTTCCGCCTCTATCCCGATACCCTTTAAGAACCTCTCTGCCGCGCTGTACCATATCGGCATGGAATCCAGTATTGTTCCGTCCAGGTCAAAAATCGCTCCCTTGATCATGCGCCCACCATCTTTATAACCAGTTCTTTAAGTTCGGCCGCTGCCTTTTCAATGTCAGGACTGGCAAATATCGCGCTGATTACGGCAATCCCGCATATTCCGGTTCCCGAAAGCTCCAGGATGTTATCCCGGTTGATGCCCCCGATCGCCACAACGGGGATGCTTACAGCCCTGCAGATTTCCTTCAGGGTTTCACGGCTTACATGTTCGGCATCAGCCTTGGAACCGGTGGGAAACACCGCCCCGACACCCAGGTAGTCGGCGCCCCTCTTCTCGGCCAGTATGGCCTGTTCCACTGTCTGCACCGACACGCCCAGGATCCTTTCGCTGCCGATAAGCCTCCTGGCATCCCCGGCTTCCATGTCCTTCTGGCCCACGTGGACGCCGTCCGCATCCACGGCCAGGGCGATATCCACGTTGTCGTTAATGATAAAGGGTACGCCGTACTTTTTACACAGTTCCTTTATTTCCCCGGCTTCTTCCAGGAACCTGCCGTATTCCAGTTCCTTCTCCCTGAGCTGCACGATTGTCGCGCCGCCCTTGAGCGCCTTCTCAACGGCGCTTGCCAGGGTATCGCCTCCTAGCCAGGACCTGTCTGTTACAGCATACAAGAGTAGATCTTTTTTATCTAATTTCATATTTCGCCCCTTCTTCCAGCGTCTTTCCGTCCATGTTGTAAATGGCGTCGATAATCCTGTTCCTATACGCCGTATTCCCTTCATTCGGCTGCATGTTCTTCCATCCTATCTCTCCCGCGAGGCCCATGGCGCACACGGCGGCCGCGGTGGCTTCAAGCTCGTTATCCGGGTTAGCCACGATATACGCGGTTATAAGCGCGGAAAGCTGGCAGCCCGTGCCTGTAATCCTTCCCATTTCCGGCCTTCCGTTCCTGATGACATAGCATTCGTCCCCGTCGGAAACCAGGTCGATGGCCCCCGTTACCGCGACTATGCATCCTGCCTTTTTGGCAAACTCCTTCACGAATCTTACCGCGTCATCGAGGGAATCTTCGGTCACGGCATCGGCCACATCGGCGTCAACGCCTTTTGTGCTTCCGCTTCCCAGGGCCAGCGTCTTTACCTCGGATATATTTCCCCTGATCACATTGAACTTAATCTCGTTCATGAGTTTTACTGCCGTATCCGTGCGCAGCCTGCTGGCGCCAGCCCCTACAGGATCGAGCAGCACCTTGTGCCTGAGCTTGTTCGACATCTTCCCGGCAAGGAACATGGAGGGTATCGTGTTCTTGTTAAGAGTTCCGATATTGATGGCCAGGCCCCCGCAGATTGACGTGATTTCCTCCACCTCGTCCGGATCGTCCGACATTATCGGGCTTGCCCCGCATGCAAGAAGCACGTTGGCGACATCGTTCACTGTTACATAGTTCGTGATATTGTGAATAAGGGGTTTTTTGCCTCTAACGTTTTCAAGGCATTCTTTCATCATGTTAATCTCCTCCCTTATAAATTTCCTGGGGAGTTGCGGAAAACAAAAATGCATATACGCCAACAGCAGCATATATGCACAATTCCTGCACACTATTTCCCTGCGTTGGCATTACCCAAATCAGGTTCGATGGGTCTAAGCATTACAGCTTACTCTCAGCCTGCTTCAGCAAGCTCCCCATTGTTAACTGTAATTATACTATAACAATGCAGAAAAGCAACCTTAATATTCGTTGAATCTACAGGTTCAGCAGCTAGACCCTATGTTTTCCAGGCCCTTATCCGCGTCATAATGCCATATGAGGTTCCATCGGAACGCTATGACAATTCATCTTCATGTTATTTAATTCTTTATTGCGCTATGGTATTATTTGATAAGAAGAAAATATTAAGGGTGCTTTTCCTATGATGAGGCGAAAGGTGATAATATCAGCAATTGCTCTGATTGCTGCCATTACTGTCGCAGTTGCAATAGCCTGGCAATATGTACGTGATACGGCCTCTCCTCCCGCGACGCCGGCCGCAGATGCAGGAACGTCAGCTCCGGATGCCGGAGAAACACAAAAACCTGATGAAGCGGCAGGAACGTCTGAACCCGCGCAATCCCCCGCCTCCGGCGAGCCAAGGCGGATTAATGTGTATATAACAGATAAAGACTATCTCCTGGGGATGGCAATTGAAGAATATGCGAAAAAGAACTGGGACTTCCCTTATGAGATTAAAGTATACGAGGATTCAACCGTTTTCAGTACCTATGGCATCATGCAAATGGTCAACGCTTCGCTGTTAAGCGGCGACGGGGCCGTAGATATCTATGTCCTCCCCGACTTGTTTGCCCCATATTACCTAAAGGGGGAATACTCCCAATATGCCTGCACATACAAGGAACTGGGCATAGATGTTGAGTCCGCGCTGAAGAAGGCCGATATCCCGGAGTATGCCGTCGGGCGCAATTCTGACGGGGAGGTTATTGCGATCGATTATCTTGCGGCCAAACCCGTGTTCATGTACCGTAGATCCATCGCAATTGAGGTTTGGGGAACAGACGATCCCGACAGGATTTCCGAGGTTATCGGGGGAGGCACGCAAAGCTGGGATAAATTCCTGGAAGCGGCGAAAACCCTGAAAAGACACGGATATTATATAGCTCCAGGATACAGGGACCTGACATGGATGATCAATGTGCCCCCGTATCCTTTTACCGGAGATCCGTGGTATGAAGGCGATATAGACCCCACATTGGAAAAACACACGGATGTCTTCAAGCAAATGTTTGATAATGGCTATATCGCTGATTATAACTATTGGCCCAACGAATGGTACAACGAAACCGAAGGCGACTGCGCCAGGATATTCGGGTCACTAATGTTTCTTGGCGAAACCGATTATATAGACGAAACATTCGGAGACTGGGCAATATGCATGCCGCCTTTCACAGCTCGGTTCCCCAGTCATATTGGGATCATGGTTAACAAGGCATCTCCGAACAAGGACCTGCTGGGTCCCCTTGTGGAGTGGATAACCCTTGACTGCTCGGAGAACGGGCTTCAATATGGCCTCGCGACAGGTACTTTTCTCGATGGTGATGTAGTCGGGGTCCTGTCCCGAACCGTTCTGAAAAATACAAAGACCACCCTTGATGTTCTTGGCGGGCAGGATATTAACCCGGTATTGTATAAGATATCGAAACAGCACGTGCAAAAAATAGGCTGGGATTTCACCAAAGGTCCGTGGTATAACGCCCTCGACGCCTACCTGCATGGGGAAAAGGACAAGGAATCAGTGATTCGCCAGCTCAAAGATGAAACAAAAAATGATTACAGGTATTGGCCCCCCAATACAGAAGCCCCGACCGGAAAAGGCAAAGCGGGAGAAAAACCGATTGTCTGGAAGGATAAAAACTTTGAGGCTGCCATACGGGAAAGGCTTTTTACACCCACCTGGGACATCTATGAAAGCGATCTTGACGGAATAACCTATTTATGGCTGAAAGACCAGTCGATAGAAAGCATCGAGGATATCGTGCATTTCAAGAACCTTGTAAGCCTAAATCTCAGCAAAAACAAAATCACGGATATCAGCATTCTTAAGGAGCTTACCAGGCTGAAGTATCTGGATTTATCTCTCAACAATATCAACGATATAAGCGCCTTAAGCGGAATGGCAGAGCTTAAGGAGCTTTATATAAACAATAACAAAATAACCGATATAAGCGCCCTCCTGGATAAACCTAACCTGAAACATCTTGATGCTGCCAGGAATAACATCAGCGACATCAGCAGCCTTGGCGGGCTGACAAATCTTGAATATTTGAATTTGTCTGATAATAAGATAGTGGATGCAAGCGCCCTGAAGAGGCTGACAAAACTGAGTTACTTAAACCTGGAGTACAATGACATTGCCGATATCAGCAGTCTTGGGAACCTGAAGAACCTTGAAACCCTCCTGCTCAACGGTAATAACATCAGCGATATAAGTGTCGTTAAGGGAATGAAAAAACTCAAGAGGTTAACACTGGCGGGAAGCGATATAGCCGACAAATCCCCGGCAGATCATGTGGAGTCGGTAACGTGGTAATCTTGCCTTATTTGATACTCAAGCGGTTCCGGCATGTTATTACCGCGCCTTTATATGTGTTGCCATATTTTACATAATGGAAGTCTATACGCTCTACTGCATACGGTTGATTATTTCTCTGCTCAATTCATCATAGGATTTGAGCATATCATTCTTATATAGATTGTTATATGTCCTTGCGAATATGAAAGTTAAGAAGGTTAAAATCTGTTGGCTGTTAAAGGAAGTTATCTTTTGTATTCCCTCATCATCAATATTCACGATTTGATGGGCGACTATATTTCTTACACTGGCTTCGACTTTTCTAAGATTCAAAGCATAGTTTTTAACCATGTCATCATTGGATTTTATTATTATAAGAGGACATATGTTTGCGGCGCAAAGGGGCCGGTCTTCAAATATGCTTGCTTCAAATTCCTTTATGAAGGCTTCGTATAATCCCATGCTTACAAGTTTATCTTTGGACATTACGTGAAAGCCTTTATTGTTCAGATAACACAGGTCATTTTTCAATGACAGGTCTGTTTTGTTGTTAATGTATTGCTCAAACAAATCGGTGAGAACGGGAGAAATAGCCCTTATAAAATCGGCATACTCCTTTCTTAAAACTTTTATTCTAAGGGAAAGGATATATTCGAAGATTGTTTTGGCGGGTTCATTTTTTATGGGAAACATATCATAACCCGCATTTTCAGCCAATTTTTGAGCTTTTGGCAGATTTAATGATATCCTGTTAAAGGCAGCTTCTATAAGATTAACCGCGTCATCCCCGATGAGTTCTCTAATATTGTTTGCAACAGTAAAAGCGCTGCTGTAATCATAGGACAATAAACAACCTTTTATGATCTCCCTGGAAAGAAAAAGGTTGACATTGTCCAATTCTATGATGCTTGTGCGGTTTTCAGGATTTAGGTCTTTATCATTATCTATAAGATTCGCCCATTCCTGCTCTATGTCGTAATTCGCTCCGACCGGATCTGATTTATTGCCTTTGCCCTCTGGGGATACTACCTGTACAGGATAAAGCTTATATGGGGAAGTAGCACAAATAAGATGAAGGGCTTCTTTCATCTGAGGGGTACTGGAACTTAAATTAACTAATATTTTATGTCCGGGGTTTTCATTTTTTATTCCCCTGATTATTTTTTCAAACAAGAAGTAAAAGTTCCCAAACAAATGAGGTTTAGTAAGATCAGGATATTTAATCTTTATAAACTCGCAGTTAAAGCCTTCATGCCTGCAGACCCGCTGCCCCATAATCTCATATCTGTTATCAAGTTCGTCATAGCGGCATATTTCGCTGGTCATAAACAAATATGCTTTTACCGGTTTTAAATGACGGAGAATATGCAAAAAAGCTCCATCGAAGTTACCCCTGGAAGGATCCGTAAACCCCAATGGCGAAAACAGGACATAATCAGACATTTACATTTCTCCTTTTACGGGTGTTTTCTATGCTTTCAATACAGTTAAATAATACATTAAGTATTGTAAAACCGCAATTTCGGCAGCCCAAAAATGTGGTACTGCGCGTGAATATGAGGGTATATAAGTAGTTGACACCATACAGCAATCGGCATACACAACAAACAAGTGATAAAATGATAAGGGCAAAGGGCAGAGTAATATTCAATTCAATACCGGAAGGTTATAGCAACAATCAAAGAGTGATATTGGCCGGTATAGATTTTTCCGGAATCCAAAGTTTTATTTTCAAGCAGGACGGGCTTGATAACATTGCTGAAATTGCGAAAAGGTCCCAATACATAAACCGTCTGGCTGTAAAAATCGATGGGGATCTCAAAGAGTTATTAAAAGAATACGCATATTTTTCAATTACAAACAGAGGCGGAAAGATCCAGGCAGTCGTAAAATATTCGAAGAGAGCCGCAGAGATACTGGAAGGTTACTTATCCTGCCTTCAGAGAATTGTTTTTACCGTTAACGAAGGTGAACTCCAGCTATTCTATGGATTGGTCAAAACCAGAATTGCTCGCCAGGCAAAGAGTTCCGGAAAAGAAAGCTCATATTCGGATCTTATGAAGGCCATAGGCAAGAATAAACTGCAATGCGCTAATGTTTACGGTTTTGATGCCGGCGAATACAACGACTTGACCTATTCGCCGGAATACCTTACTGAAGATATGGAAAACCGTCCGGCATTGCATTTGGATAATAAGCTTGCTGCGCTTAAATTTGATTTCGATAACCTTGGTAATTTCTTTGCAACTGTAAAAGCAGTGGATACTATTGCTGATATAAGCAAAAACCTCTCTGCGACAATTGATAAAATTGTCAGTTCCCTTCCGAATGTAACTACTATTTATTCCGGCGGGGATGATATTTTCCTTTTGTGCCCGAAAAGTGTTTTAAGCCAGGTGGCGGTAAGACTCTATGAGGGCATCCTGAACAATATCAGGACAGATTACATTTTAAGAGATTACAGGGAAAGCTTTGGCCTTTCCTGCGGGGCTTTTACATTCAACAGGGATGTATCCCTTGTTGTATTTGCCACAAATGCAGAAAAGCAGCTTGCGTTATCAAAAATCAGGGAAAAGAACAGGGTGACTGTTGAGGATATTTCATTTACCTGGGATGAGTTTATATTTGCGAACAGCGCCATTGAAAGGTTTTATGAAAAATCAACGGGGGAGACTCAAAAAGAACTTTTAAATTACAGTTTTATCAATCTTTTAAGATATATATGCGCGGTCACGAAAAATCAGGAAGAAAAAACGAAGTTAAGAAAACTGCTGGCAAAAGCGGATTGATCAAAACTACGGAGGCCAAATGGAACAGGAATATAGAATCAAATTTGCACCCATTGATAAAATAATTGAAATACCTGATTCGCAGCAAATTTATGAGTTTTTGCTGTCAAAGCTCAGCGAAGTTGGTTTTGATACGAAAAATGTAACTGAAGGTGACAATCACCTCAAGGTTTCATGTGCAATGCCTGAAAACACTGTTATAAGGCCTCTTTTGCCCATGGAATTCTCAAGGAGACTTGATAAAGATGATTACCCATATTTGAAGATACTTAAAAGTATAAGATTCATAAGCGAGGATATATTGACACAAACCGGGCTTAAAGCTTTCTTTCAGACAGCCCTGGATAATCTGAGGGATAATAAATGGGAGCTTAAAGATGATATTTTAAAAAGACGACATGAGGATTTATCCTTCTATATGGAAGAGTTGCTGGAACCCGTCAGGATAAAATCAGGAAAAGAATATATTACAAAAACAATACCTGTTTTCAATGCCGAAGGCACAATCTTTCAGTTCTTTGCAAGAACCGATATAACACCTGTTGAGAACCTGCTGAAGCCGGGAAGTATCATGGATTTGGGATTATACAACAGCTACGAGATAAAGGAGGTATCCATATATAACGGAAAAGTCAGCAATTCGGGCATACTTCTTTCAAGGTACTGTCCTTTAAATCTGAAAGACGAGATCAATATAGAAAAATCGTTTTTCAGAACATTTATGTCAAATGGCATTCAGTACCTTAAAGAGGGTTCCTTCTTAAGCGTTAAGAAGAATTTTAAAGGTCAGATATTTATAAAAGACAACCTGGTATTTAACGGACAGGGATATTTGTATTGTATCTGATATTACGGAGTACAGAGGTGCGACAATGGCCAGCATTCAATCTTTTGGAAGTTCAGCTTTGGAGCTCGGGATCAAGGACCAGGAACGGTACATAGATATGACATCAACGCCCCCGATTCCTTTGTATTTTGCAACCCATAGAGATAAATACCTTACAGTCAGAGAAGAGCTTTCGTTTTCTCCATATGTCTGGATCGGGGAGCCGCGTCCGGCAAGGGAATATGATATAGGGTACGGCAGAATATATATCTATACCAACAGCTATAAAATTGAACTTTCTTTGAACAGTTTCAACGATGGCACATACTATTTCCTTGTTGGAGGGATATATCCCAAAAAACAGCGAGATACAATCAATATAATTAAAAAATCCATTCAGGCCAAACATAGTTTTTATCTGTTTCTTAAAGGAGAACCCTCATATGCCCAGCCTTTGTCTGCAAGATATTTCTTTGAACAGGTCAGCTATATTTATGAGAAACTGGGCATAAAGACCGAGATTCTGGAGGAATATGAGCCTGAAGAACAGGATAACGTGGTCCTGGATTTTTGCAATACCCATATAGAACTTATCAGTTTCGAGGAAGAATACGAGAAAAGCAAGGGCTACAACTATAAATACAATAAGATAAAAGCTTCGGAAAAAAGCGAAAATATTAAAGGCGTAGCTTATGCGTTTTATCTGGACGGATTAAACGAATCCCTTGACAGGGAGAGCCTCCAGGGAGCGGAGATCATTGTAAAGAAGGAGGAGTCCGATGAAGGCGTAAAAGGTTATATCGCTGATATAGACACCGAGAATAATATCCTTCATATAAAATTCCCGAAATCGGTTAATTTTTACGACCTTCCGGGTGAAGGCCTCATTAAGAAGAGCGATAAAAATGTCAGTTTCCCTATTCAAAGAAGCGCGTTCCAATCCCTTCTGGAAGGCAAAGCTGCCAACGAAGATATCCTGGATATATTAATTTCAAAGCGGTATAAACCCTTTAAAGAAGTGGAATATGTCAAAACCGAAAGGCTTACCGAATCACAGCAAAAAGCCATTAACAAAGCCCTGTCCGTGGAAGACTTCCTGCTGGTCCAGGGACCTCCCGGCACAGGGAAAACAGAAATAATTGTGGAGATGATACAGCGGTTTTCCGAACAGGGCAAAAAGGTCCTTATAAGCTCAAAGAACAATCTTGCGGTAGACAATGTTCTTGAAAAATGCATTGACAGGAATATCAGATGTATAAGGCTTGGCAGGCCCGAATCCGTAAAGATTGAAAAGGTCAAGTCAGTGCTGGTGGATGTGTTCTCTTTAAACATTCAGAAGGAAATTGATGAATCGACCAGGCGTTATCAGGCAACCGTAAAAGAGGAACGAGAACTTGACAAGGAAAAGATCAACCATGCATACAAGCTGAAGAATGCGCTTTATGACCATGACAAGGTATCCAGAAAGTTGGTATGGAGTAAAGTAAAATTCTTTTTTGCCAAAATACTTGCGCTGTTAAAAATCATCAGCAGGGATTCGGGCAAGTATCTGAACCGCTTGGCAGATGTTTCGGAGTATACCGCCCGTAGGGAAGCTCTCAGGGATTTTATAAACAAAGAGTCAAGCTTCCTCGGGCTTGACAGTAAAAAAGTGTGGAAGAAGTCGGAGCGGAACGTATATATTGACAACAAAATCCAGTTTTTGAATAAAAGAATCGGGGATGTGCCCAGGAAAATAGAAATCACGGATAAATGGCTTGAAGATTTGTCCTTAAGACAGGATGTGCTTACCGAGGTTGTAGCAGAGGATATTAAAGTAATCGGAGCTACCTGTATCGGCGTAAATACCAACAAGATATTCAGCAGTATGGATTATGACGTTGTAATCATTGACGAGGCAGGGCAGATCACGCTTCACGACGTGATTGTACCTATTTCAAAGGCGAAAAAGGTCATCGTTATAGGCGACCATATGCAGCTTCCGCCGGTAACAGATGATGATTTTATTAATAAAGCCAAAGATAAATTCAATGATATTGAGGTTGACTTTTACGAAACCTATAAGCAGAGCCTGTTTGAAAAGCTTTTCCATGAGGCCGACGAAAGCCATAAAATTATGCTGGATACCCAGTTCAGGATGCATGAAGACATTGCTGAACCCATTTCACAGCTATTCTATGAAGGCAAATACAAGACGGGCTGTAAAAAGGAACACAGACTAATTGATATTGCCGGATATAAAGATCCCATGGTCTTTCTGGATACTGTCAACCTTCCGGATAAATATGAAACGGTAACTGTAATTGACGGAGAGTCAAAACAAGTGGCATATACTAACCCGACAGAGGCAAGAATTATTGCATCTGTGCTGGAAAGAATCTGCATGCCGCTTATGGACGGATTGACTGTCCTCGATTACAAGGGAGAAAAGACAATAGATATTGGGGATCTGGGCATTATTACCCCATACAAGGCGCAGATAAAATGCATCAAGGATGCAATATACGAAAGGTTCCTGAAGAGCGGCCAGTTTGGCAAACCGCAAATAGAGAGTATTATCAGCAGGATTGAAATCGATACCGTGGACTCATTCCAGGGCAGGGATAAGGAAATTATTCTTTACTCCTTTGTAAGAAGCAATGAGGATTGCAAAATAGGATTTCTGGATGAGCTAAGAAGGCTCAATGTTACCATAACAAGGGCAAAACGCCTCATCATAATGGTTGGAGACTCATACACCCTGACCAAAACAAGATCAAGCACCCGGACACTGCTAAATAGACCGCCCCAGTATTACTTTAAGTATCTTATGGAGTATTTGCGAAGCAAAGGCTATTATCATGAGATCAGCAAGGAGGCAGGGGTATGAAAGCTTTTTATACCGATAAGAACAGAGTGTTGAACAAGATAGAGGATAAGAACAGAATCTGCAGGTTTATAACCGTGGATTATCCCGTATTGGCTGAGCCGTTCAATGTGACTGAAAGATTCTACGATGAGGATTTCCATATAATCGAATACTATATGGACAGGCTGGTTTGCGAAACAACTGTCGCAAACAAAGACGAACTTCTTTCCCTGCTTGGACTTGGCTCAAACAGGAATGCTTCCGAAGTGTTTTACAGGGACCTGATTGTTTCGGGGCATATAAGAGAAACAGAGTATGGACTGAAGCCGACAGAACTCGCTTTTAAATCAGTGGAACTGGGCAAAAAAGTGACCATACAGGCTACAAAAAGAGTTTTTTATTTTGATGCCATTAATCTAATGCCATTACCAGTTGATTTTTACAAAAACCCGTATCGTATAAGAGATGCAGAAAATGCAAGACAAATGGGTTATTCCTATATTCTTTCCACATGGAAAAATCCCGACCAGTTCATGTTGAAAAACAATATCAAAAGAATGGGAGGGGAAGAAAGGCTTAAGTATAACATACCCCAGGAACTTGTTGATTTGGACTTTGATTTTACTGAATTTGAAGATTCAGCAGACAATATAAAGTTTACACCCTTTTATCTCGCAGTGTTTCAGGACGCCAGCTTCAGGACTTATGACGCCGTGACTGAAAAGGAGGAAACCTTTTTTAAAGAAATTCTTATAAAAAACACCTCTATTCTAAAAGAGTTGTATACCGCCATGGGGCTTTTCAGTAACTACGAGAGCATGAACAAGAATAATATGACTTTGTCCATCCTGAATTCGTGGATTTCGTTTGGCGATTCAAATCTGCGTGAGATAATGAATGGCTGCTTTATTTATAATATTACATCAGATTATGTGGCTGAAAAAATTAAAGAGGCTTCAGAAACCAGGAGAACATCGCTTTTATGGACGCTGTATACCTGTGACAGGGTTTCATCGGGGGATGATTTTCTGGGGAGTATTGTGTACCTGGATATAAGAGAGGCAGATCTGGATATAATCGAGAATTTTCTTATGGAATTTGAAAGAGAAAGACTAAAAAATAAAGATGAAGAGCTGTTCAGAATGAGGGTTGACACAATAAAACAAAAGCGCCGAAAAGTAAATGTATGGTAACTATCCGATAAAAACCGGGCCGCTCCAGGATTATTAAATTCATTGGAGCAGCCCTTTTCACAATAAATCCTTCAGCCGGAAACAGGTATAGTGCATTAGCGCTTTATAGCCATTGGCTGACTTTACATACCTTATTAACCGCATGCTATATTCTTGCAACACCGGTCCTCTTAGCGGCGTCGATCACAGCTTGTGCAACTACAGGCACGACACGTTTGTCAAGCGGATTCGGTATTATGTAATCGGGACTCATTTCTTCATCCGGTATCAGTGATGCGATTGCATAGGATGCCGCCACTTTCATCTCCTCATTAATGGTGGTTGCGCGGCAGTCCAGTGCGCCGCGGAAAATTCCAGGAAACGCAAGCACATTATTGATCTGGTTTGGGAAATCAGAACGGCCGGTACCTATAATATAAGCTCCGGCTTCTTTGGCAGCGTCGGGCATAATCTCCGGTATGGGGTTAGCCAATGCAAAAATAACCGGTTTATCCGACATTGTCTTTATCATTTCCGGAGTTACAACGTTGGGAGCCGATACCCCGATAAAAACATCCGCACCGACCATTGCATCGGCAAGCGTGCCCGTTTTATGCTCACGGTTTGTCACCTTGGCAATCTCGGCCTGTGCCGGATTTAACCCGGCAACGCCCTCGCAGATGATACCGGAGCGATTAAGCATGATAATATCCCTTACTCCCAAATTCAGCAAGTGCTTTGCAATCGCTATTCCTGCCGAACCGGCGCCGTTGATCACGACCTTGATTTTATCAAGGTCTTTATTGACAACTTTGAGCGCGTTGAGCAAGGCGGCCGTAACCACAACGGCAGTACCATGCTGATCATCGTGGAAAATCGGAATATCGCAGATTTCTTTAAGCCTTCTCTCAACTTCAAAGCACCTGGGAGCAGAGATATCTTCAAGGTTTATGCCGCCAAAGCTTCCCGATATCAAGTAAATCGAGCGTACAAGTTCGTCAACATCTTTTGTACGAATGCAAATAGGAAATGCGTCAATACCAGCAAATTCTTTAAATAAGGCACATTTCCCTTCCATCACGGGCATACCTGCCTCAGGCCCGATATCTCCCAAACCCAATACGGCCGAGCCGTCTGTTATGACAGCAACTAAATTGCTGCGCCTCGTCAGTTCAAATGATTTGTTATAGTCTTTCTGAATCTCCAGGCAGGGTTCCGCAACGCCAGGGGTATATGCCAGAGACAAATCCTCCCTGCTGTTGATTGATACGCGTGATATAACTTCAATTTTTCCTTTCCACTCATAATGTTTTTGCAGAGATTGCATTCTTATGTCCATAAAAAACCTCCATTTTTGACCGGATATTTAATCTTCAAATGGGAATCTGTATTGCGTTAAGCCTAGTTCATCACGTATCTTTATTAGTTCTTTCTGTACTGATTCATTGATAGGTACACCGCTGTTCTTCCTTTCCTGCCATACAAGATACTCTTTTTCCCCTGCCGTATATATGCGGTCATGGCCCGGCGCTTTTGCGGAATTGCGGAGCTCGCGCAGAATGTCGCCACAAGTCTTTTTAAATGCATCAAGACCCATGAAAGCTTCCGGATCAATGGCGATAAAGAAATGGCCAAGACGATATGGTACCAATTCTCTATTCGGTCCGATACCGGACAATGCGCGCAAGAAACTACCTTGCTGCAATGCAGCCGATAATATCTCAACAACAGTAGCATAGCCGTAACCCTTGTAACCGGCCAGTTCTTCGCCAATACCGCCAAGGGGCGCCAATGCGGCATCACCGGATACCAGGTCCTTTAATATCTGGGCAGAGTCCGTTTTGGGTTTACCATCACGGCCTATTACCGTTCCTGCAGGCGTTGGTTTGCCGATACGGGCATAATATTCAATACGTCCGCGTTGTATGATCGAGGTGGCACAGTCAAGCACAAACGGGAATTCTTCGTCGGTCGGGAATCCGAAGGTAAGCGGGTTAGTGCCAAGCATATTTTCAACGCCAAATGTAGGCGCTACGGATGGTCTTGCATTAGTGCCTGTAATCCCGATTAAGCCGGCTTGTGTCGCCATTGTTACATAGTATCCTGCAATGCCGTAGTGAGTGGAATTCCGCACAGCTACCATGCCCATGCCGTATTGTTTAGCTTTTTTTATCGCCAGGTTCATGGAATGATAACTGATGACCTGGCCCATACCATCATGACCATCAACAACAGCAGTAGTCGGGGTTTCCTTAACAATCTCGAAATTGGTTACAGGATTCTGAATTCCAGCTTTAATTCGATCCAAATAAATAGGTTTGAAGCGGTTGACACCATGTGATTCGATGCCGCGCTTGTCAGCTTCCAGCAAAACATCCGCGCATATTTTGGCGTCTTCCTCGGGAACACCGTATGCCTTGAATACATCGACGACAAAGTTAGTTATCGTAGGCCAGTCTACAATATTTGTTTTGTTTCCCATGCTAAGACCTCCCCGTATTTGTAGAATAACCAAACTAATATATTGGTAAAAATAAAAAGCGACCCCACAAAAAAATGGTAGTCGCTTTTTCTCTTCATCACCAAGCATCTATTTATTTCTCTGTTTTAATTATATATCAGACTATCAGAATGGTCAATATAATCTTTATCAATAAACGCATTATTCCATGTAAAACTACAAAGACCATATCTTTTCGCTACTTGTCGATATTGCTACCGCACCGGATTTTAAAGCATTAATTACATCTGTTTTATCCCTAATTAATCCGCTTGCTATTAGAGGTGCTTTGACCTCTTTGCTTAAACTTTTTATGACTTTAAACAAACACCCGGGTAAAATCTCAATTACATCCGGGCTATATTCCCTGGATTGCGCTATAAGCTTATCATATGCCAGGGAATCTATCATGAAGGAACGCTGTATAGCAAGTAATGATAGTTCTTTGGCACGCCTTATCAATGCGGGTTTAATACTGATAATGCCATCCGCGTCAGTGTTTCGCTTAATGAAATCCACAGCCGCTTCCTTACTATCGAGTCCCATAATAAGATCAATGTCGACGATCGCATGTTTCCCAGTGTCTTTTACTTTATTGACAATATCGCCAATATTGCAGATATCACCGAAAAGAATAAATAAGATTTTGCAATCGGTTTCCTCACATCTTTTCAAACCTTCTATATCCCTTATCGCAGCAATGATAGGATATTCCTCTGTGCACTGTATTAGGCTTTCTATAGAAAATTGCATTTTTTACCTCTCAACAAATATGTTTTTATACCAAACAGGCAATAATCCTGAATTCATTATACTATATTTACAGGTTAATTTGTTATTGGCCTGCGAAAACAGCAAAATAGAAAAGGGCTGTCTCAACGAATATCACTATTTTGAAACAGCCCTTTTGTTGCCCCAACAGTCTGCACGTATTTATATCACAGACCGAAGAGTGTTATTGGATAATTCATATATTGGCCGGTGCCTATAAGTGACATGGTGAACAGGAACAGATTGAATGCAGCACCAATCCAGACATTTCCGGTCTTTTTATATGTATACCTGGCGATAATCGGACTCATAACCATAGGCAGGAGCAGTGACTGTAGTACAGATAACAGGTACGTTGGGATCAGCAAGCATTCCTGTCGTAAATAGCGATTTGTACTGAATAAAGAGCCAAATTGCGATGCCCAAGCTGTTACCAATACACACAATTGCGGTAGTGAGCCATTCCGGAACATTCTTATACCGTGTATTCGCATTGAAGACAGCATTCACAAAGTAGAACGGGAAGAACAACATACAATAGCAGAATAAAACTGGGATTTTGTTTAATCTTGAGACTGTCCCTAAATTTGTGTAAACCTCCATTACGGTGTAGAATAGAAGCAC
>ENA-UPAD01000720-UPAD01000720.1-bioreactor-metagenome-genome-assembly--contig:-NODE-720-length-43155-cov-503.849443_pt1 | contig 43155 bp, 36 predicted proteins | sample MGYA00238179_ERZ772710 | MGnify/ENA primary metagenome ERZ772710 (study PRJEB29004, sample SAMN07631245) | bioreactor metagenome | isolation source: Switchgrass digestor | place: USA: Dartmouth...
CAGCACCAGTTCCGGGCAGGACAGCGGAGACAGCGCCGTAAAAGCCGGCCCGGATGCAGACGGGAACACCGGGGAAAACGGTGCTGATAAAAATACCGCCGGCCAGGTCCTGGAGGATAATGACGGATACAAGATAATGGTGCCGGACTTCACTCTGAATGATTTGGACGGCAATAAAATCAGCCTGTCGGATTTCACCGGAAAAACCGTCGTCCTCAACTTCTGGGCCACATGGTGCGTGTACTGCGGCGAAGAACTCCGGGATCTCAAAATCATCGACAAAGAACTTAAAGAAGCAGGAGATACCGTAATACTGGCCATCAACGCAGAGGAGACGTACGATACAGTGAAAGAGTATGTTGAAAAGAACGATCTCGATCTTACTGTGCTCCTGGATGAAAGCGGCGACGTTTCAGTCGGTCTTTTCGGAGTGGTCAGCTTCCCGAACACATTCATAGTAAGCAGCGACGGTTCGCTGTACGTCTATATCCCCGGCAGGATCGACATCGATACGATGCGTGGACTTATCGACAAGGCAAGGAACAACGAACCTCTTCCAGACACCCGGTAGGTCAGGCAAAGCGCAAATATGAAAGTTTCAGGTTAGTTTCCGGGGGAAAAGGCGCTTGTACGGCAGAAGCCACAGGTGCGCTTATCAACGGGTCCGGCAGAGCCCTGCCTGTTCCCCAATGTGCAGATAATCGATTTTGCTGTATGATTTTTCAAGCTCAGTGCGAAAACCTTCTGCGCAGCAGGAAGAGCGCAAAGAATATGGAAGCGGCGATGAGCACGATGGTAGCGCCGGTCGGCGTATTCAGGTAATACGACGCTATCAGCCCTGAGATCCCGGAAAACATCGATATCACGACCGACACGAAATGGTACCGGCGCATGTTTCCGGTAACATTCCTTGATGCGGCCGCCGGCAGCACGATCAGCGAGTTTATTATAAGCAGCCCGACCCACTGGATCGTGATCGTCACCACCACGGCTATGGAAACGGTAAACAGTATATCCACAAGGAGAGTATTGACGCCGCGGCTTGCGGCAAGCGACTGGTTGATGCTGGTCAGCAGCACCTTGTTGAATATCAGCACCCAGAGCGTGACCACCAGGACGAATGAAGCCAGCAGCAGCCCTATCTCGTATGGCCTGACGCTGAGGAGGTCGCCCACCAGGTAGGACGAATATTTGCTGAAGCCTCCGGATGACAGGAGTACAAGCCCCAGGGCCACAGCGGTCGACGAGAACACGCCTATGATCGTATCGGTGGATGTCCTGCTCTTATTCTTGATGATCGTTATCACAACTGCAAAAACCACTGAGAACAGGACGGCTCCCACCAGCGGCTGCAGTCCGCCGAACAGCGCCCCGATGGCGATCCCGGTGAACGCGCCGTGCCCTATGGAATCGGAAAAGAATGCCATCCTGTTGCTTACGACCATCGTTCCAAGCAGGCCGAACAGCGGTGTTATCAAAAGTACCGCCAGCAGCGCGTTTTTCATGAAGTTGTGTTCCGCCCATTCGAAAGGCAGCAGGAATTCCACGATATCATACCAGGCCTGCAGCATCATCCGTTACCTCCCTCCGGACCCACGTGCATCCCGTCCGCAAAAAACCCGGTGATCCCGAAACATTTCAGGGTCTTCTCGTCACTGAACACCTGCTGCGGAGTGCCGCTGGTTATCACGGTCCTGTTGAGCAGGACCACCCGGTCCGCGTGGCGGTAAACCTGGTCAAAGTCATGGGAAACAAGGATGATGGAAAGATCGTAATTGTGCCTGAGTTCCGCCACGGTGCTGTAAAACAGTTCAAGCCCGCCCTGGTCCATCCCTGAAACGGGTTCATCGAGAAGCAGCAGGTTGGGCACAGGATCGAGAGCCAGCGCCAGCAGCACCCTCTGCAGTTCTCCTCCGGACAGCGCCCCCAGCCTGCGGTCCAGCAGATGCTCTGCGTTGACCTTCCTGAGGCCCTCCAGCGCCCTCTTCCTGATACTGCCCGGCCTCATGAGCCACGCCGGTTTTTTCGAAAGGCACGCGATAAACAGGTCGGACACACTTGCAGGTATGCCAGCATCAAAATCCAGGTGCTGCGGCACATACCCGATCATCGGTTCAATGCTCCGGTCGCCCCTGGCATTTAAGAACCTGAATTCGCCGGTATACGGCACTTCACCGAGCAATGCCTTCAGCAGGGTGCTTTTACCGCCGCCGTTGGGGCCTATTATGGCGGTCAGTTCACCGCAGTGTATATGGATATTGACATTTTCGAGTATGGTGGTATGGCCCTTTGTCACACCAAGGTTTTCGATCCTTGTACAGCAAAGGTTGCAGCAGTTTCCGTCACATTTCGCATGGTACCGGTCCGTATGCATGATCTGCCTCACCGCGTTTTATCCCAAAGCTTCTTTCAATGTCTCCATGTTCCGGCGCATCGCGTCCAGGTATGCGTCCCGCGCCCCAGGAACGGCCTCTCCCGTGACCACGGGATCCAGTGTATACACAACGGCACCCGTCTCGCCGGCTATCGTATCCATCGCTCCCGATGAGTACTGCGGCTCAGCAAAAAGCGCCCGGACGCCCGTTTCTCTGACCAGGGTTATGATCTCTGCCAGTTCCTTCGGAGTTGGCTCGGTGCCCGGTTCCCTTTCGACGACCGCGGCGATGTTGAGGCCAAACTCCTGTGCAAAATACGGGAATGCCTCATGGAACGTTATAATATCCTTGTATTCCAGGCCGTCCAGTTCATTATGCATTTCCTGTTTCAGCGTCTCGATCTTGCGTATGTATGAAGCGGCGTTCTTTTGATACAGTTCCGCATTTTTTTCGTCCAGGGCTGCCAGCCCGTCCGCTATATTCTGCACGTATGCTGTCACATTGGTCGGGCTGACCCAGACATGCGGGTTCTCTTCGCCGTTCTCCTCCACGATCGCCGGGATACCGGCCGCTGCTTCGATTATCTCCAGGTCTTCCTGCTGGCTCAGCACATCGTCGAGAAACGACTCCATCCCGGCGCCGTTTATAATGAACACGTCAGCCTTTTCGAGCAGTCTGAGGTCTGAAGGTTTGAGCGAATAATCGTGCAGGCATCCTGTCTGGGGTTCAGTCATGTTGGTCACCGTGACGCCGGGCACACCGTCCGTCACATTGATCACTGCCACATATACAGGGAAAAAGGACGTCACGACATGCAGTCCGTCCTGCCCGTCCCCGGCGGCATTGCTCCCGCCGTCTTTATCATCTGCAGTCCTGCAGCCTGTAAGGAGCATCGCCGCAGCCAGCAGTACCGCTGCAATTGTTGCCAGCCTTCTGTACATTATTACCCTCCAGGTTCTTTCATATGCCTGTATTCTACCACATGACAGCCAAACAGCAAACAGGGATCGTTTGTGTCAGGCCTGAACGTTCCGGTCCGATGCGGCCGGAACAGGCGGTCCCGGGCCAAATAGGCCTTCCGCCCCATATACTTCTGATGAAAAATGATGTTACAATGATTATGAGGTATCTGATATCCAATATCAGCATCCCGCCTGTTGAATGCGGGGAGGTGTCCGAATGAGCGTGAACGGGATGATGGTCCAGTACATAGGCAGTATACGCCAGGCTCTTGCTGTTGCCGCACTCAGGAAAAACCTCGGCCAGGATGTCCGGACAATGGACGCACTGCTGCAGGGTTTTCAGAACACGAACGCAAGAATCATGGAAAACTCAGTCACGCCCCATAAAGGCGGGAACATCGATATACGAGTATAATGCTGCAATACTTCATCATAACACTGCCAGGGACGGTCCAGCCTGTCTCCCGAATCTGATCCCGTGGGAACACCGGCATACGGACCGTCCCTTTTTATCATTACATGTTCAGCAGTTTCAATGCTTTTTCCAATACATTCTCTACGGTGAATCCGTATCTCTTGAACAGGAGCCCTGCGGGAGCCGATTCACCGAAATGGTCTATCGAGATTATCTCGCCCTGCAGGCCGGTGTACTTATGCCAGCCGAAGGAAGCGCCCGCTTCCACCGCAAGCCTTTTTACAACATCAGGCGGGAACACTGATTCCTTATAAGCTTCATCCTGCTCTTCGAACAGTTCCCATGACGGCATGCTGACGACGCGGACCGCAATACCGCGCTCCAACAGCTGTTTGCCTGCTTCGTAGACCAGGTGCACTTCGGATCCGGAAGCCATAAGTATGATTTCAGGCTTCTTCCCTGAATCAAGTATGACATAAGCTCCCTTGAGCGCGTCCTTGCCGGTCATTTCAAGCTGCGGGAGATTCTGTCTCGTAAGTATGAGCGCTGTGGGCGTATTCTTCCTGGACATTGCCGTATACCATCCCGCGGCTGTCTCCTTTGCATCGCACGGGCGGAACACTATGAAGTTGGGGATGCTTCTGAGCGCCGCCAGGTGTTCCACAGGCTGGTGGGTAGGCCCGTCCTCACCTACGCCGATACTGTCATGGGTCAGTATATATGTCACAGGAAGCTTCATCAACGCGGAAAGCCTCATGGACGGCTTCATATAATCGCAGAACACGAAGAACGTAGCAACATACGGCGCAAGCCTTCCGTGGGCGGCAATGCCGTTCGCTATCGCTGCCATGGCGTGTTCACGCACGCCGAAATGCAGGTTGGACCCGCTGCGGTCTTCTCTTGAAAAATCGCCCCTGTTCTTCATGTAGGACTTGTTTGAGGGCGCAAGGTCTGCAGATCCTCCTATAAGGTTGGGTATACGGGCGGCAAGCTTGTTCAGCACCTCGCCGGAGGAGTTCCTGGTTGCATTCGCCTTGCTGTCATAACTCCAGAAGTCTTCATCCTCAAGGAGGGTTTCAGAGTAGTCCTTCTCCTTCCATGACTCCCATTCCGCTGCAAGCTCCGGATATTCCTTCTTATATGCTTCCATCATTTTGTTCCATTCGTTTTCAGCCTTCATGCCGTTGGCGCGGATCTGTTCCATATACGCCTTCACTTCATCCGGCACATGGAATTCTTCGGTGTAGTCCCAACCGAGGGTTTTCTTGGTCTCAAGCACATTTTCCGCGCCAAGGGGCTCGCCGTGGGCTGATGCCATGCCCTGCTTCGGGCTGCCGTACCCTATCTGCGTCTTAATCTCGATGAGAGAAGGCTTGTCCTTCACTGCCTTTGCCGCCTTTATGGCCGCGTCGATGTCGTCGATGCTGGTGCCGTCTTCAACTTTCAGAGTATGCCAGCCGTAAGCCTCGAAACGCTTTCTGACATCTTCACGGAAGGCTATGTCGGTGGAACCTTCTATGGTGATGCTGTTGGAATCATACAGCACTATCAGTTTGCCAAGCCCAAGGGTCCCTGCCAGTGACGCCGCCTCGGAAGCCACGCCTTCCATCATGCAGCCGTCGCCTGAAAGCACGTAGGTGTAGTGATCGACGACAGGGTAACCGGGGCGGTTGAACCTGTTGGCAAGATAAGCTTCCGCCATAGCCATTCCGACAGCGTTTGCAAGCCCCTGGCCCAGAGGCCCGGTGGTTATCTCAACGCCCTTGGTATGGCCGTATTCCGGATGTCCCGGCGTCAGGCTGTCCAGTTGCCTGAAGTTTTTAAGGTCGTCGATGGTCAGTCCGTAGCCGAACAGGTGGAGCAGTGAATAAATCAGCATCGATCCGTGTCCGGCAGACAATATGAACCGGTCTCTGTCATCCCAGCCGGGATTTGCGGGGTTGTGCTTCAGATACCTTGCCCAGAGTGTATATGCCATCGGAGCGGCTCCCATCGGAAGTCCGGGATGGCCCGAGTTGGCTTTCTGTACTGCTTCGGCAGACAGGATCCTTATGGTGTTTACTGTAAGAAGTTCAACGTTGTTCATATTTACCTCCTGGCATCTAAGATTTTTATTGGTGCAAACCCGCATGCCCTTCGGGGTACGTTTCCCTTCGGATTCATGCAGCGCGATTATATATTTATATCAAACGGTTCACTTCCTGGGCTCCGCCCATATCCTTGCCTTGAAGCAGGGTCTTCCGTCTTCCTCGTTCAGTCCTTCTATATAGACCGTGTTCCCGCCGTCACGCGGTATCTCACGGCAGAGCAGCAGCGTATCGCCGGGGAACGCTTCCTTAATATAATTTACTTCCATCGCTTTTATCATGTACTGCTTATGGCTTTCGACCGAAAAACAGTCCATGATGTAGTCTATATATCTCGAGTTGTTTATATGACCGTTGAAATCCACATCACTGTAGCCCACAGTTTTCCTGCAGACCGGCTCGGGCTTAAATGAAGGCCTGAGTTTCCCGGGTCTTGAGTCAAGCGCATGTCCCTCAGTGTACTCGGGATAATCCATGTGGATATAATCGCTTTTTCTTAGCTCCCTGGTTTTCGTATCTATTATGACCCATATGGACTTGGCCCTGATAATGGCATCCCCGTTCCTGTCGCAAACCCTGAAATCCCTTTCGAACTCGATCTTTCCCGGCGGATGGGGCCAGGTCGCAACAGTTATGCTCTCATTCAACCCAGGGATCCTCGTGAACTCCACCCTTATGCGGGTCAGTACCCATGCCGCGGAGTATTTCTCCGCCAGCGTACCCACTCCTGCGCCAAGCCTGTCTACCGCCTCACTGGCCGTGTCCTGGAAGTATTCGAACAGTTTGCTGCACTTCAGGTATTTCATGAAATCGACATCGCTGTATCCGATCGTATATGTGTGTCCGTATACCGCCTCTGTTCCCAAATCCGAACCTCCTGCAGCCCATCCTTCCTTTATACTGTCAAAAAAGATAATAGCACAACGCCTCAATATTTTCCACTGATAACATCAAATCGCCGAGAAATTTTATAAAAATCAGCACAGATATCTGCAATGATCTGCATCCGAGTGTCCAAAACCTGCAAAACCGCATATTGATAACACCGGGCTGAGTAACAGGAAATTTTGAAATGGAGAAAGCTACTGGAAAGGGTTTCTCGCATTGCCCGCAGGAGCCGCATTCCTGGCATTCTCCATGCTGGTATGGCAATTCGGCGTCCGTCATTACAAAAGCACCGGAAGCTGAACTCCCGGTGCTTTTGCTCCTTATTGCAGCATTTCTGTCTCCGGCTGATAATGCTTTTTTCCGGCAATATTTATCAGAAGCTGTAACAGCTACATAGTTTCACTGGTGCACTCTACTCCGCTGCCTTCCTCAATGCCTGCTCCAGGTCATAAATCAGGTCTTCGGGATCCTCGATGCCTATCGAAAGCCTGATCTGGTCCGGCGTCACACCTGCGGCCTTCTGTTCCTCAGGAGACAGCTGGGCATGTGTCGTGGACGCCGGATGTATCACAAGGGACTTCGCGTCTGCGACATTGGCAAGCAGCGAGAATATCTCAAGGCTGTCTATGAACTTCACTGCAGCCTCGAGTCCGCCCTTTATGCCGAAGGTGAAGATGGAGCCTGCCCCCTTTGGCATGTACTTCCTTGCAAGCTCGTGGTACTTGTTGTTCTCAAGACCCGGATAGTTGACCCATGCGACCTGTGGATGGCCATTTAAGTATTTTGCTATCTTCATCGCGTTATCCACATGTCTTGCCACTCTCAGCGACAGTGTTTCCAGCCCCTGCAGCAGCAGGAACGCATTGAACGGGCTGAGGGCGGCGCCGGTATCCCTGAGCAGCTGCACCCTTATCTTCGTTACATAAGCAGCAGCACCAACATCTCTTGCGTAAACGATGCCGTGGTAGCTTGGATCGGGCTCGGTCAGCCCCGGGAACTTCCCGCTTCCGATCCAGTCGAATTTGCCGCCGTCGACTATGACGCCTCCCAGGGTCGTGCCGTGGCCTCCTATGAATTTCGTGGCCGAATGTACCACCACATCGGCTCCGAATTCGATCGGTCGGATGAGATACGGCGTCCCGAAAGTATTGTCAACGATCAGAGGTATCCTGTTCTCATGGGCGATCGCGGCGATCGCTTCGATGTCAGGTATGTTGATGCCCGGGTTCCCAAGTGTTTCTATGAAGACCGCTTTTGTCTTCTCATTTATTGCTCTCCTGAAATTCTCCGGATCGTCGGGATCGACGAATACGGTTTTGATCCCAAGCCTGGGCAGCGTCACCGAAAACAGGTTGTACGTGCCGCCGTAGAGTGTGCTTGCGGCCACGATTTCATCTCCTGTCCCGGCGATGTTCAAAACAGCATATGTAATGGCGGCGGAACCTGAAGATACAGCCAATGCAGCCACACCGCCCTCCAGGGCGGCCATTCTCTGTTCGAATACATCATTGGTCGGGTTCATTATCCTCGTGTAGATGTTGCCAGGCTCCTTAAGCGCGAACAGATTGGCGCCATGCTCGGTGTTCCTGAAAACATAGGACGTGGTCTGGTATATCGGCACTGCTCTCGAACCGGTCACAGGGTCCGGCTTTTGCCCCGCATGTACCTGCAGCGTGTCAAATCCAAGTTTCCTTTTTTCCATAACTGACCTCCTGTATCTCATATTTGTAAAAAGGAGTCTTTGGCAATATTATATACCCATCTTCTGGTTCGTCGGTTATTTTTTTACTCCTTTTTAATTCCGTCTTTTCCTATATGTTTTGTATATTATATGAAAAGTTCAATTGTGTCAATAACGAATTTTAGTCGCTGAAATCCGGTAAAGGCACGACAGGCACTGACAAGCACAGGGACGGTTATCATGTATGGGTTTCACAGGAATAACCGGATATGATGACCGTAAATGTCTGCGTCTGCATTCAGTAAAACCGGGTATATGTAAATGTCTGTGTATCGTGCCGGGCACCGTATCTGTTATAATATCTAAGAGGTGATCAGTATGAAGCTTTACTCATGTGTGACAGGAGCCGACAGAGGCCTGGGGTTTGAACTGGCAAAAGCCCTGCTTGAAGACGGGTACACCGTGTTCGCGGGGCGCTACAACAAGGACTGGAAGTTGCTTGACAAACTGAGTGAAAAATATCCGGACAGCCTTTATATCGTGGATCTCGATGTGTCCAGCGATACAAGCGTCAAAGCTGCTGCGGAGTTCATCAGTTCGAGGACGGACAGGATCGATGTGCTGGTCAACAACAGCGCCATATCCGGCAACTATGATCCCACCATATTCGACGAACTGGATTTCGACGAGATGCTCAGAGTCTTCAATGTGAACTGTCTCGGGGCCACCAGGGTGACAAATGCCCTTATACGGCTGATTATGAACAGCGAAAAAAAGCTTATCATGAACATATCCTCCGAGGCCGGCAGCATAAGCACATGCTACAGGAAGGGATGGTTTGCATACTGCGGTTCCAAGGCTGCGCTGAATATGCATTCGGCAATAGTGCACAATAACATTAAGGAGCATGGCGGGCAGGTCATCCTGATCCATCCCGGGTGGATGAAGAGCTGGCTGACAGGCGAATATCGCGACGAAGCGCCGCTGACTCCTGATATCCCTGCAAAAAAGCTCATCGGGATCATCAGGAACCCGGAGCGATATAAAGGCGAAAGGCCCGCATTCATCGATTATGAAGGCAACAAGTGGGAATTCTGACGAGAAGGGAGAGATACATATTGGGCGGCAAACAGGCTATAATGATCGGCAATTACTCAAACGTGGAATGGCATCCCCTGAAAGGTCCTGACAAAGAACTCGCGGAGATCCTCAACGATTTCGGCGTCGAGTTCACAGAGGATTATGACCGGTTCAGGTATGACAGCCTCAGCAGGTATGACCTGTGTATTGCATATACGGAAAACAGGCTCACCGATGAGCAGGTCGCCGGGCTTCTGACGTACGTGCTCAACGGCGGGGGCCTTCTCGCCTTACACAACGGGATAGTGGTGGAAGCGCGATATGAGGCAGCGCATCTGGCAGGAGGCAGGTTCAGGTCGCATCCGGATCAGAAAGTGCTTACATACATGCCGGCAGGTTCAGGCCACGTGATCCTGGAGGGCATAGAAAGCTTCGATATAATGGAAGAGCCGTACCAGTTCGACCTCGACAATCTGCTCGAAACGACCCTGTTGCTGGAGTATGAATCGGAAGGCAAAAAGTGGCCTGCGGCATGGGCGCACAATTACGGCCTCGGCAGGGTGGTATACCTGTCGCCCGGGCATCAGCTGGCATCCTTCATGGTCCCCATGTACAGGAACCTGATCCGCAGGGGCGCCCTCTGGGCAGCGGGAATGCTGTGATGATCCATGTGACTGGCGCCTTTTGCCTTTTAATTTTCCCTTAAGCACGGGAACGGCTTTCACAGACACATGGACGGTATTTCCGGATCCTGCAGGATACGTAAATACCGTCCCCGTGTCTTATGTGTGTGTGACGTGCCCGGCAACTTCCGGATCAAATAACCATTTCTATCAGGTACAGAGTACCCTCAGGCATCAAGTTTATGCCGATATGTACTGTAACGCCGTCCAAAGTGCCGGTGATATCGCAGCATGTCTCATAATCCGATACCACCCGGGACTCGGCGTTTTGCATTATTTCTTTATAGAATGCGACGACATCCTTGTAGCCGCTCATGGTCTCAAACGCAAGGCTGTAATGCTTCCCTGATTCATAAGTGTCCAGCACGTTGCTTTTCTTCAGCGTGCTGTCTTCAAGGACCGGTACCAGGTCAGCCCTGTATCCTTCAGGGAGCTCGCCTTTTCCGCTTTCCCGGCTGCCCGTGTATTCATTATAAATTATGGTGAAGTTGGTTTCAGCACTTTTGGGCACATCCGTATAGTACAGACCTGCGCCATCTGTGCTGTCCGGGATGACGGACACGCCTGACCCGCCCGGTCCGGACGCTTTGCCGATCCCGCCGGCCGCTTCCCCTTCTGAACCACTGCCGCCATAGGAACCTGTCTGGCTACCTCCGCCTGAAACCTCATCCTTCTGACTGATCCCGCATGCGGCAAGTAACAATGCCAGCAGGATTACAAGGAGGATAGTTATTGCTCTGCTGATGATATTTTTCCTCCTCATTATCATTTTCTCCTTTCACGCAAATACAATATGTGGATCAGCAACTGTGCGGTCAACGCGGTAATGAGGAACAGTTTCGACTTATTCCATTTTATTTTCAGGTCCGGTTAAAAAATAGTTCGGATATGATTAAAATCAGTAAGAAAAATGTCATTTTGTTTCAGAACGAAACAGGCAAAAATCCGGCCCGGGCAAATAAAAAAGCCCGCCCGTATAAAACATGAGGCTGGCTTGTGAAAAGTATCAAATATATCATGCGGCCGGTCCTATGGCAGGATAGTCCTGTGCTAACCCTTGCCCTGTACCGCCTTACGGTAGGCCGAAGGGGACAGGCCGACTTTCTGCCTGAAAATGCGTGCGGAGTGGCCGTTATAGTCCATGTTGCACTGGGCAAAGGCCTGTTTGACGGATAGGTTGGCATCCAGCAGCTTTTCTTTCAGTTTGTCGATTTTGCAGTTGATATAATACTCATACGGCGTCATACCCGTATGCTTTCTGAACAGCCTGGAGAAATGCGCCCTGCTGAGGCATGCCGCCTTTGCCGTTTCGCTTATGCTGAATGGTTCCTGCCAATGGCTTTCTATGTACTCCCTGGCCTTTTCGATCTCTTCCTTGCCACGGTAGACCCTTCGGTCGATCATCAGTGCAACGACATACTTCACTCGCTGTTGGTCGTCTAAAATGGGGAAAACCGTTATATCCTGATACGCGGCAATTATATCCAGGTCGTGGACGCCATATTTCTTCTTTATATCTTCAATGGGCACCCTGATGTCATATCCGTAAACCGTTTCGCCCTTGAACGCGCGAAGCAGCAGATCGTATTTACCCGTTGCAATAACGGCGGGATCTGTCAGCACGTTATATTTCCCGATGACTCTCTCCGGGCTGTCAACGTGATATTCATCCAGCAACGCCTTATTGACCAGTACCGATGTCCCGTCCGGGGCATAGACCTGTAAAGGGTAAGGAAAAAAGTCAATAACTTTGGCAAGAAGTTCTTCATTGTCATGTAACATATGGAAAGATCCAATGAGACCGTTCCGTCCATGGTCTGTATCGATCATCTGTTATCCCCGCCCTACAGAGATAATATAGGAAAATCCAGATTACATTACAACTTAATTATACTATAAAAAACGGCGTCCGACACCAATCAAGTCTTCCGCCTGCTCCTGAACGAGTAGTACTTCCTCACCAGGCCGACAAATGGCCTTATTACCGCCGGCTCCATGTCGGCTGCTGCTTCCCGGAGCTTCTCCCTTATAGGGATATGCTGCGGGCATGCCTTCTCACACTTTCCGCATTGCCTGCACAATGACGCGTATGAAGGCCTCCCGCTCATCAGGCCGCCGGCGAATGCGATATACTGCCACTGGGCCCTCCTCGCCCCGAAAAAGTGCCTCGCATTATAATAGCTGAAGCAGAAAGGTATATCCACCCCTGCCGGGCACGGCATGCAGTAACCGCAGCCCGTGCAGCCGACCTTCATCATCCTGAAATACTCTTCCCTGACCTTATCATACAAGCGCAGTTCCTGCTCCGTCAGCATGCCGGGCTCGATAGAATCGGCCAGCGCCGTGTTTTCTTCTATCTGCGACTCTTCATTCATGCCGGACAGTACGGTGGTGATGCCGGGCTGGTCCCACAGCCAGCGGAATGCCCAGTCCGCCGGTGTTCTGCTGTATCCGGACGTATCCCATATCTTCCGGATTTCGGGAGGCATCCTCTTTACCAGCGTACCTCCGCGAAGCGGCTCCATTATCACGACACCTATCCCTTTGGATGCAGCATATTCCAATCCCTCTCTGCCTGCCTGGAAATTCTCGTCTATGTAATTGTACTGTATCTGGCACATATCCCACGGGTAATCATCGATGATAGCTTTAAAATCCTCTTTGCTCCCATGGTATGAAAACCCGAAATGACGGATCCTGCCGTCCTCCTTCGCCTTGCGGGCAAACTCCTCGATACCCAGCCTTTTGAGTCTTTCCCATCCGCCGAGATCATTGACAGCATGGAGCAGGTAATAGTCCACATGATCCGTCCGGAGCTTCTTAAGCTGGCTGTTGAGAATATTGTCCATATCCTTCATGGAGTGGACCGCAAAAGGCGGAAGCTTGGTCGCCACCCTGACCTTGTCCCTGTACCCTTTTGCCAGTATATCGCCGAGTATGGATTCGCTCCTTCCTCCATGGTATATAAGAGCGGTGTCGAAATAGTTCACGCCGCGGTCGATGGCCATGAGTATCTGTCTTTCAGTCCGGGCCAGGTCGATCCTGCCGTTTTTCTGGGGAAAGCGCATGCACCCGAAACCAAGGACCGATACCTCATCCCCCGTTTTTCCCATCTTCCTGTATTTCATTCGGATCCCCCTCTTCCGTCTCCCTGCTGTGCCAATTATATATTCCTGTTCCAGGAACCATATTTCCGTTTGCAGATCCACATCTGCAGCTTACCGTCAAAACTATGCCTGCCGGTTCCGGAAGAATTCCCTCTCAGGCATCCTGACGGCGGTCAGTATGCCGGTCCTGAAACATCCCGTATCTATGTTGACGGTGTTGTTCCTCCACTGGACCTTTTCAACTATGGTATGGCCGTATATAACGGTCTTTTTGCCCTTATAGTCCGCAGCCCAGTCGAGTCTTTCGGGCCTTCCGTCCGGAAGCTGCCGGCCTGTTATATCTCCGTATATCGCCATCCTCTTTATCCTGCCCCGGAGCTTCCCGTCCTGCGTATCCAGGTCCTGCAGTTCTTCCTTCAGGCCCCCGTGCACTATAAGTATATCGTTTTTACACAGTATAACATAAGGCAGCCCGTCGATGAAATCGATGACACTCCGTACGAAATCCGGACCTTCCGCTTTGACGGCAGACAGGGTCGCCATTACTTCTTCTTTTGCCGTCGTCCCTTTTACAAGCTTTTGCAGTATCTTCTCCTCGTGGTTTCCCCTTACGGACCGGGCCCGCCCGCTGCTTACCGCATCCATTGCCAGTTTCAGAACCTTGACAGGCTCGGGGCCCCTGTCCGTAAAATCGCCCAGGAATACGAGAGTGCGGCCTTCCGGCGATCCGGCTATCAGCCCGTTTTCCTCATCGACTTCATACCCCAGCTTTTTCAGCAGTTCGGCCAGTTCCCTGAAACACCCGTGTATGTCTCCTACTACATCGATTCTGTCAGCATCCAGTTTTTCGTACAGGTGTGAGCCTTCATCGAATGCCATCTTCCTTTGGATAACCTCCATCTGTTATTGCTCTTCATGAAGTCCGACTGCCGCGTCACATTGCACTCCTCTTTTCATCCCGCCGCGATCCGACGCCGGTCTTTGGCATCTATCCGCATATACCTGCCGCGGTTCGTCCATGGACCGGAATGTTTGCGCAGCAGCACATTACTGTCATTATCGGGCTGCGATGTCCGGATCAGCCGATCAGAATCCATTGTTCCTTATAACGTCCCTGTACCAGAGCGCACTCTTTTTCAGCATCCGCTGCTGCGTTTTATAATCGACGTATATGATGCCGAACCTCTTGCTGTAACCGTATCCCCATTCGAAATTGTCCAGCAGCGACCACACATAATATCCTTTGACATTGACGCCCGAATTTATGGCACGATGTATCTGTCCAAGGTACCTGTAAAGGTAATCCACGCGGTTGTCGTCCTCGACCTTTCCCCCGCGGTTGACGATATCGTTGAAAGCCGCGCCGTTTTCGGTGACGAGGATCTTTATCCCGCCATAATCCCTGTTGAGACGGACAAGCAGGTCATGGATGCCTTCGGGGTATATCTCCCAGCCCATCTGCGTCCTGTCTTTGCCGGTCGTCGTCTCGAACGCGGGTATCGGCCACAGCGAACCGTCATATTTTATGAAGCTGCTGTAATAATTATTAATGCCAAGGAAATCGACAGGCTGATGTATCATCTCCATGTCACGGCTGTCTATCTCCGGGAACAGGTCCATTTTCTGAAGATGCGCCGCCAGGTCGGCCGGGTATGCGCCTTTGAGTACGGGATCGGCAAACCATTTGTTGAGGTATTCGTCGTACATCTTTGCCGCAGCCTTGTCTTCCTCGCTGTCCGAGGCGGGATAAACGGGGTTCATGTTCAGCGTTATCCCGATTTCTCCTTTCCCGCCCGTCTCCCTGTATGCCTTTACTGCCTGGCCGTGGGACAGCATCAGGTGATGGGACACCTGCACAGCGGTCTTGAAATCGGTGATGCCCGGGGCATGCCTGCCCTGCCAGTTCCCTATAAATGACACTACCCACGGCTCGTTGTGCGTGATCCAGACCGGCACCTGGTCGCCGAGTTTTTCAAACATGTATGCGGCATAATCGGTGAACCATCCGACGGAATCCCTGTTCGCCCATCCGCCAAGATCCTGGAGTTTCTGGGGCAGATCCCAGTGGTAAAGCGTAGCGGCGGGCCTGATGCCGTTCTCGTTCAGCTTTTCCGCGAGCCTCCTGTAAAAATCCAGTCCTTTCTGGTTCGGGGTCCCCTTCCCGTCAGGGAACACTCTCGCCCACGATATGGAAAAGCGGTATGATTTCAGGCCGATCTCCTTCATCAGCCTGATGTCTTCCTCATACCTGTGGTAATGGTCACATGCGACATCTCCCGTGTGATTTTCATATACCTTGCCGGGGATGTGGCTGTAGCGGTCCCATATATTCTCGCCCTTGCCGTCCTCCCTGTACGCCCCTTCTATCTGGTACGCGGCTGTCGCGGCGCCCCATATGAAATTGTCCGGAAACATGTGCTGCATCTTTTTCTCCTCCTGTTATCCATATTTTTTGATGTTGCTCCTGCTATCAACCGAAAAATCAGCGCCCGTATGCATTCATTATACCCCATGCCGTCATCCGTTTGAACATTTTTCAACGAATACCGGGCATTTTCACTAAATGCCTGTTTTATTTTCCCCTCAATACCGGTGTAAATAACGTTCCAGGCAGCATAACGTCCTTTTGTCCAAAAATCCCGGGATGTGTATTATAATACAGTTATGGCATACATCGGACAAATGCTGATTCGCTCACTTTATCCGGATCGCTGAGTTGTTAAGATATTTTTAAGAATTTTATGAGGCCGGTCGTAAGATTCCTGCCGTAAAATCTATCCAGGCTGAAGGGGGATGCGCAGTTGGATAACGCAAGGATATCCTCCGGGGATACCCGGGCAAGCAACGCCAGGATACTCGTAGTCGACGATGACAGGGAAATCGCCATGGCTGTCGAAAAGCTCCTGACGCGCGAAGGCTACGAAGTCATCCGCGCATATGACGGGATGCAGGCGCTGGAAGCGCTGGCTGAAAACCAGATACACCTGATCCTGCTTGACATCATGATGCCGAAACTTGACGGGCTTTCTGCCACGATGAAGATACGCGAGAGCAGGAACATACCCATTATAATAATCTCCGCCAAATCCGAAGACAGCGACAAGATCCTCGGGCTGTCGATGGGGGCGGACGATTATGTGACAAAACCATTCAATCCGCAGGAGCTCGTCGCGCGCGTAAAAAGCCAGCTGAGGCGCTACATGCATCTCGGCGACATAGCCAACGGGTCAAGGTCTTCCCAACTCAGGGTCGGCGGGCTTTGCCTCGATACTGACGCGAAACAGCTTACCGTGGACGGCGAACCTGTCAGGCTTACTGCAAAAGAGTATAAGATACTTGAACTCCTGATGTCGAACCCGGGCGTCGTATTTTCCGCGGAGCAGATCTATGAGGCTGTCTGGAAGGACGTCCCTTACTCCGTTGAAAACACGGTCATGGTCCACATAAGGCGCATCCGTGAAAAAATCGAAATCAACCCTAAGGAGCCAAAATATTTGAAGGTGGTGTGGGGAATTGGCTACAAGATTGAGAAAGTTTAGCACAAGCCCGGTGACAAAGGCGATCGCATTCATCCTGGCGGTGCTTATACCAACCGGCCTGGTAGTGCTGGCCCTTTTCGCGAACTTCAGTTACCTGGATACGGAATGCCTGTTTGTCGAAGACTATTTCGACAGCAGGGATTTTGCCAACAGGATGAGGAAAGCAGCGGCAGAAGTGAGCGACACTCTTTATTCAAGAGTGCCGCCGGAAAATGTCCCTTATTACTATTATGTAAGCGATGGAAAAAAAGAATGGTCCAACGTAGGTAAACAGGATAAAAGCTTTTTTGAACAGTTCGAACCGGCATTCTGCTCGCTGGAAAACGGACAATGGTCATTCGGAAGAAGTACTGACTTTACAGCTTCCGATATATATATCGACAGATTGAAGTACTATGCCGTTGTTGACAAAAGCAATACCATATACGTAGCATACCCTTCTGAAACTTCGAGAGCATGGGAGCAAAAATGGCAGAAGGACAGAGAGACTTTCATGCCAATGTTCATGGCTGCGGCAGCAGGAATCGTATTACTCCTGTCCCTTGCGGCATACCTGGCTGCAGTGACAGGCAGAAAGCCCCATGACAGGGATCTGCATCCCGGTAAGACAGATTCCACATTTTCAGAAATACTTATTGCCGCATTGCTTTTAACCGCACTGGCCTGGTACGCGATAATTGAACCTGCGTTCGATGAAAACCCGATCGATACGGGAAAATTAGGCACATACCATATAGTGGTGCTGGTGCTCGTCGGGATCATAACGAGCGCTGCAGCCACAATATGCGGAACGATCCTGCTTACGCTCATCCGCAAGCTGAAAGCCGGCAGCCTGGTAAAACACAGTATCATTTACAAGATCTTTTACCGTATCTATGATCTTGCTGTGAGCCTGTTCGACGGCAGGGCGTTTTCAAAGTATCCCCTGACGAAATCCCTTTTTTACAGGCAGCTCATATTTATAATCCTGAGCTTTGTATTCGTATTCCTCACTTTCCTGTTCATCGCGCTGGAAACCTATGCTGCGCTTATTCCGCCGGTACTGGAAATGGTAATGATCTACTGGTATATAAAAGGGAACAACAGGACATACATGGATATCAACAGGGGCTTCGATGAAAGCCTCGAAGAACAGATGAAATCCGAGAGGATGAAAGTGGCGCTCATAACCAATGTATCACACGACCTCAAGACACCGCTGACTTCGATCATAAGCTACATCGACCTGCTGTCCAAAGAAGAAGGTCTTCCGGAAACAGCGAAGGACTATGTAAAAATACTGGGTGAAAAAGCAGGCAGGCTCAACAATATGGTATCAGACCTTTTCGATCTGGCCAAAAGTACCAGCGGCAACATGCCGGTCGACATCGAAAAACTGGATCTGAAGAAACTGATAGAACAGACGCTGGCGGATATGGGCGACAGGATCGAAAAATCAGGGCTTGCGTTCAGGGTCAGGCTGCCGGAAAAACCAATGCAAATTAATGCTGACGGCAAAAAACTCTACAGGGTTTTCCAGAACGTGATCGACAACGCGCTGAAATACTCGCTCCAGGGTACCAGGGTATATGTCGCCCTTGAGGAAAACGAAGGCATGGCCGTCGCGACGGTAAAAAATACGGCCGGATATGAAATGGATTTCACCGCGGATGAAATACTGCAGCGGTTCATGAGGGGCGACAAATCGCGCACAACGGAAGGAAGCGGCCTTGGCCTTTCGATAGCGGAAAGCTATACGAAGCTGTGCGGCGGAAGGTTCAAAGTGGATATAGACGGCGACCTTTTCAAAGTTACGATAAGCTTTAACCTCGTAAGTTAATAAATTATGCCGGCCTGACCATGCCGGCATAACTCCTCATAAATTTGACCCGGGACCGGAAGTGCAGGGATGCCGCACTTCCGGTCCGCCGGTTATTTAGGCTCGGTTATCGCTTCCCTGATGATCTCCGATATTGTCGGATGCGGGAATACCACTTTCTTCAGGTCATCCACCCGCATCCTTTTTTCTATCATCATGGCCGCCCCATATATGATCTCCGACGAATAGCTCCCGATCATATGGACGCCTATCACGGTCCCCAGCCGCCTGTCGATAAGGATCTTGCAAATGCCGTCTCCTCTCTCATTTTCAGCGACATATCTTCCGCTGTAGGTCATAGGCAGCTTAGCCGTCTCGAAATCCAACCCCTTTTCTGCGGCCGAAGCTTCCGTCTCACCTACGCCGGCTGCCTCGGGATCGGTATAAATGACTGAAGGTATTGCATCATACCTGACCTCATCATCTATTCCCAGCATGTCGTTGATACAGGCCTCTGCCTCCCGGTAAGCCGTATGTGCAAGCATCGAAACGCCGTTTGCATCGCCTGCCGCATATACACCAGGGACATTTGTCCTTCCATGAAGGTCTGTTATGATCCGGCCTCTCTCCACGGCAACGCCTATGTTCTCAAGCCCCAGGCCTTCCGTTGCCGGCCTCCTTCCGATACTCACGAGCACCTTATCCGCTTTCACGAATTTTGGCTCGCCGCCGTCAGGCTCTGATGTATAGACCACTCCGCCGTCATTGATTCCCGTTGCCCTGCAGTTCAGCAGGAATTCGACGCCCCTTTTTGAAAGATTCCTCTGCAGTATATCAGAAATTTCCCTGTCGACAGAGCCTGCAATGTGATCCAGCATTTCCAGCACCATGACATGGCTGCCGGCAGCGCTGAAATATGAAGCCATCTCAAGGCCGACGATGCCTCCGCCTATTACCGCAAGCGAATCCGGCACCTCTTTCAGGTCGAATATCTCCCTGTTCGTCATTACCCGGCCGGAATCCAGCCCATCCTTTATACCGGGTATCCCAGGCAGCACAGGTACCGATCCCGTCGCGATCAGGATGCGGCGGCCGGTATACATGTCATCGCCTGCTTTTACATCAAAAACCGTTTCACCGTCAGCTCCGGCCCTCATCCCGGCTATCACGGCGGCGCCCTCGAACACTGTCACATTGCTTTGCCTGAGCCTGGCCTTCACACCGGCGGCAAGCGTCCGTACGACCTTGTTTTTCCTGTCAATGACCTTTTTATGATCCAATACGGCATTTTCAACGGTTATTCCGTATTTTTCCCCGTGGACGGCGCCGTAGAAAAGCTTGGCGCTGTACAGCAAAGTTTTTGAAGGTATGCAACCTTCATTCAGGCAAACTCCCCCTATATGCCTTTTCTCAGCCAGCAGCGTATTCAGTCCCGATTTTCCCGCAAGTTCCGCGGCATGGTAGCCCGCCGGTCCGCCCCCTATTACTATCAGATCGTATATCAAACCGAACACTCCTTATCAATAAATCGCACATCCCCGATCCGTCAACCGGGTCCAGGCCTGTCCCGCCGTCCAGGCAGTCGGCCTGGCCTGCGAAAACTAATAGTGACGCCGCGGCGTCACTATTTTATCCGGTTTACCCGTTGTCGGTCACTGCATCATTTATACTTTATACACTCCAGCCGAACCATACGGATGCCGGCATGTGGACGAAACTGTCCCGGCTCCCCGGGCCGTCCCGACATCAGTCGAATTCTGGCTCGATCAGGCCGTAATTCCCGTCCTTGCGCTTGTAGACGACATTGACCTGGTTGGTTTCCGCGTTGGAGAACACGAAGAACTCATGCCCGAGCAGGTTCATCTGCAATATGGCTTCATCCAAGGGCATCGGCTTTACGGCGAACCTTTTCGTACGCACGACCCTGAATTCCTTCTCTTCCTCCACATCATCAATGTCCGGGCGGAATGCGCCGGGCTGGTCCAGCACTTCTTCGTGCAGCCTCTTTGCAAGCCTGGTCTTGTGTTTCCTGATCTGCCTTTCGAGGATGTCCTGTGCCTTGTCTATGCACGAATACATATCGTCTCCGGTCACTTCTGCACGCAGAGTGATCCCGCCGGTAACTATCGTAACTTCAAGTATGTGCCTGTTTCTCTGTACACTCATCGTAACCTGTGCTTCAGTGTCAGGTTTGAAGAACTTGTCCAGCTTTCCGAGCTTTTTATTTACTTTTTCCTTCAGAGCATCTGTTACCTCGAAGTTCTTTCCCGTGATCTTCAGATTCATAGTCACTGCTCCTTTCATAATCGGTATTTGTCAGTTATCAGACCGCCATATATTTTTTATTCAACAATGATTATCATAATTCCTTCCAAAATTATTGGTATATTTACATTTATATATACCTCACGGTAAGTATGCTCAAACGCGTCATTTCACAGATTATCAACATCCCCGGCCGGATATTCACAAAACAGGTGTTTTGTGAATATCTCCATGTGGATAATGTGGATAACTATGTGCATAACTGCTTTTCAGGCTTTCCCGGGCTGTGGATTATACCGCGGTGCAAATCCTGACGCTGTGGATCATTGATCCCCTCAAAGCCGGAAAACAGGTATCCTCTGCCAAACAAACAAAGCCCTGGCCAGGTACCGGCAGGGCTTGATGTTATCCACAGACATCCCGTCTTAAGGCATATTCGATTGATTCAGGCTCCATCGATCCTCCTGGGCATATAGCCTTGTTATCTGCGTTCGATCCGGGCAAAACACCCGCCGCAATAAACAGGACTCACAAAACGCGGATCATATCACAAAACCGCTTTGACAGTCCGGATTCCTTTGTCAGGTATTATCCTCACATCCTTACCTGTCGCTTCAGCGCGTCCTCCTTCGACCGAGGACACTTTTTCGATGCCTCTCAGCACGGCAAACCATTGCCTGTCATTGCCGCCGGCGCCGGTTCCCGCCGAAACGGCTGCAGCTTCCATACTGATCACGTTCCCTTTTCTCGATGCTTTGAATACCACATCCCTGCGTCCATTGGTGTCGTAAATCACTGAATCCGCACAGGCTCCGTCGGAAAGCTCGAAAATGTGGAATTCCACGCCATCCGCATAATCATAGTCCGGCCTGTCATCGATCTTCCCGAACGGTATGACGGAATTCGGCCTTGCAAGCAGCGGAAGGCTCATGTAACCATGCTTTTCGGTCCTCCATGCGCCGCCTTCCGCTTTCTCCCCGCTAATGACATTGGTCCATTTTCCTGCCGGCAAATAGTACTGTACCGTGCTTTCATTATTGAATATCGGCGCCACCAGCAGCGACTCTCCCAGCATGTACTGCCTGTCAAGATACAGGCATGTCGGGTCATCCGGGAATTCGAGGAACATTGCCCTCATCGTCGGTATCCCTTTGTATGCCGCTTCACATGCAGCGCTGTAGATATAAGGCATCAGCCTGCACTTCAGCTTCGTGAAAAACCTCAGCACATCCACCGCTTCCTCGTCAAACAGCCAGGGCACCCTGTAGGATTCGTTGCCGTGCAGCCTGCTGTGGGAAGAAAGCAGTCCGAAAGCGGTCCAGCGCTTGTAGATATCCGGAGGCGCAGTCCTTTCGAAACCGCTTATGTCGTGGCTCCAGAAACCGAAACCGGACAGGCACAGCGACAGGCCGCCGCGCAGGGTCTCAGCCATGGAATCATAATTCGCCGAGCAGTCGCCGCCCCAGTGTACCGGGAATTTCTGCCCCCCTGCAGTTGCAGAACGTGCAAAGAGCACCGCTTCGTTCCGGCCGCGCTTTTCTTCCAGGACTTCAAACACGGCCTTGTTATACAAGTAAGTATAGTAATTGTGCATCAGCACCGGATCGGAACCGTCATGATAGACCACATCCGTCGGTATCCTCTCGCCGAAATCGGTCTTGAAGCAGTCGACGCCCATATCGAGCAGCTTCCTGAGCTTATCCTTGTACCATTCCACGGCGTCCGGATTCGTAAAGTCGACTATGCCCATTCCCGCCTGCCACCTGTCCCACTGCCAGACAGTACCGTCAGGCCTCTTCAGCAGGTACCCGTTTTCCATTCCCTCGTCGAACAGGTGCGATTTCTGGGCAATGTACGGGTTGATCCATACGCATATCTTAAGGCCTCTTTCTTTCAGCCTCTTCAGCATAGCTTCAGGTTCCGGGAATACATCCCTGTCCCATGTGAAGTCGCACCACTGGCTTTCCTTCATCCAGAAGCAGTCGAAGTGGAAAACGTGCAGCGGTATATCGCGCTGCTCCATGCCCTCGATGAAGCTGGTCACAGTTTCCTCGTCGTAGCTTGTGGTAAAGGATGTGGTGAGCCAAAGTCCGAATGACCACGCCGGAGGGAGCGCCGGCCTGCCGGTGAGCAGCGTGTAGTTGGAAAGCACATCCTTCGGCGCCGCGCCGCCAATGACAAAATACTCCAGCGATTCTCCAGGTACGCTGAACTGCACCTTCGAAACGGTTTCCGAGCCTATTTCATAGGACACCTTTCCGGTATGGTTGACAAACACTCCATAGCTCCTGCTGGAGATGTAGAACGGGATATTTTTATATGCCTGCTCGCTGCTGGTGCCTCCGTCTTCGTTCCAGATGTCCACGACCTGGCCGTTCTTGACGAACGGTGTAAAGCGTTCGCCCAGGCCATATATGTATTCGCCGACGCCAAGATCGAGCTGTTCGCGCATATAGGCGCCTTCGCCGGCCACTGTCAGGTACCCTGTATTCCTCTGGCCGTTTCCCGTTATCCTCTTTCCGTCGTATAAAAAGTCCATGCTCCAGCCGCCTGTCTTCCTGAGCCTCATGGCAAGCCTGCCTGAAGTCATGGTGATATATTCATCATCCTGCGTTATCACAGGTGAATAGCCTTCTTTCCTGTATAGTTCGAATTTGAGGCTTTTGGGCAGCCCACCCTTGAAGTGGTATACCTTCACGCCGATTACATCCTCAAACGGCGAGAAAAACTCATATGTCAGCATGGGACCGTCGAGCGTATCCCCCCTGTGCCTTACCGGTCTTGTGGCGACAAACAGCTTCAATATGCCGTCACAGATCCTGGTATCCCTGATCTCCACAGGAGATGCCAAAGTAACGCCGTCCCTCAGCAGCCAGTAACCATTGGAAAATTTCATACCGATACCTCCTGTAAACGCAGAAATATTACTATGTCCGGGTCGATCTGCAGAATGTTGCAGCAAATCGATTGTCATAATATAATTTTATTGATATCCATGCGCAAATTCTTACTTTATTTTGATAATTTCTATTACTTTTTTGATACAGGCGGTTTATATGGATAAATTACTGCTGAAAGAAGACAGGGTCCACGGCGACGTGTCATTCCCGCTGGGTTCATATTATATGGAAATACCGTCCGGCTCCGTAGTCCTGGACTGCCACTGGCACGAGGAAATGGAGCTTCTGCTGGTAACTTCGGGCAAAGCGCAGTTCCGGATAGAGGCCGAATATTATGAAGTCCATCAAGGCGAGTGTATTTTCGTCAACAGCGGAGAACTGCACGCCGGGTTCCAGATCGACAAATCCCCATGCAGCTACAAGGCTCTGGTTTTCAGCCCTTCGCTGCTTTACAGCAGTTCCTTCGACCTGACCAGGACCAACTATGTGGATCCGATCATGAAAAACTCGCTCATCGTCAAAAGGCATATAACCGCATCTCCGGGCTGGCAGTCCGAACTTCTGGGCAGGCTGGAGATGCTGCTGGGATATTTGGATGCCAGGCCTCCCGCATATGAACTGCTGGTCAAGTCGGAACTCTTCGGCATATTCGCACTTCTGTCGGCCAACTGTATATCTTCGGCTAATACCCCTGAACGCAGCCAGGACCATTTCAGGCTGGAAAAGCTGAAGACGGCGCTGAAATACATACAGGACAATTACTCAAAAAAGATAAGCACTTTCGACATAGCCGCCAGTGTCGACATGAGCGAAGGCCATTTCTGCAGGTTATTCAAGCATTATGTGAAGAAGACCCCCGTCGAGTACCTGAACTATTACAGGATCACAAGGGCGGCAAGGCTCCTCGAGGAAACGGGTATGAAAGTGCTGGAGGTGGCCATGGAAGTCGGTTTCGACAATCTCAGCTACTTCATAGGGACCTTCAAACGCCACATGGGCATGACTCCCTCGAAGTACAGGAGCCTCAGGGGCAAGGCAATGTTATGATACGCGAAAATAAAAAAGGGGCTGTCCGACAGCTTCGGACAAGCCCTTTTATGTTGTCATCATCCCAGTGATACGGTCAACTGTTCGGGGGATCCCTGCGGCCTCACGAAGCGTGATATCCCATGGGCTCACAGGTCAAAGCCCCCGGCAGCATGAAAGTCCGTCCGGCTCCAAAGTTCACCCGAGTTCAACTATCACCTGCGACTTGCTGCCCGCCGGCTGTACCGGTATCCTGTCGACCTCTTTCCCGTTCAGTATTATCTTTTTTACTCCGCAGCACACATGGGACGGATTCCTGACCTCGATCTCGTACTCAGCCCCGCGGAATATCCTCCTGGCCCTGAAGCCATCCCATGACGACGGGATGCACGGATCGACCGTGAGGCAGTCATAGCCCGGCCGGATGCCGAGTATGTACTGGCTGGACGCGACCATGTTCCACGCGGCGGTACCGCTCAGCCATGAATTCCTGCCTATACCGAACTGCGGATGTTCTTTGCCCAGTATATTTTGCGCGTAAACATACGGTTCGACCTCGTAATGATCCGCATCCTCATTGCGCCTGGCCGGAAGTATCTGGTTGTAGTATTCAAATGCCCTGTCGCCGTTGCCCTCCATTATCTCGGCTATCATGACCCATGGGTTGGTATGGCAGAATATGCCTCCGTTCTCCTTCGCTCCCGGAGGATATGTGGTCACGCCGCCCTTGGTGGGATCGTGCTGCGTATATGAGGGATACATTGCCACGATGCCGTACTTCGTATTGAGATATTTGTTGACCGACTCCAGGCAAAGACGTGCGCGTTCTTTATCTGCAACGCCGCCAAGTATTGCCCATGACTGCGAGTTGATGAATATCCTGCCGAATGTGTTTTCCTTTGAGCCCAGCGGCTTGCTTTCATCGTCGAATGCCCTCACATACCACTCGCCGTCCCAGCAGGTGTCATTGATGGCTTTTTTCATCTTTTCGGACATGTCTCTGAACCTTACGGCATCCTCATTCCTGCGGAGGAAAACCGCAAGCTCTTCCATTTCGTTTGCCGCCCTGCAGAAGAGCATCGACGTGAAGACGCTTTCGGCAACGCCCTTGCCGGTATCCAGGTTCAGCGTATCGTTCCAGTCGGCACGGCCCGCCAGGGCTATATTGTGAGGGCCCTTCCATGTATCGGTGAATTCCAGCGCTTTGACCAGGTGTTCCCAGACTGTTCCTTCGGTCTTCTTGTCATTGTAAAGCACTTTCTGATCCAGGAACGCAAAATCGCCCGTCTCCTTCACGTATGCATTGACGGCGAGGATCAGCCACAGATGGTCATCGGAGTACCAGTCGAACTTCTTGATGGGAGCGTCTCCAACTCCGCCCTCTCCTGTCAGCGGGAAGAAAAGGTGATAAGCGCGCCCGTCGGTATACTGGCACTGCAGGAGCTTTATGATCAGGCCCTTCGCCTCTTCGGGGATGGTATGCATGACGCCGAGCGTATCCTGTGCGCTGTCCCTGATGCCCATTCCTCTTCCGAGGCCAAGCTGGTACATCGATACGAACCTGGACCAGTTGAAGGTAGTCTTGCACTGATACTGGTTCCACATATTCACAAACAGGTTCATCTCGCGGTCAGGCGTATCGACATGCAGTTTGCTTATGTAATCCTTCCAGTATTCGTTAAGGCGTCCGAGTGCCGCCTTCGCTTCGGCGGGATCCAGGTAAGGCTGTATTTCCTTCTTTATCCCGTCCCTGTTGTCGGTATATCCCAGGATGAAAACGATCTCCTTCGTTTCTCCGCGGCCAAGTTCTATCTCATTGCAGAATGCTCCAACGCCGTTGGTCCTGCGGGAAATGGAATTGGAGCATGCCCCCTGCTCGACGGCTATCGGGTTCGATTCGGAACGGTATCTGCCGATGAAAGTCTCGAGATTGCAGTCATAGCTGGAAACTTCAGCCCCGGTTGCGAAGAACGATGCGCTACCGCTTACAAAATGCGGATACCAGGTGATTATGCCGTCATTATAGCGGCACTGGTTGATCTGCTGCACCCAGTCCACATTCTGCTGGTCCATTACAGCATCCCAGAAGCAGAACTCGGCGTAGCTGAAGATCTGGAGCTTTTTCGGCACATTCAGCGTGTTCCTGACCTTAAGGAGCCATATCTCGAAATCCCTGTCATCCGGCACGAAATAAGTCAGGCTTGCCGTTATCCCCCTGTATTCTCCCTCAAGCACCGTATACCCCATGCCATGCCTGCACAGGTAACTGTCCAGCTTCGTACACGAGGGCTGGTAGCCGGGATTCCAGTATTCACCGGTGGCAGCGTCCCTGATATATATGTATCTGCCGGGCCTGTCCATGGGTATGTTGTTGTAGCGGTATCTTGTGACTCTCCTGTTCTGGGGATCCTTGTGGAAACTGTAGCCTCCTCCTGTTTGCGTGACGATGCCTCCGTATTTCCCGCTCCCGATATAGTTGATCCACGGGGTCGGAGTATCGGGCCTGGTAATGACATATTCATTAGCGGCCTCATCAAAATAACCGTACTTCATGGCTGCCTCGACCTCCCTTGATTTTATTGTCTGATACGTGATCCGGTATACAGTAATTATAACGCATCAGGGAAAAATTTGCGATTACGGAAATTTTTCTGCCTCTGCGCGTTTCGACGCGGAATACCTGTTATCACCCCGTGCTGTAATTGAAAAATGTAAAATAATCCTATATAATAGAAATGTCGGAAGCCTTGACAGAGTGGCATTTCGGCCTGATACCATCCACATGGGGAGATGTTGTCCATGAGCGCATATGTCAATATAAGCAAAGAATTGCGGAACTTCCTCGGTACCAACAAGATATTCAGGTACATCCTGCCGCTGGATGTAGTGATAATGTTTGCAGGCCTAATCCTTATATTCCTCAGCAATACGGTAGGCATCAACATCGGCAGGTTTTTCGGCGAACTGTCTTACTGGACCTTTATAATCGGGCTGCTGCTCACATATGCCAATATGAAGGAACGGCCATTATATGTAGCGCTGCTTGGATATGGAGCCATATATCTGATAAGTTTTCTCAAATCGCTGTTTGTCAGCGGATACTTCAGTTTTTACAGCCTTTTCAGGTTTGCAGTATACGCCGGTCTGGGCTATCTCCTTCTGAGAAAGGTCCTTGCCGATACGGCGGCCAATACCCGGTCGGGCCAGGCCGGCTGAGCCCTGCAGGCACTTTCGCAAACGGTCGCTTCCATATGAGTCGGGTATGCCAGCGCCTGCCCGGCTTTTTTTATCTCATTCCCGTACTTTCCGTACTTTTCCGAAAATCGATGATATTGCATCGGGAATCGATAGTGCTGAAAATTTTTAGAATACATATTGACATATAATATTATACATTGTATAGTATTATACGTAAGGCAACATGAAAGGTCGTGAAAGGTATGAGATCCATGGTATTTATCACGGGAGCGACAGGCGGACTTGGGAAAGCCTTTGCAGTGGAATGCGCAAGCCGCGGTTTTGACCTGTTCCTTACGGACATTTCGGAACCCGCACTGGCAAGGCTTTCTGAAAGCCTTATAAACACATATGACATAAAAGTACTTTATTATGGCTGCGACCTGACAGACACTTATTCACGGTCAAGCCTTTATGAACACGTCAGGTCCCGCGGCTTAATGTCTGATTTTCTCATAAACGTCGCCGGGCTCGATTTCGAAGGGACATTTGCAGAAAGGACCCCCGACCAGATCAGGACGATGGTCCGTCTCAATATCGAAGCCAACCTTGAATTGACCCATGAACTGCTTAAACTGCGCGATCCCGCAAGGACGTTCAGGATAATCAATGTTTCAAGCCTGGCAGCATTCTACCCCATGCCTGTGAAGGCCATGTATTCCGCCTCAAAGCGGTTCCTCCTCAATTTTTCGAGGGCGCTCGGCGAGGAACTGCGTTCACGCAATGTCACAGTAACGGCGCTGTGCCCCGCAGGCATGCCAACTAACGGTGGAATGATATAATGTTGAGGAAACGCTACAACACACTCCTGGCTTATAAGCAGACGAAGCTGGCCAATGTGCTGTTCGTGACCGAACTCAACAGAAGGCTTAGGGCATCCGGCAGCAGTATACAAGCCTTTGCGCTGGATCCAGGCCTGGTGGACACCGATATCGGATTCAAAGGCACGTCCGGGATAGCAAGACTGGTCTGGCAGATTCGCAGTAAAAGCGGCACGCGGCCGGAAGTACCGGCGCATTGGTTGGCATATCTTGCCCTGGATCCTGCGCCGAGGTCCACGGGAAAAGTCTACTGGAAAGACTGCAGGCCGAAAGAACCGAGCCCCTACTCGCAAAAGCCTGAAATTGCAAAAAGGCTGTGGGAACTGTCGGAAAGGATGTGCGGGATCGTTGGCTGCAAGAACGTCCAGGAGTAAAATCAGACTGCTGTCTCTACAAAGGAGGTAGTTTTATTGGACGCCCAGATGAAAAAAGGGCTGCTGGACGCATGCGTCCTCCACATCCTTACAAAAGGCGACACCTATGGCTATAAACTTACCAGGGAGATAACCGAACTGATGGACGTGTCAGAGTCCTCCCTTTACCCGGTTCTCAGGCGCCTTGAAACGCAAGGTTACCTTGAGACCTATTCCGCCGAGCATTCAGGCCGCCTGAGAAGATATTACAGGATAACCGCATCAGGGGCAACACGCTTGGCAGAATATAAAAACGGACTGGCTGAACTGAAAAGGATCATTGATTTTATTACAGGCGGTGATGCAAATGGATGAAAGGATAAAAAGCTTTCTCGATGCCCTGGCAGCAAACCTGGAAGGCCTTGCCGAAGACGAAAAAAGAGAAGCCCTGGATTACTATGAAGAATATTTCAGCGATGCATTGGAAGAGGGAGCGGACCCCGGCGAATTGCTTTCAAGGATCGATCCTCCCGAAAAAATCGCTGCTGCCATCAGGGCCGAAACCAGCATCAGGCTCGTAAATGCCGATCCAGGCCTGAAAAACTATTCAAGGCTGGTCAAATCGGCACATGCCGGGATCACAGGGCCATTGTCGGTATTCCTGCTTTCGCTCGTTATCTTCACAACATACAGCATCGCAATAATACTGTTCCTCTGTACTGTTGTTTCGGCCGCCGCCGCATGCATCATCCTGCCTGCATCGATATCTGAAGCTTTTAAAATACCTGCACGGTACATCGGTGAGATCGCAGGCACGATCGGGATGGGGTTATTTGCGTCAGGCGTCTGTTTGCTGATCTCATACGGGTTTTATGTACTGTGCCGGCCACTGATCAGGGTGTCTGCCGGTATGGTTTACAAAATGGTGAAAAAAGGCTCAAAGCCAGGCAGCAATACGGTTGAAGCACACAAGGACGTATCCGGCGTTACCGGGCCGAAACGGGTCAACCGGTCACTGAGAGCAGGTCTCATCATAACAGCTGCCGGGCTTGCTGTCTCCCTGGCATCCGGGCTGCCTGTCAAGCTGTTTATGATATTCAACAGCATGAAACCCGCAGATATCACTGTAATACAGCGGGAGTTCGGCATGGACGGAGTATCGGAAATAAGCATAGAAACGGCACATTCAAATATAAGGCTGACGGAAGGCGGCTCTGGAAATATAAGCCTCGAGTATGAAAAATCCAACTGGCTCGATTTCGATATAAAAAGCGACGGAGGCAGGGTAGTGTTCACGGAGAGATCCAACGGCAGGCTTCCCCTGTTCTCGCTGGTTTCACTGCATGAAAACCGCGCCGAGCTGATCATTTCACTTCCGTCTGGCTGGGAACCGGGCAGCGTACGCCTGGAAAGCAGGGGCGGAACCATAAATATCGAAAGCGGCAGCTTCCCGGTCCAGGCAAAGACTTATACAGGCACCATACACCTGACTGTTCCTGCAGACGGAGACCTGCAGGAGATACCACCGGCCATCCGGGCCAAATCATCAAAAGGCGCCATATTCTTACAGGATAAAACCACCGGCGCCAAAAGGCCTTATGGTACTGAATATGAGCTGCAATCGCCAGGCGGCGTTACCATCAGGCTCGAATCTGAAAGAGGGAATATAGTTCTGGATTGATCCTTGCAGACCTGCTTTGGGTATGGCTACACCTTCTCTTTGCTTCGATCCCAATTTATTGCACTATCATTCACAGAATGCCGGCAACCTTTCAAATAAAGATTTTGCGCTTGACCCGAACGCCGATATACCGGTCAGGTATGTACAATAAAAGGCTGGTCTCCGACCAGCCTTCCGTATATCTGACAGTTTCTCCATCACTTTGCCTTCCTGGCTGGATCCAGTTGATTCAGATCGAAAGGAGTCTCCTGGTATACGTAATAGTTGAGCCAGTTGGCAAACAGCAGGTTGGCATGCGCCCTCCACCCAACGACAGGCATCCCTTCCGGATCGTCATTCGGGAAGTAATTCTCCGGTATCTGCGGGTCGAGTCCTCTGCCCATGTCCCTGTCATACTCGTACTTCAGCGTCAGCTGATCATACTCCGAATGCCCGGTGACGAATATCTGCCTCCCGTTCAGGGCCAGGACTATATAGATCCCTGCTTCGTCGGACTCCGACAGGATCTCGAGTTCACAGCATTTTTCGATATCTTCCTTCCTGACCTCGGTGTAGCGCGAATGAGGCACATAAAATTCGTCATCGAACCCTCGGAGCAGCATCACATTCTTCTTTACGATCCTGTGTTTGTACACGCCTGACAGTTTCTTCTCCAGCGGATATTTCGGGATGCCGTAGTGGTAATACAGCCCTGCCTGTGCTCCCCAGCAGATGTGGAAAGTGGAGTAAACGTTGTGCAGGCTCCACTCCATTATCTCTTTCAGTTCTTCCCAGTAATCCACCTCTTCGAACGGCATCTGCTCGACAGGCGCACCTGTTATGATGAGGCCGTCGAATCTCCTGTCCCTGATTTCGTCGAACGTGTTGTAAAACTTCAGCAGGTGCTCCTGCGGGGTGTTTTTCGACGTATGTGACTTGGGATGCAAAAATGTCACGTCCACCTGGAGCGGCGTGTTTCCTATAAGCCTCAGCAGCTGCGTCTCAGTTACGATCTTTGTAGGCATCAGGTTGAGAACAACGATGTTAAGGGGCCTGATATCCTGGCTCTCAGCCCTGCGCTCTGTCATAACGAATATATTTTCGTTGGTCAGTACCTCCGCTGCCGGCAAGCTGTCCGGAATCCTAATCGGCATTCATTTTCCACCTTTCATGTACTCGTTCGGCTCCCGCCCGGTCAACACTCCGACCCGGAGATAACGGTCCGCCCGGGTCCCCTTCCATCAGCAGTGTTGCAGCATATATGGACGGTCTTTTGCTCAGATTTTGGGTGATATGTTAAATATAATAGAGCATGGGAGAAAAATAATCAATAGCGACATTGCACATCAGGGCAGATGCCGCTGTTCCGCCTGCTCACGGCCTTGTTCCGTCACAATTTCCGATGTGCTTCCCCGATACGCTTTACTGTATGTTTTCCGGCTGTGTTTTCACCCTTCCGTGGTAAGTCCTGAATGCAACAGCGGCAAAAGTTACGGCTATGACCGCCAGGATACCCTCAAGCAGGAAGAGGTTGGTTATCATTCCCAGGCTGTAGTGTACGGCGATTATGTCAACGCCGGCGTGCAAAAGAATCGCAAACAGGAAGTACTGCCACTTTTTCTGAGAAACAGCCTTGAGTACGAACAGCGACATGGAGATCTGCAGCACAAGCGCCACGACCCTTTCGAATCCGGACATCAGGAACTCGTATGGCGGAGTCGTCACCAGCAGTTTTATATACTCGCTCAATGATTCCCGTTCCGCTTCCGGCAGTGCAGCGTACATACTGTTCAGGGCACCGGAGTTATGCATGTACGCCATAGAAATGTTGGTGACGGTCGAAATGCCGACGATCAATATCGATTCGATGCCGCCGTGCCCCAGTCCGTACGATATGCCGGTGTCGATACTTTCGTTTTCGGATACCCTGAGTATGAATCTGAATCCGAGCAGCCTGGCAGTCTCTTCGAAAATACCGGCCGCAAACCCGGCATACAGCATATACAGCCATTTATTCCGATACAGTGCAGACGCGGCGGGATCTGGCCCCAGAACTGCCCAGTGCATAAGTCTTTCAAGTATCATTACGAAAAGAAGGAACAACCCGCTGCCCAGCAGCATCGCTTTCCAGTTCAATTTTTTCCTTATTCCTAAGATTATGATCAGGGCGATCGGTACCAAAATGGACAATGCTGCCGATATTATCATAGATATGATGGAAAATGTGCCTACATTGCCGATTTGCATAAACTTACCTCCAAACTGTTTATTATAGCGCTGTTACGTACGACTACCAGATTTCAGGCCGGCAGTCCGCCTGCGCATCTGATGAGCCTTTTTCCTGCCCGGGCTGAATGCTGCGTCCGCCGCGCGGCACATGCTCTGTTGCGCAAAAACTGAGCAATGGTCAGCAAGTTTTGATTTGATTTAACGCCGAAAAAAATATAGTATCGAATTAAGTATATATGTAAATCGGTATTATTGGAAGAAAAATATGCATGAATAAAAAGCAAAGGAGGTAACTTGTTATGGAAACCAAACCCGCTTACCTTGATGAAAGCCTCAGCTTTGAAGAGCGGGCGAAGGACCTCGTATCCCGCATGACCCTTGAAGAAAAAGTTTCACAAATGCTGCACAGGGCGCCTGCCATCCCGAGGCTCGGAATACCGGCTTACAACTGGTGGAACGAAGCGCTCCACGGAGTGGCAAGGGCAGGTGTGGCCACCGTATTCCCGCAGGCCATCGGATTGGCCGCCACCTTTGATGAAGACCTGATCTATAAGATCGCCGACATCATTTCCACCGAAGGAAGAGCCAAGTACCATGAGAATGTCCGCAAGGGCGACCGCGACATATATAAAGGCCTTACTTTCTGGTCGCCGAACATAAATATTTTCAGGGATCCCAGGTGGGGACGCGGCCATGAGACCTACGGCGAAGATCCGTACCTCACTGCAAGGCTTGGAGTGGCTTTCGTGAAAGGCATCCAGGGCAATGACAGAAAGTATCTGAAGGCCGCCGCCTGCGCTAAGCATTACGCCGTCCACAGCGGTCCGGAAAGCGAAAGGCACAGTTTCAATGCGGTAGTATCAAAAAAGGATCTGCGCGAGACATATCTCCCCGCATTCAAGGCTTTGGTCAAAGAAGCCAAAGTTGAAGCCGTCATGGGCGCATACAACAGGACCAACGGCGAGCCCTGCTGCGGCAGCAAAACGCTGCTTACCGACATACTCCGCAACGAATGGGGATTCAAAGGCCATGTCACTTCCGACTGCTGGGCAATAAAGGACTTCTATGAAGGCCATATGGTAACGAAGACTGCTCCCGAGTCTGTCGCACTGGCTGTCAGGAGCGGCTGCGACCTCAATTGCGGCAACCTGTTCATTAACCTGCTGATAGCCCACAAGGAAGGCCTGATCACCGAAGAAGAAATAGACCGCGCCGTAACAAGGCTGTTTGTAACACGCATGAAACTCGGCATGTTCGACGATCCCAAAAACGTACCGTATTCCGACACGCCTTACGAAGTCAACAGCTGCAAGGAGCACAGCGACTTCTCCGTGGAAGTTGCGAAAAAGACGCTGGTACTGCTGAAAAACGAAGGCAGCCTGCTGCCTCTCGATAAAAAGAAACTGAAATCCATAGCAGTCATAGGTCCCAACGCAGACAGCAGGGATGCACTGCAGGGCAATTATTTCGGGACGTCGGACAGGTATGTTACTGTGCTTGACGGCATCAGGAATGCAGTGGGCGACGACGTACGGGTCTATTACTCTGAAGGCTGCCACCTTTACAGGGACAGGAGTTCCAATCTCGCAGAACCGCGGGACAGGTTCGCCGAAGCCCTGGCATGTGCGGAAAGGGCCGACGTTGTCATCATGTGTCTCGGCCTGGATGCAACCATCGAGGGCGAAGAGGGCGATACGGGCAACGAATTCGCCAGCGGCGACAAGTTGAATCTCGAGCTTCCCGGCCTGCAGCAGGAACTGCTGGAAAAGGTGTATGCCGCCGGAAAACCGATCGTCCTTGTACTTCTGTCAGGAAGCGCCCTTGCGGTCAGATGGGCAGACGAACATATACCCGCAATAGTCCAGGCATGGTATCCGGGAGGCCGCGGAGGCGAAGCGGTCGCATCGCTGCTGTTCGGTGAGTACAGCCCGTCAGCCAGGCTTCCGGTGACATTCTACAGGACTACCGAGGAGTTGCCCGATTTCCGCGATTACTCTATGAAGAACAGGACATACAGGTATATGGAAAACGAGGCACTGTATCCGTTCGGCTACGGCCTTAGCTATACCAAATTTGAATACAGCCCGATAAAGGCTGAAAAGACAGTCATCAATGCAGGCGAGGATTTCACATGCAGCATCAGGGTCAAAAACATCGGCTCCATGGCATCTGAAGAGACCGTACAGCTTTACCTGAAAGATGTCGAGGCAAGTGTCGAAGTGCCTCGGTGGTCGCTCAACGGGATCAGGAAGGTTTACCTTGAGCCCGGCTGCGAGAAGGAAGTGACCTTCACGCTGACACCGAGGCAGATGGCTCTCATCGATTATGAAGGCAAAGCGATCCTGGAGCCCGGCACCTTCGAGGTTTTCATAGGCGGCAGCCAGCCGGATGCAAGGTCAATCAGGCTGACCGGCACACCGGTTCAGAAAATAGCCTTCGAAGTCGTCGGCGAACGTATGGAACTGGAATATTGATGCATTGAACGGGGACGGTTCCCGCAAGACTCGGGAACCGTCCCCGTTTCTTACGAGGGCCGACCAACAGGGCTAAAGTAAGCTTGAAGGCGGCCGGTCAGCCATTGCTGGTTGCAAGTGTTACAGATACGGCCGGGTCATGCAGCTCGAATGAGGCAACAGGTACCGCAACCGGCAGAACGGAAGCTGCCGGCGCTGGTCCCGAGCCACGGACGGCGAGTGACCTGTGCCCTCATTGGAGCAAATGACCCGGTACGTAGCTGTTCACGAAGCAACCACAATGCTGACCGGCCGCCTTCAGGCTCATCCACGATCTGTAACACTTGCATCGAATAATGCAGACAGGCCACCATTCAGCCTCATTTACTGATCTGTGATACTTACAGTCCATCAATGTCCAGACTGGCCGCCACCTATGTTTCTCTTGCACCTCGGTCCAAACCGGCCGCTTTCCGACTCATTGCGGACACCCCCGGATATCTGATAATATGATATCGAGGTGTTCTTATGAAACTGGAAGGCCTTCATGAAAAGGAAATATTCACCGAGCGTTATCCTTTCCGCCTTGTGGAAAATACGACGGACGAGTTCAAATATCCGATGCACTGGCACAATGCGGCCGAACTTGTCTATAATGCCGCGGGCATCTGCTGCATCAATGTGGCAGGGGCGGATTATTCGCTTAAAGATGGCGAACTGCTGCTGATACCCGCAGGAGAGATACACGAGATCACCTCTTGCAGCAAAAGCGGGAAAAGGTACTTCATCCAGTTCGATATATCATCACTTGACGGTTTCGGCGGCATCAACGATGTGAGGCCGTTTATGGAAAAGATCACGAAGATAGGCGACGACACCTGCCCGCAGCTGAAAGTATCGGTAGAAAAATGCGTTATGGAACTCATCAGCGAATACGAAAAAAAGGACTATGCATATGCATTATCCATAAACGCAAGGATATTTGACATAATAGTGCTTGTTTCAAGAAGCCTGGCCGGTTCCTGTCCGGGTGCCGAAAACACCAGGAGCAGGACTGTAGCCGGGCTGAAGCAGATCAATAAAGCTTTCGAATATATTGAGCGGAACTACCCTTTGCAGATCACGCTGAAAGACATCTCACAGGCAGCAGGCTTCAGTGAATACTATTTCTCCAGGCTTTTCAAGGAGTATACCGGCCAGAGCTTCCTAAGCTATCTGAATACTTACAGGGTGAAACAGGCGGCAAAGCTGCTGAAATCCACTGAAAGGTCGATCCTGGAGATCGCCATGGATTCAGGCTTCAACAGTCTGACCACGTTCAACAGGATATTCAGGAAAATAAAAGGCTGTTCGCCGTCCTATTACCGCAAGGCCGGGATATGACCCGGGCCCTGCACTCCGCTCGCCGCCCTCTCCACAAAATTGTAATATTCTTGTTAAGTAAAATTCACTGTATTGTAACCAACTGGCACAACAGTTATGCCATACTATTAATAGCGGGTATTGTGTCTGTTGGGAGGAGTATCAGGTACGGAAAACTTTTTGGGATCATCACGGCAGATCATATGCAGCAGTGTCCATACTGACAATGATAACAGCTAATGTTTCCAGACAGCTTGCAGACGGCACCGAGTACTACTTCAGCGTACCACAGGTATGCAGCAGCAAAAACACATTACGTGCGACTCTGTATAAAGCTGTATTTGCTTCCTCCTCGGGTACAGGTAACAAAGCAGATACAGTGAAGGGGAAGGCCGCTGATGGCTTTCCCCTTATTCATTTTTCATTTTTTCGTATCTTCCTCTATCCTTCGATTTTAGCCAATTGTCCCTGCCTGTCCCGGTCCTCTATCCTTTTTTGCAGCATTTCCGATGCGATCAGCATAACCAGGACGCAAGCCAGTATATAGTACGGGAACAGCCTGATACCGACAAGCGACGCAAGCTGGCCGAACAAAGGCGCTGAGACGGTACCTCCTATATATGCCACCGCCATTTCAAGACCCACGATCGCCTGCGGCACATCCTTGCCAAACCTGTTTGGAGTTTCGTGGATCATGCCGGGGAAAACAGGAGAAGTCCCCAGGCCCGTCAGTACGATGCCTGTTACAGAAAAAGCGGCAGGCAGCGGTAAAATGATAAGCAAAGTTCCCGCAACGCATATGAGCTGGCCCCATCTTATCAGGAGCGGGCTCTTTACCTTCATCGATACAAATCCTGATATAAGTCTGCCGACCGTGATCCCGCCGTAAAAACAGGAAGCGACTGTCGCAGCGTCGGCGGCGGAAAACCCGTGGTATGCGGAAAGGTAGCTGCTGCACCACAGGCCGGTGGTCGACTCGGTAGCGCTGAAGAATATAAAGCCGATCATCGCAAGTTTTGCATTGGGGAGCCTTAACGCTTCTCTGTTTGAGATGTATCTTGCCTCTCTCCCGTCATCGGAACTGCTTGTGTCGGCTCCGTTTTTCCACAGTTTCAGCGAAGCGAAAAGTACGGCGACCAGTACGGCCTGGACGGCGGCAATGGTAAGGTAGCCATATCGCCAGCCATTCTGCGCCGCGATATGGTATGCCATGATCATCGGTCCGACAGTCGCGCCTATTCCCCAGAAACTGTGGAGCCAGTTCATGTGGCTTGATTCGTAGTGGAGCGCGACGTAATTGTTCAGTCCAGCGTCGATGCTGCCGGCTCCAAGCCCCAGCGGAATGGCCATGAGGAACATGGACCACACCGACGGCGCAAAGGCAAATCCAAATAAAGCGACTGCAGTCATGGCCACGCTGACCGCAGTCACCTTCCCTGTTTTGAACCTGGTTATGACCCTGTTTGAGAATAAGCTTGATATGATCGTACACACACTGATCGTCATGGCGAGCCATCCGGCTGTCGGAACAGGCGCGCCAAGGTCCGCCCTCATTGCAGGCCAGGCGCTCCCGAGAAGCGAATCAGGGAGCCCCAGGCTGATAAAGGCAAGATATATGATCACCAGTAAAATGTTCATTGCGGATCCTTCTTATATGTCTTCCAATATATCTTTGTGCATATTGTCCTGTATGTCCTTTAGTAATTTGTCTGTTTGCTGCAAATACTGCCGGTTTTACCTGCCGCCGATCCTGTTGACTCCTGTCCTTATAGCCGCATCGGCGACAGCTTTGGCCACAGCCTTTGACACCCTGGGATCGAAGGGAGCAGGTATGACATATTCGGGATTCAGTTCGTCGTCTGAAATCAGGCCTGCTATTGCCTGCGCGGCGGCGATCTTCATCTCGTCATTTATATCCCTTGCCCTGACATCGAGCGCTCCCCTGAAGATGCCCGGGAATGCAAGGACATTGTTTATCTGGTTCGGGAAATCGGAGCGCCCGGTGCCGATTACTTTGGCACCCGCTTCTATTGCTTCGTCCGGCATTATTTCAGGCGTCGGGTTCGCCATGGCAAATATGACCGGATCTTTTGCCATCGACCTGACCATATCCTTTGTCAGCACACCCGCCACAGACAGGCCGATGAACACATCGGCGCCGACGATGACATCCTTCAGCGTTCCTTTCTTCTTTTCGAAATTCGAAATCTTCGCCATCTCGGCCTTTTCCGCGTTCAGGTTTTCCCTGCCCTCATATATGGCGCCTTTTGTATCGCAAAGGATGACCTTCTTCAGACCCATTGCCATCAGCAGCCTGGTAACGGCAATGCCTGCCGCTCCCGATCCGTTGATTACGACTTCGATATCCCTGATATCCTTCTTAACGATCTTAAGTGCATTTATCATTGCAGCGAGAGTGACAACCGCGGTTCCGTGCTGGTCGTCGTGGAAGATCGGGATATCGCATTCCGCCTTGAGGCGCCTTTCTATCTCGAAGCATCTCGGAGCGGATATGTCCTCCAGGTTGATGCCGCCGAAACTGCCTGAGATCAGTTTTATAGTCTTCACTATGTCATCGACGTCCTTCGAACGTATACAAAGCGGGAACGCGTCAACATCCGCGAACGACTTGAACAATACGCACTTTCCTTCCATGACGGGCATCCCGGCTTCAGGGCCTATATCCCCCAATCCAAGTACGGCGGTGCCGTCGGTCACGACTGCAACGAGATTCCATCTTCTCGTCAGTTCATATGACAGGTCCACGTCCTTCCGGATCGCGAGGCAGGGTTCCGCCACACCGGGCGTATAAGCCAGCGACAACTCCTGTTTGTTCGTTACAGGTACAGTGCTTATGACTTCGATCTTACCCTTCCATTCATTATGCAGCCTGAGTGATTCCTTTCTATAATCCATCGTATCTACTCCCCCTGAGTTAATATAATGCCCTGTTCAGTTATTATGTATAAACCGGCAAACCTGTAGTATGACCGACACTCCGTTCACATCAGCACACTGCAGTGATAACTGCTTAACATAAACACTAACAAGAATAGCAAAGTTTATATCCTTAATCAAGCTGTTTTTGGCAAGCAGCGATGAAATACGCCACAAGCTGGATCTCACCTGCGAAAAACCGTATAATCGGGAGGATCAGCGCGGCAGTATGACGACTGGCGCTGCGGCATGCCGGCCGGTGCATTCCCGGAATATCACGAGTCCAGTTCCTTTTTATATATACGCCACTGCGGCAGGAACCGGTCAATGTAGCCATAGAACGTGCTGTTATGGTATCGTTCAAGCAAATGCGCCAGTTCGTGTACCACTATATAATCGAGGCACTCCGGCGGTTTCTTCGCAAGTTCGAGGTTGATCCATATCCGGCGGGCTTTTATATTGCAGGTTCCCCACTTGGTTTTCATTTTTCTGATGCCGAAACCGCTGACTCTGACATTCATCTTCTTTGCCCACCTGTCGATAATACCGGGCAGTTCCTGATTAAGCTGATATCTGTAAAATTCGTCAAGTACGGCACGGCGCTTTTCCTCGTCCGCCCCGGGGCGGACGTAAAGCACAAGCGAATCGCCGTTTGTTTCCACATGCGGTTTTGCCTCTTTCTCGATTACCCGGAGCCTGTATTCCTTCCCTTTGAAAAAATGCAGTTCGCCGTCGGAAAATTTCAGCGGTGCGCGGGTATTCCTCCGCCTGATCCTCTCCTGGTGCTTTTTTATCCAATCGATTTTCGAGGCCACAAGGGACCGGATCGTATCCTCGCTGCAGCGCATGGGTGCAGATACGCGGACATGTCCGTCAGGCGGATATACCCGAAGATGCATGTTTTTGATTTTCTTCCGCTCGACCTCTATTGTGATATCTTTGACACAGATCTCAGATTTATTGCTTCGTCTGACGCTTTTATGCATCTATATACCCTCTCATTCATCTTTGTGAATATTATAACACTTCCGGTGCCCCTGGCGCTCGGGTCCGACAGAAATTTTCCGTTCCGGGGAATTCACGGAGTTCCTTTGCATCGGCAGTTAACAATTCGGGAGATAACAGCACCTCGGGCTCCATAATGCCGGTCGGTATGCAATGAAACATAAACTGGTTTTGCTCGTCAAAAATAGATGTTAAGGAGGTATGCAATTATGAAAAAAATTCTGTGCCTGCTGCTGGCAGTTTCGCTTATGGCGTGTAATGCCGGTTGTTCATCGGGAAGCGCATCGGATCGTGAAAACGAAAGTATGACAGATCCAAACAGCGTAATAAAGGATACTTCAGCCCAAGCCGGGCCGAAAGCGCCAGGCGTCAAATCACAAGGCCTGAGCGAAGCAAATCGTCAGTTCGCATTCGATATATTCAAACAACTGAGCAAAGAAGATAAAAACCAAAACATTTTCATTTCGCCGCTGAGCATATCTGTTGCGCTGTCAATGGCGTACCAGGGCGCAGACGGATCGACGAAAACCGCAATGGAAAACGCGCTGGGATACGACGGTATAAATAAGGATGATCTCAATGAATCATACAGGAAACTCCTGGGATATCTTAACAAAGTCGATAAAAACGTCGAACTCAATATCAGCAATTCAGTATGGATAAGAGACGGAAAGCCAGTCAGCGAGGAATTCCTGGAAACAAACGAAGATGTTTTCGGCGCCAAGGCCGCCGTCATCGATTTTTCAGGCAAAAATGCCGCAGATACAATCAATGGATGGATATCTAAGTCAACAAAAGGTAAAATAGATAAAATCATCAGTCCCCCGATAAACCAGGATGTCCTGATGTACCTTATCAATGCGATATATTTCAAGGGACATTGGACAAAGAAATTCGACACCAGAAACACATTCTCAGCTGAATTCAGCAATGCAGACGGTACAAAAAGCAAAGTCATGATGATGAGCCGGGAAGGCAGGGTGGAATACGCTTCAGGCGAAAATTACAAAGCAGTCCGGCTTCCGTATGGGAGCGGAAAGACTGCCATGTATTTAATACTGCCGGAAGAAGGCACGGACCTTGATGAGTTTATAGCGGGCCTGCGGCCGGAATTCTGGGGCACGCTAAAAAGCAGTCTCAGCGCAACTGATGATGTGAAGCTCCAGGTCCCGCGATTCAAGCTTGAGTATGGCGCAAAAGAACTGCGCGAAAGCCTTTCTGCGCTCGGAATGGGCGAAGCATTCAGCGGCACTGCGGATTTTTCAGGCATACGGGAAAACATATATATCAGCAGTGTCCTTCACAAGGCTGTGATCGAAGTGAATGAAGAGGGCAGCGAAGCAGCCGGAGTTACTTCAGTTGAGGTACAGTTCACCGCAGCGGCACTGGAACCGGTAAGTTTTATAGCAGACAGGCCTTTCATATTCGCAATCGCTGAAGATGATACGAATACGATCCTTTTCCTCGGTAAAGTCATCAGGCTGTGAGGGAAACCGGCCCGGGCGCAAGCGAAGCAGGACAGTCCGTAAGATGAGTCGGCAGTATGCAAATAGGGTCCGGTATACACTGAACATGCAAAACTATGTGAAATAATAAGGTAAACCATGTCACCGCTTGCCATGTGAAAATATTTGATTTATACAGGCCGGTATGGCAAAATACCGGCCTGTATTATCCCTCATAACAGATGTATAATTAAATCCCGAACACACGTTCGGCATATCAGGAGGCAACAATCGGAGGTAACCATATGAAATTCAAAGTCACACTTGGCTGTGCCGCATGCGGATACAGCGATACTGTCGAAGCCGATACCGTGTTCGACTGCTCAGGCCTCGTCTGCCCGAAATGCAAAAATGAGGACTGCCTTTCGATTACAGCAGTGTCGGAGACGGCTGCTGATACCTTCAAAAAACAAAACATCCTCAAGCGACTGAAAATGATCCAGAATCTCTGACGCGCGCCCAGGACAGCCTGATGGCTGCAATGGCAAAAGCGGCGGCTGCCGCCATATATGTATATGGATGTGAATAAAGCAGAAACCAACAGAATACCAGGACAGCAGGCACCGATTTGCCGCCGCATATCGATACCAGGGCAACAAGTCAGTACCCGCTGCGAATTTGTCTCCTATATATGGATCAACACATGACTTGCCCATACTGCGGAATCTGCACGACTATCGGACAGATTTGTTACGCACGGACATGTTTGAATTGCATCAGGCAATACTGATTATCCCGCAAATTTACCTGGCTGCAAAGGATTCAACAAACGGGATGAAAAAGCCCC
>ENA-UPAD01000727-UPAD01000727.1-bioreactor-metagenome-genome-assembly--contig:-NODE-727-length-42966-cov-122.715714_pt1 | contig 42966 bp, 54 predicted proteins | sample MGYA00238179_ERZ772710 | MGnify/ENA primary metagenome ERZ772710 (study PRJEB29004, sample SAMN07631245) | bioreactor metagenome | isolation source: Switchgrass digestor | place: USA: Dartmouth...
TGCCGGCGTAGTGACCGATATACTGGATAAGTAATCCCCTAAAAGATGAAAGGGGAGGTGTGAAGATGGCTCAAAACATAAGGATTAAATTAAAGGCCTTTGATCATAGGGTTTTAGACGCATCAGCGTTACAGATCGCGGACACGGCTAAAAGGACAGGGGCAAAGGTATCCGGTCCTATACCTTTGCCTACGGTGATCAACAAGTACACGGTGCTAAAGTCACCACATAAAGATAAGGATGCGAGGGAACAGTTTGAAGTGCGCACTCATAAGCGCCTGATAGATATAATAGATCCCACGCAGAAGACCATGGAAGCGCTGATGCAGCTGAACCTCCCTTCAGGAGTGGATATACAGATACAACTCTAAGGGAGCTCTGAGCTGAAAGGAGAGAAGTCTGGATGAGTTTAGGGATATTAGGCTTGAAAGTGGGAATGACCCAAATATATGACGATCAGGGCATAGCGATACCGGTGACCGTAGTAGAAGCAGGTCCCTGTACTGTCGTTGCCTTGAGAAGGCCGGAAATTGAAAAATATACGGCCTTGGTATTGGGTTTCGGGAAGGTTAAGCCAAGCAGGTTGAACAAGCCCTTGCAGGGAGTATTTAAAAGTGCCGGCGTGGAGCCGAAGCGTTGGTTGCGTGAATTTCGCGTGGACGACGTGGCAGGCTTTGAAGTTGGGCAGACCATTGACGTCTCCATCTTTGAAGTAGGCGAGGTCGTTGACGTCACCGGTACCAGTAAGGGTAAGGGTTATGCGGGCGTCATGAAGCGACACGGTTTCGGCGGAGGTCCTGCAAGCCACGGTGCTTCCCTGTTTCACAGGAGATCGGGGTCATCGGGAGCAAACAGCTTCCCCAGCCATGTCTTCAAGGGCAAGACGATGCCCGGTCGTATGGGAAATGAAAGGGTAACCGTCAAAAACCTTTCTATCGTGGCCATAGACAAAGAGAACAATCTCTTATTGATCAAAGGTGCCATTCCGGGGCCGCGCAACGGCCTTGTCGTGGTGCGCAAGAAGGAGGGCTAGTCATGCCTACTGTCGACGTAATTGGGATCGATGGACAAAAGGTGGGCGAAGTTGCCCTTGCCGATGAGGTCTTTGCATCCAGAATACATGTGCCTGCCATGCATCAGGTCGTAGTGGCTTACCTGGCGGCACAAAGACAGGGGACACATTCCACGAAGACGAGAGGAGAAGTCCGCGGTGGCGGGAGGAAGCCCTGGAGGCAAAAGCACACCGGACGGGCAAGGCAGGGAAGTATACGCTCTCCTCTGTGGATCAAAGGAGGAGTTGCGCATGGTCCAAAGCCGCGCTCTTACGATCAGAAGGTCAACAAAAAAGTAAGACGCCTGGCCATGAGAAGCGCCTTGAGCCTGAAGCTAAAGGAAAATAAATTGCTCTTGGTCGAGGGCATCGAATCGCTGTCCTACAAGACGAAGGATATGTGTGCCTTTTTGGCAAATGTCAATGCTCAGGATAAACCGTTGATGGTGATCCACGAGTCCATGCCATCCGTCTACATGGCTTCTCAGAATATACCGGGCATGAAGGTCTTGCACGTGGATGGCATCAACGTGTATGAGATCCTAAACCATGAGCATCTGATCTTGACAAAAGATGCGGCTCAAAGGCTGGAGGAGGTGTACTCGGCATGAATTTAACTGCCTACGATATCATTTTACGGCCCATCATAACGGAGAAGAGCAACAGGCATATGGCCTACAACAAGTACACCTTTGAGGTGCATCCCGATGCCAATAAGGTGGAGATCAAGAAGGCTATAGAAGAGATATTTTCGGTCAAGGTCGACAAGGTACATACCGTAAACATGAAGCCAAAACCTAAGCGCCTTGGTCGATTTTTAGGACGCTCGAAAGGGTGGAAAAAAGCTATCGTCACATTGGCTCCCGGCGAGCGCATCGAGTTTTTTGAGGGCGTAAGGACGTAAAGGAGGAAGTTCAATGGGAATCAAAAAATATAAACCCACTACTCCCGGGAGACGTCAAATGGCCGTTTCGGATTTTTCCGATATCACGAGAGACGAAGCCGAAAAAAGCTTAGTAGTTTCGTTGAAGAAGAAGTCGGCCGGGAGGAATAACGTCGGAAGGATTACGGCAAACCATCGTGGGGGCGGACACAAGAGGTTATACCGGGTCGTAGACTTCAAGCGGGATAAATTCGGCGTTCCCGGCAAGGTAGCTGCCATAGAGTACGATCCTAACAGGTCCTCAAGGATAGCGCTCATACATTATCTGGACGGCGAGAAGCGCTATATTCTGGCCCCTGTAGGATTGAACGTAGGCGATACGGTCATGGCCGGCGAGGGTGCGGACATAAAACCGGGCAATGCCTTGAAGCTTCGAGATATACCGGTTGGCACATTTGTCCACAACGTCGAGCTCCAGCCCGGTCGCGGTGGCGTCATGGCCCGTTCTGCAGGCGCTCAAGTTCAGATCATGGCCAAAGAGGGAAAATATGTACTGCTCAGGATGCCCAGCGGTGAGATAAGGTACGTCTTGCAGGATTGCATGGCTACCGTCGGCCAGGTGGGCAACGTGGAACACGAAAATGAAGTTCATGGAAAGGCCGGTAGGAAGAGGTGGCTTGGCAGAAAGCCTCGCACCAGGCCTATAGCGATGAACCCTGTCGACCATCCGCTCGGTGGCGGCGAAGGCAGGACCAAGTCCAACAAGCATCCGGTTTCTGCCACGGGAGTTCCGGCCAAGGGGTATAAGACCCGCAGGCCCAAGAAGGCATCGAGCAAGTACATCGTTCGTCGCAGAAACGCTTCATAAGGGAGGTAGTTAATTCATGCCCCGTTCAGTAAAAAAGGGTCCCTACGTGGACTCAAAGTTGCTAAAGAGGATCGAGGAGATGAACGCGACAGGAACGAAGCGCGTGATCAAAACTTGGTCTAGGAGATCTACGATCGTTCCCGGCATGATCGGGCATACGATTGCAGTCCACAATGGACGCACTCATATACCGATCTACATAAGCGAGAACATGGTGGGCCATAAACTTGGCGAATTTGCTCCGACGCGCAAATTTGGAGGACACGCAGGACAAGAGCGTGCCACCAAGGTAAGGTAGGGGTGAACGAGGATGGAAGTAAGAGCTGTGTCTAAACAGGTTAGAATTTCACCCTTTAAGGCGCGACAGGTACTGTCCTTAATAAGGGGCAAAAAGGCGGGCGAAGCACTCTTGATCTTGCGCTACTGTCCCAAAAAGGCGGCGCGCTATATCGAAAAGACGCTGAATAGCGCTATCGCCAACGCTGACCATAATTTTGGCTTGAGCGTTGACGAGCTGTACGTGGTCAAGGCGGTCGCGGATGAAGGCCCTACCTTAAAGAGGTTTAAGCCAGTATCAATGGGAAGGGCTCACCCCTTCAACCATCGAACTTGTCATATTACCATAGTTGTGGCGGAAGGCAAGGAGGTATAGAGATGGGACAGAAAGTTCATCCCGTGGGTTATCGTCTGGGTGTTGTCCGCGACTGGGAGTCGCGATGGTATGCCGATAAAAAGAACTTTGCAAGGCAGCTTCACGAGGACATAAAGTTGCGCAAGTGGATCAAGGAGAGATGGGGTCATGCCGGCATCTCTTCCGTCGAGATAGAGAGGATAGGAAACGTGATCCGCTTTACGATTTGGACGGCCAGGCCCGGTGTCGTAATAGGCAAGGGCGGAAGCGAAATTCAGGAGGTTCGCAATGAGCTTCAAAAGATGACCGGATCAAGGGTCATGATAAACGTACAGGAGATCAAAAACCCCGACAGAAACGCCCAAATAGTCGCCGAGGGCATTGCCTCTGCGTTGGAGCGAAGGGTCTCCTTCAGGCGAGCCATGAAGCAGGGCATATTTCGTGCCATGAAGGCCGGCGCTTTGGGCATAAAGACTCAGTGTTCCGGTCGTTTGGGAGGTGCTGAGATAGCCAGGCGGGAGTGGTACCTGGAGGGCAGGCTGCCGCTGTCGACTTTGAGGGCGGACATAGATTATGGATTTGCCGAGGCCAAGACCATGTATGGCGTAATCGGCGTTAAGGTGTGGATTTACAACGGAGATGTATTGCCCTCGCTCACACAGAAACCTCAAGACGAGGTAACGGGCGAGAGGAGGTGAATCGATCATGTTGATGCCAAAGAGAGTGAAATATAGAAAGCCCTTTCGCAGGCCTTTGCGAGGAAGAACCAAGGGTGGCGCAACGGTGGCATTTGGAGACTACGGATTGCAGGCCCTTGAAAACGTCTGGTTGACCGCACGACAGATCGAGGCTGCTCGTGTAGCCATTACCCGAAAGATGAAGAAGGGCGGTAAGCTTTGGATAAGGATCTTTCCCGATGTCGCCTACACGAAAAAGCCGTTAGAGACGAGGATGGGAAAGGGCAAGGGCGCCCCGGAGTTTTGGGTAGCTCCAGTAAAAAGAGGGCGAGTGCTGTTTGAAGTGGCGGGCGTCCCGAGGGAAGTCATGGAGGAAGCCTTCCGTTCTGCAGCACATAAATTGCCCATAAAGGTCCGAGTGATCGAAAGGGAAGAATTGGGTGGTGAAGCATAATGAAACCTAAAGAGTTGCGCGACCTGACCATTGATGAATTGAAGGAAAAGCATAAAGAATACAAGAAAGAACTGTACAATCTTCGCTTTCAACACGCCATTGGTCAGCTCTCCAATACTGCCAGGATCACCGAAGTGAAGCGGACGATTGCCAGGATACTTACCATTATGCGCGAGAAAGAAACCGGGCGAGACCGCTCCTCGGTGCTGAGTTAAAGGAGGGAGTTCGATGGAGGAGCGTAAAGCTCAAAGGAAGGTAAGAAGGGGTATTGTCGTCAGCAATAAGATGGACAAGACCGTCGTGGTCAGGGTGGACCGGATGGCAAAGCACGCCCTTTACGACAAGCCCGTCTTGAAGAGCAAGAAGTTCATGGCTCATGACGAGGAAAACGCTTGTTCCATAGGCGATAAAGTGCTGATAGAGGAGACGAGACCGCTTTCCAAGAGAAAGAGATGGAAGGTCGTTAAAATCTTGGAGCGTGCTCCTCTTTTGGAATACACTGAGTCGATCGAGGAGGAATAGAGGCCATGATACAGTTACATACGATGTTGAACGTGGCCGATAATTCGGGTGCGAAGAAGATCAGATGCATTCAGGTAATGGGAGGAAGCTATAGGCGATATGGCACGATTGGCGACGTAATCGTCGCATCCGTCAAGGAGGCCATACCCAACAGCAACATAAAGAAGGGCGACGTCGTTCGTGCCGTTATCGTGCGCGTGCGGAAGGAGCTGAGGCGACGCGACGGGTCTTATGTTCGCTTTGACGATAACGCAGCTGTGATAATTGACAATCAAGGAAACCCTCGAGGGACGCGCATATTTGGCCCTGTTGCCAGGGAATTGCGCGACAGGGGCTACACGCGCATAGTGTCGTTGGCCCCCGAGGTCGTCTAGGGAGGCGGATGACGTATGACTAAGATGCGAATTAAAAAGGGAGATCTCGTCCGCGTAATCTCCGGTAAGGATAAAGGCAAGGAAGGGAAGGTTTTGCGTCGCATTCCTTCAGAGGGGATGCTATTGGTCGAGGGCGTGAACGTCGTAGCCAAACATACGCGCCCTTCACAGAAGAACCCCCAGGGCGGGATCATGCGACAGGAAGCTCCCATTCATGCTGATAAGGTGATGCTGGTTTGCCCTGCCTGTGGCAAGGCGACGCGAGTGTCTCGTGCCTTTTTGGAGGATGGGCGTAAGGTTCGCCTCTGCAAGAAATGTGGCGAGATAGTTGACAAGCTTTAGGTTGAGGAGGAACAGGCAAATGGTTCCGCGATTGCTTGAAAAATACAGAAACGAAGTTGTTCCGCGCATGATTAAGGAGTTCAATTATAAAAATGTCATGCAGGTGCCGAGGATCGAGAAGGTCGTCGTGAATATAGGTGTTAGCGAAGCAAAACAGGACATAAAGTATCTTGATGCGGCCATGAACGAGCTTGCCACGATCACGGGACAAAGGCCCGTGCTTAAGAGGGCAAGGAAATCGGTCGCAGGGTTTAAGGTCAGAAAGGGCATGCCGGTTGCCTGTTGCGTGACGCTCAGGGGCCCGAAGATGTGGGAGTTCCTTGATAGGCTCATATCCCTTGCGCTGCCGAGGATAAAGGACTTTCAGGGCATATCGCGTAAAGGCCTTGACGGACGCGGGAATTACAACTTGGGCTTAAGGGAGCAGTTGATCTTCCCCGAAATAGACTACGACAGCGTTGCCCGTATCCGAGGCATGAACGTTAGCATCACGACGACGGCCAAAACGGACGAGGAAGCTTATGGTCTGCTTAAAGAGCTGGGCATGCCCTTTAGGCAGTGATGAGGAGGTTGCGATCAGATGTCGAGGAAAGCTCTTGAGATAAAAGCCCAAAGGGAGCCTAAATTCAAAGTGAGAAAGTACAATAGATGTCCGCTTTGCGGACGTCCCAGGGCTTTTATGCGGAAATTTAACATGTGTAGGTGCTGTTTTAGGGATTTGGCGCGACAGGGTAAAATACCTGGAGTCGTCAAATCGAGTTGGTAGCCCTATGAAACAAAGGAGGATCGGCGATGTATGTTACAGATCCGATTGCTGATATGTTAACGCGCATACGCAATGCAAACATGGCCTATCACGAGATAGTCGATATACCTATGAGCAACATGAAGCATCGCATAGCGCGAGTGTTGAAGGACGAGGGTTACATCAAGAATTTTAAAGTGATAAGCGACCCCGGGAAACCTTATCAGATATTGCGGATATATTTGAACTACGGGCCCAATAGGGAGCGCGTAATTCAGGGTTTGCGTCGAGTGAGCAAGCCAGGAAGGCGCATATACGTTAACAGCAGAGATCTGCCCAAGGTCATGGGCGGTCTTGGAATCGCGATAATATCTACTTCGAGCGGACTGATGACCGATGTCGAGGCAAGGAAAAAGGGCCTCGGCGGAGAAGTCCTTTGCTACGTGTGGTAAGGGGGAGAGGAAGTTGTCTAGGATTGGACGGAAACCAATACCAATCCCCAAAGGGGTAAGCGTTACCTTGAGCGGAAGGACCGTCAAGGTAAAGGGTCCCAAGGGGGAGTTGAGCTTTGAATTGCTCCCGAACATAGACGTAGAGCTGACTGACGAGCATATAAAGGTAACTCGAAGAGAGGACGACAAAAAGACAAGGGCCTTTCACGGGCTCACCAGGGCAATGCTTAACAACCTCGTGACCGGCGTGACCGCTGGTTTCGAGAAGGATCTCGAGATCGTGGGAGTCGGATACAGGGCACAGATGCAGGGGCAAAAGCTGGTGTTGAACCTGGGTTACTCTAACCCTGTCGAATACGTGCCGCCGAAGGGCATAACCGTTACGACTGACGGACCTACGAAGATCAAGGTCTCGGGAATAGACAAACAGACCGTAGGTCAAGTGGCCGCCATAATAAGGTCCTTTAGGGCACCTGAGCCTTATAAGGGCAAGGGAATCAGATATGTCGGCGAAGTGGTTAAGCGCAAGACCGGCAAGGCTAGCGCTAAATAGTGGAGGTGGACAACTTTGATCAAACATAAATCGCGTAATGAGATGCGCCTTCTTCGACACGAAAGGATCAGAAAGAGGATATACGGCACTTCCGATAAGCCGCGGCTTTGTGTCTTCAGGAGCCTCAAGCATATATACGCGCAGGTCATCGATGACGAGCGGGGACATACGCTGGTTTCCGCATCCACCTTGGACAAAGAGCTCAAGCCCCTTCAGCTGAGCACCGGCTCCGTCGCAGCGGCCAAAGCGGTCGGTGAGCTTGTGGCTAAAAGAGCGCTTGAGCTGGGCATCAAGGAAGTCGTCTTCGATCGCGGCGGCCACGCCTATCACGGTAAGGTCAAGGCGCTTGCCGATGCTGCTCGCGAAGCCGGATTGAAGCTGTAAGGGGGGAATCTTTGCATGGTCAGGATAACGATACCGAAGGGCGTAGAGTTAACCGAGAGGGTTATAGCTATAAACAGGGTCAGCAAGGTGGTAAAGGGCGGAAAAAGGTTTAAGTTCAGCGTCCTCGTAGTGGTAGGCGATGGCGAGCGCTATATAGGCGTGGGATTGGGCAAGGCAAGGGAAATACCCGAAGCTGTACGCAAGGGCATCGAAAAGGCCAAAAAAAACCTTGTAGAGGTCAAGAAGGTCGGAAATACCATTCCTCATCCCGTAATAGCGAGTTTCGGGGCGGCAGAGGTATTGCTTAGGCCGGCTGCTCCCGGAACGGGAGTTATAGCGGGAGCGGTTGTGCGAGCCATCATGGAGCTTGGCGGAGTAAAAGACGTCTTGACCAAGGTCATAGGCAGGACGTCAAATCCCATCAACGTTGCCTATGCCACTCTCGAGGCGGTCAAAGCTCTGCGCAGTCCGGATGAGGTCATGAAATTACGGGGCAAAAGCGAACAAGCTTAACGGAGGGATGATATCATGTCCAGGATTCGCATTACATGGAAGAAAAGCACCATAAGCCATCCGGAAAGACAGCGTAGGTGCATTAGAGCTTTGGGGCTCAAGAAGTTGAACCATAGCGTGATACACGACGATACGCCTCAAATTCGAGGGATGATACGTGCCGTTGCACATCTGGTAGAATGGGACATCGTCGACTAGTCGGGAGGGAATTAAAATGCGCATACACGATTTGCGCGCCCCTATGGGCGCCAAAAAGGATCCCAAGAGAATAGGTCGAGGCAAGGGAAGTGGTCACGGAGGCACTGCTACACGTGGACATAAAGGACAAAAATCCAGGACCGGTGCCAGCATCCCTGCCAGTTTTGAGGGAGGGCAGATGCCCCTTGTCAGAAGGATACCCAAGAGGGGATTTAATAATGCCCGCTTTGCCAAGGCGTATCAATACATAAACGTATCTGCCCTGGAGGGAAGGTTTGAGCCCGGCAGCACAGTTGGACCGGAGCAGATGCGTGAAGCAGGCCTCATTGGGGATGCCTTTACGCCCGTCAAGGTGCTGGGCAATGGCGAGATGACAATCCCGCTCACCGTTAAGGCGCACATGTTCAGCGCAAGCGCAAAGAGCAAGATCGAATCGGCCGGCGGCAGGGCAGAGGTGATTTAGGTGTTTAGCGCCTTGCGTGACGTGTTTCGCCTGCCGGATCTGAAAAGCAGGATCTTGTTCGTGCTGGGGATCTTGCTGGTATTCCGTCTGGGAGCACATATCCCTACGCCTGGAGTGGATGCAAAGGCTATGGCTAGCCTCTTTGAGCAGGGGGGCGTTTTAAACCTGTTTGACCTCTTTGCAGGCGGTGCGCTACGTAGATTCAGCATATTCGCTCTTGGCGTAACCCCCTACATAAACGCAAGCATCGTCATGCAGCTTTTAGCCGTTGTCATACCGGCCGTCGAGAAGATGCAGAAGGAAGGCGAAGAGGGAAGGCGCAAGATCGTTCAGTACACCAGGATATCGACGATACTCTTTTCTGCCATACAGGCTGTGGGGATGGTCCTTTGGCTGAGGAGCATGAACGTCATATATGTGGGTGGCATTTCAGTATTTGTAGCCATCGTCACCCTCGTGGCGGGATCCATTGCAGTGATGTGGCTGGGGGAGATGATCTCCGACCACGGCATCGGAAACGGCATATCGCTTTTGATCTTCGCGGGAATAGTTGCGCGCATCCCCGAGTCGATCACGCGAACGTTTAAGCTTTTGAGGACGGGCGAGCTGAATCTCATTACGCTGCTGTTGGCCCTCATCATCATGGTGATCGTCATAGCAGGATGCATCCTGCTTCAGGAAGGACAAAGGCGCCTGCCTGTCCAATACGCCAAGAGGGTCGTGGGGACCAAGGTGTACGGCGGACAGACCACGTTTATCCCCTTAAGGGTCAATAGCGCCGGGGTTATTCCGATAATATTTGCCTCATCGGTCCTTTTGTTTCCCAGCACTATTGCGAGGTTCTTCTCGGGGGGATTTGCACAGGCAATATCCAAGTTGCTTTCTCCCAGCAGTCCTCTTTACATGGTTCTTTACGTGCTGCTGATCATATTTTTCACATATTTTTATACTGCCGTGGTGTTTAACCCCGCCGATGTGGCAAATAACCTTAAAAAATACGGGGGCTTCATCCCCGGCATAAGGCCTGGGCGTCCAACGGCGGACTACATCGAAAAGGTCCTGTCCAGGGTTACCTTGGGGGGAGCGGTTTTCCTTGCAGCCATCGCCATATTGCCCTCGCTATTGACGCAAATGCTAGGCATAACGACCTTTTATTTTGGCGGTACCGCCGTACTGATCGTCGTAGGCGTTGCGCTTGAGACCGTTCAGCAGATAGAAGCCCAGCTTTTAATGCGCCATTACGAAGGGTTGGTAAGGCGAAAGGGCAAAGCTGGCGGAATACTTCGACTGTAATTAAGGGGGAAGAAAATTGCGTATGATATTTCTCGGACCGCCTGGCGCCGGAAAGGGAACGCAGGCCGTCAAGCTGGCAGCCAAGTACGGGATAGCTCACATATCGACAGGCGACATGTTGCGCGAGCACGTAAAAAGCGAGACAGACCTGGGCAAACAGGCTAAATCGTACATGGACTCCGGCCGCCTGGTGCCCGATGAGCTCATCATAGAGATGGTTAAAAAAAGGCTTAGGGAAGACGATGCCAAAAGGGGCTTTATATTGGACGGTTTCCCGAGGACAGTGAAACAGGCGGAGGCTTTGGACGAGCTTTTGGAGTCCGAGGGGATAAAGCTGGATGCAGTGGTGTTCTTGGATGTGGACGAGGAGACGCTGGTACGGCGCCTCTCGGGGAGACGAATATGTCTTAATTGCAATGCCATCTACAATGTGTATAACGCAGACTACCCCGAGGACGGGCACTGCAGAAATTGCGGCGCCAAGCTGATACAGCGCGACGACGATAGGCCGGAGGTCGTAAGACAGCGTCTCGATGTGTACCGAAAGGATACGGCCCCCTTGCTGGCCTACTATAAAGGCAGGGGAAACCTGGTTACCGTCGATGCGTCGTCGGATAGCGGCGAAGTATTGCGCGCCATTGAAGAGCTGTGCGGAGGTAAAAATGATCCGAATTAAAAAAGATTGGGAAATCGAGAAGATGAAGCGGGCTGGATCCATAGTGGCCGATGTGCTGAAGCTCATGAACGACCTTATAAAGCCTGGAGTCGATACAAAGACGTTGGATGACAGGGCAGAGGAGATTATAACCAAAAGCGGGGCCATTCCCGCTTTTAAGGGTTACTCTTTCCTCGGTGCGCCTTACCCTTTTCCGGGAAGCGTCTGCGTCTCCATAAACGACGAGATAGTTCACGGCATTCCGGATCCGAAGAGGATATTGGCCGAAGGGGACATCGTGAGCATAGATGTCGGTGCCTGCTTTGATGGGTATTTCGGCGATGCGGCCTGCACCTACCCCGTTGGAAAGGTGAGCCTAGAAAGAGCCAGGCTGCTTGAGGTGACCAAAGAGTCGTTGTATCTTGCCATAAACACCGCCAAGGATGGCAACACCTTGGGCGATGTGGGATATGCCGTAGAGCATTACGTGACCTTGCACGGTTATGGGCTGGTTAGGGACTACGCCGGACACGGCATAGGAAAGCACCTTCACGAGGCCCCTCAGGTTCCCAATTTTGGGAGGCAGGGGGACGGCATAACCTTAAAGAGGGGCTTTACCATCGCCATCGAGCCGATGGTAATAGCTGGTAAAAATGAGAAGGTAGTGGTAGCCGACAACGGCTGGACGGTCGTGACGGCTGACCATTCCGATGCAGCCCACTTTGAGCATACCGTGTTGATCACGGAAGAGGGCGGAGCGATACTCACGCCTTGGGAGTGACGGCCTTGGATCTTGATGATTTCGATATAGGAAGAGTCGTCATGTCCAAGAGGGGAAAGGATAAAGGGGCGTTCTACGTGGTCGTCGGGAAGGATGAATCGAGCAACAGGGTTTATGTTGCCGATGGAAAAAGCAGAAAGATCGCACGACCCAAGAAGAAGAATCCGAGGCATTTACAGCTTACGAACTGGTCTTTTCCGGAACTGCGCGAACGCCTTGAAGGCGATCGCAAGATCGACGATGAGTGGATACGCCAACGATTGTCTTCAATTTAAGAGGGGGTAGGTCAGCGCGCATGGCGAGGGAAGATGTCATTGAATTGCGGGGCACAGTTCTGGAGCCGTTACCTAATGCTATGTTTAAGGTACAACTTGAAAACGGGCACATTTTATTGGCTCATGTCTCGGGCAAGATGCGCATGCACTTCATTCGTATCCTGCCCGGCGATAAAGTCCTGGTTCAAGTCTCTCCTTACGACTTGACAAGAGGACGAATTGTATATAGATATAAATAGCTTTAAAGGGGGAAGCAAACAATGAAGGTCAGGCCTTCCGTTAAACCTATTTGCGAACATTGCCAGGTCATTAGGCGTCATGGAAAAGTTTGGATTATATGCAAGAGGGATCCGAAACATAAACAAAGACAGGGTGCAAGGAGGTAGTCGGGCATGGCTCGAATAGCGGGTATCGATCTGCCCAGGGATAAGAGAATCGAGATAGCGTTGACCTACATTTACGGTATAGGGCTTCCTTCGGCGAGGAAGATATTGGCTGCCACCGGAGTTAACCCGGATACAAGAGTCAAGGACCTTACCGAGGATGAGATCAACAAGTTGCAGAAGGAAATTGAGAACAATTACAAGGTCGAAGGTGACCTTAGGCGAGAGGTGAGCGCCAACATCAAGCGCTTGATAGACATAGGCTGCTATCGGGGGTTGAGACATAAATTGGGCCTTCCCGTCAGGGGGCAGCGCACCAAGACGAACGCTCGTACCAGAAAGGGACCGAAAAAGACCATAGCCGGCAAGAAGAAGGCCACGATGAAGAAGTAGTGCAGGTTATATTCTTTTTAAGGAGGGAAATTTATAGTGGCTAAAAGCACTAAAAGGCGCACAAGAAGAAAGGAAAAAAAGAACATAAATTATGCGGTTGCCCACATCCACTCTACTTTTAACAACACGATAATAAGCATAACCGATAAGCAGGGAGCAGTCATCGGTTGGGCATCGGGCGGAACGGTAGGTTTTAAGGGAACCCGTAAATCCACTCCCTACGCCGCACAGATGGCAGCTCAAGTAGCTGCCAAGCAGGCGCAAGACCATGGGGTGGTCGAGGTGGATGTAGTCGTCAAGGGCCCCGGGCCCGGAAGGGAGTCTGCCATAAGGAGCCTTCAGGCAGCGGGTTTGCAGATAAACATGATCAAGGATGCTACGCCCATTCCGCACAACGGGTGCCGTCCTCCGAAGCGGCGACGCGTGTAGTTGAGAGATTGAAGATTTAGAAGGAGGGAAAAGACTCGACATGAGCAGATATACAGGCCCTTCCTGCAGATTGTGTCGCAGGGCAGGAGCAAAGTTGTTCTTAAAGGGAGACAGATGTTATTCGGAAAAGTGTGCCATGGCTCGTAGGAATACCGTTCCTGGACAGCACACCCAAAGACGCGGCAAATTCAGCGAATACGGGCTCAGGTTGCACGAGAAGCAGAAGCTTAGAAGGATTTACGGCATGACCGAAAGGCAGTTCGAGAGGTTTTTTGAGAAGGCATCCAGGATGCCGGGACAAAAGGGACATAACTTCCTGCAGCTGCTCGAGCGGCGCTTAGATAACGTCGTTTACCGTTTGGGCTTTGCATCAAGCAGAGCTCAGGCCAGACAGCTTGTCGCTCACGGCCACATAACGGTAAACGGCAGAAAGCTTGACATACCCAGTGCCCTGGTAAGAGTGGGTGACGTCGTAGCCGTCGCGCCCGGAAGCAAGGACATTCCCGTAATCAGGGAAAACATGGAAGTTGCCTCGGCCAGGAGCATCCCGGAATGGCTTGAATTGCAGCCGGAACGGATGGAGGGCAGAGTAATATCCCTTCCGTCTCGGGAGCAGATTGACGTTCCTGTTAACGAGCAGCTAATCGTCGAGTTCTACGCTCGATAATTGTCTAAGGAGAGGATCAGTTTGGAACGTGTTGTGCCGGATATCAATGTAGAAGAATGCACTTCGGGCTATGGACGTATAAGGATAGAGCCCTTGGACAGGGGTTACGGTGTAACCTTGGGGAACGCCATAAGACGTGTATTGCTGTCGTCCATTCCTGGAGCTGCCGTTTCCGCCATAAGAATAGATGGCGTGCTGCACGAATTCAGCACCGTGCCCGGCGTAATGGAGGATGTCCTGGAAATAATACTGAACATCAAAAAACTTGCGGTGGTATCGCATAGCGACGAAGTTAGAGTCCTCAGGCTGGAAGCTCAAGGACCGAAAGAAGTGACCGCAGCCGATATAGCTCCCGATAGCGAAATAGAATTTCCCAATCCGGATGCCTATATATGCACCCTGGAGGAGGGCCATAAGCTCGGCATGGACCTTTACGTGGAACGAGGTGTCGGCTATCTGACCATGGATAGGCCCAGGCCAAGTTACTTGCCCGTGGACGTCTTATTGATAGATGCCATATTTTCGCCCGTATTGCGAGTGAACTACAGTATAGGTGCCGCTAGGGTTGGCCAGCGGACGGATTACGAAAGCTTGCTCCTTGAACTTTGGACAAATGAGACGGTAACGCCTATAAAGGCCTTTCTCGAGGCGATCAAGATATTGAACCAGTATTTCAGTCATATTGCTTCGCTTCTGCTCAAAGAGCCGAAAGTGCCTCAAGAAGTCGAGGTGCTGCAGGCACCGGTCGAAGTCAAGGTTGAGGAGGATCCTCTCTTGGCCCGTCCCATCCGCGACCTGGAGCTGTCGATCAGGAGCGAAAACTGTCTGCTTCGGGCGGGAATACGCACGATTGGCGATTTGATCCAGTACTCGCGGGACGATCTCCTTAAGATCCGCAATTTGGGGAAGATTTCGTTGAAGGAGATAGAGGAAAAACTTCAGGCCTTTGGCCTCTCTCTGAGTTCGTCAAAAATTTCAGCGAAGAAGGAGAAGGGGCAAGAGGACGACGAAGAATACGATTTAGACGAGAACGACGACAAGGAGGAATAGACCATGAGGCATCAGGTACGCTCTAGGACGCTCGGGCGATATAGCGCTCACAGGAATGCGATGCTCATGAACATGGCTGCCAGCCTTATAATCCATGAAAGCATAGAGACCACCCTGATAAGGGCGAAGGAGCTCAGAAGCTACGTGGAAAAGCTCGTCACACGAGCCAAGGGCGGAAGCCTTCATGACAGGAGGATAGTGATCTCCAGGTTGAGAAATAAGGAGGCCACATTAAAGCTATTCAACGAACTGGCACCCCGTTACGCCAATCGTCCCGGAGGCTATACCAGGATAGTGAAACTCGGATATCGCAAGGGAGACGCTGCCCCCAAGGCCATCGTTGAGTTTGTCAAGTAACCCGATATGGCGGAAGACAGAATCTTTTCTTTGCGGGATATAGCTTTTTGCTATCCCGGCAACGATGAACCTGCCATCTCGGGGATAACTATGGATATAAACGTGGGATGGTGGGTTACAATTGTCGGCGATAACGGATCTGGCAAGTCTACCCTGGCGAAGATCTTGAACGCCCTGCTTATACCGACGCGGGGCGTTTGTTACGTATTGGGCAGGGATACCCTAGACCCGGCTGTACAGTGGGACATCAGAAAAGACGTATGTATGGTATTTCAAAACCCCGAGAACCAAATTGTGGCCTCCGTCGTGGAGGAGGAGGTGGCCTTCGGCCCGGAGAACCTCGGCTTGCCAAGTGAGGACATCGCCATGCGCGTCAGGTGGGCCTTGGGGGTAACCGGCCTTTCGGAATTTGCAAAAAAGCCTACCTACGCCCTATCGGGAGGGCAAAAGCAGCGGCTTGCCCTTGCCGGGGCCCTTGCAATGCGGCCCAAATGCATCGTGCTGGATGAGGCGACGAGCATGCTTGACCCCGAGGGCAGAAGGGAGCTTACGGGCGTGCTCAAACGCCTGCACGAAGAGGGCATGACGGTGGTCTCTATTACCCACAGGACCGAGGAGCTTCTGCTTTCCGACCATGTCGCAGTGCTCAGCAGGGGCAAGTTGGCCTTTTACGGTGATCTGAACGAGGTGTTGAGCGGATCGACGCTTTCAAAGTTGGGCATAAGGGAGCCCTCATCGTTCAGGTTGTGGCGTGAGCTCAAAGGCAGGGGCCTGATTGACGATCGTGTATTGCCTAGGGCAGAGGATATGGCTGAAAACCTGGTGGAGAAGATATGTCTTTAGAGGTTTGCAGCGTCAGTTTTATATATCACAAAGATACTCCCCTGGAGACTAAGTCCTTAAGCGACGTTTCCTTCAGGGTGGAGCCCGGAGAATGGGTTGCCGTGGTGGGCCATACGGGGAGCGGAAAGACGACCCTGGCTCAGATGTTGAACGGCTTGATCTTTCCAAGCAGCGGAGAGGTCATAGTGGACGGCTTGAAGCTTTACCCGAAAGCTCCTCATCTGAAATCGGTGCGGCGCAAGGTGGGTCTGGTCTTTCAATACCCCGAACATCAGCTTTTCGCCGAGACCGTCTTGGAGGAGCTTATGTATGCCCCGCGAAATTTCGCCATTCCCGAGGACGAAGCCATGGAAAAGATAAAGCGCGTTTTGAAGGCCTTTGAGCTGGACGAAGGGATCCTCTCGAAGAACCCCTTTGAGCTGTCAGGGGGGCAGAAGAGGAAGGTGGCATTGGCGTCCATAGTGGTGACGGAACCTCACTACCTGGTATTGGACGAACCGACGGCAGGATTGGACTGGAAGGGGCAGGAAGCATTGCTTTCTATGCTAAGGACATTTAGGGACAATGGCACGGGCGTGATTCAAATCACCCATGATATCGAGATGGTATTAGATCATTGCGACAGGTTACTGGTGTTGGAGGAGGGCAGGAGGAGGTCGTGGGGGCCTCCCGCTCATGTCGTGGAGGAGCTGGCCGATCATCCGGCCAAGGGGCTGGTCCTTCCCGACGTGTTGGAGATGGCACTGCGCCTTCGCAGGGCAGGGCTCAATGTCTCACTCACCTGGAGTGAGGAAAGGTTGATCAGGGATATTGAAAAAGAGGTATCTTCATGCCTTTCTTAGATCATCTTACGCTGGGACAATACGTCCCGCTCAATTCCTTCGTGCATTCCCTGGATCCAAGGTGCAAGATCCTCGGCACTATGGCTCTTATAACGTCCGTATTCCTGGCAAACGCCTCCCCTTGGCCTTACCTGGTTTGGAGCGCCTTGGTCGTTTTTTTGTGCATCTTAAGCGGGCTTTCTTTGAAGAACGTGTTGGCTTCCACGAGGCCGGCGCTCCTGTTGGTCCTCTTTACCGTTATCGTGAACATGTTTTTTGCCGAAGGGGAAGAATTGATCAGGATTTCTTTCATATCGATTACCCGGGAAGGTCTTTTGACCGGCATAAAGATGGGCCTCCGGCTCTACTTCTTGATCATATTCGCCAACATGACCATGATGACCACAAGCCCTTTGGAGCTGTCGGACGGCATAGAATCGCTGCTTTCTCCCTTCAGGCGATTTGGCGTGCCTGCTCACGAGTTTGCCATGATGATGACTATTGCCTTGCGCTTCATACCCACCTTGCTTGAGGAGACGGACAGGATAATGAAGGCCCAGCTGGCGCGCGGGGCAGATCTGGACAGCGGCGGAATCGCAAAGAGGCTTAAGGCCTTCATACCCGTATTGGTGCCGCTTTTTGTCATAGTATTTCAAAGGGCCGACGAGCTGGCCGTGGCCATGGAGGCAAGGTGTTACCGCGGCGGCATCGGGCGAAGCAGGATGAAACCCCTGCATTGGGCTTCAAGGGACTCATTTTCCTTGGTCGTGGTATCGATGATTTGTATTGGCGGCGTGGTGTTAGACCGATGGATATCTTGACGAGATACGCCGCGCTGATATCCTATGACGGTTCTGCTTTTCACGGCTTTCAGAGGCAAAGGGGTTTACCGACCGTGCAGGAGGCCTTGGAAGATGCTTTGAGCCTCTTGAACAAGGGGATGGTCAGGGTGACCGGAGCCGGCAGGACTGACCGCGGCGTTCATGCCCTTGGTCAGGTCGTTTCTTTCGACATGTTTTGGCCCCATGGCCCGGATGCTTTAAGGAAAGCCTTGGAGGCTAATTTGCCGTCCTCCATAGGGGTCTTTGAAGTGGTTCCCGTGGATGAGGGCTTCGATGCAAGAAAAAGCGCCCTTTGGCGAAAGTACGCCTATTTCATATGGAAGGGTGATTGCAGGCTTCCCCACCTGGACGAACACCTTTGGCGAAACGGAAAGCCCTGGGACATGCAGAAGGCAAGGGCCTTTTTGTCGATGATAAAGGGCCATCACGATTTCAGCGCCTTCTGTAGAAAGGCCGATCTCCCGGACAATGCGTGGCGTACTATAATTGATGCCAAACTGGAAAATATCGGTCACATGATAAAGGTGACTATAATAGGTAGGTCATTTTTGACGAACATGGTGAGGATCATTATCGGTACAATGGACGAGGTAGCTGCGGGGCGAAGGAGTTTGCCTGAAGTGGAGCTTCTTTTGAAAAGCGGCTCCCGCGAGGAGGCCGGGCCGACTGTGCCGGCCAATGCCCTGTTTTTGTGGGAGGTAAAATACGACCCCTCGCCATGGACGAAAGGAGGTTACCCTTTGTGTTGGGATTGGATATAGGCATAGATTTGGGCACTGCAACGATATTGATTTACATCAAGGGAAAGGGAGTAGTGATGAGGGAACCGTCGGTTGTTGCCATAGACCAGAACACGAATAAAATTCTGGCCGTCGGTTCCGAGGCCAAAAGAATGTTGGGGCGCACGCCCGGCAACGTCATTGCCGTGCGTCCGCTTCAAAGCGGGGTCATAGCAAACTACACGATGACGGAAGCCATGATACGCCATTTCCTCAAAAAGATCATGTCGGGCGTCAATAGGCTGTTGCGGCATCGCGTGATGATCGGCGTGCCGTCGGGTGCCACCGACGTGGAAAGAAGGGCTGTCCTTGAAGCAGCCCTGGAAGTGGGTGCAAAGGAGGCCTACCTCATAGAGGAACCAATGGCAGCTGCCATAGGTGCCGGACTTCCTGTGGAAGAACCGCGGGGCAACATGGTAGTGGACGTAGGCGGAGGCACCTCCGACATAGCCGTCATATCCTTGGGTGGCCTTGTGGTTGCAGAATCCCTGCGGCTTGGAGGCGACGCCATGGACGAGGCGATAATAAGGTATGTCCGCAAGAAGTACAACCTCGAGATAGGTTCCCAGACCGCCGAGCTTTTGAAGATATCCATAGGAAATTGCCGCAAGGTCTCAGGGGACGAGCTGAAGTCCATGGTCGTGAAGGGCCGAGACATCATCTTGGGCCTGCCAAGACAGGTAGAGTTGACGACGAACGACGTACAGGAAGCGATTTCGGAGATAGTCTCGTCGATAATCAGGAGCATAAGGCGAGTTTTGGAGCTAACGCCGGCGGAACTTTCTGCCGATATTATTGACAGAGGGATAGTTTTGACCGGAGGAGGAGCGTTGCTCCAGGGGCTTCCAGAGCTAATCTTTGAACAGACGGGGATAAACACTTATGTGGCCGAATCGCCCTTGGAGTGCGTAGCCTTAGGCACCGGCAAGGCGCTTGAGGAGCTTAGCGCCTTGAAGGAAGCGGGAGCAGTCTATTCCTCCATTAGGAGAATTTCGAGCCGCTAGAATCTCAAAAAAGAAAGGTGGACTTCCCGGATGTATCGCGGCATATACGGCGCCTCATCGGCAATGCTGGTTCAGGAAAAGACTATCGACGTGGTGTCCAACAACTTGGCCAACGTCGATACCGTGGGCTTTAGAAGGCGCATCTCGGTCGAAAAGACCTTTCCCGAGGTGTTGATACAGCGCAGGGAATCCTTGGCTCCCTTTGAGGGGGCGTCGTATCAGCCCATTGGCCTTTCGGGCCTAAACGTGGTGCTTTCGCAGACTGCTATGGATACTTCCGAGGGTGCGATCGAGGTGACTGGCAATCCCCTGGACGTCGCCATTTCAGGAGACGGTTTTTTCGTCGTAGGCGACAGGGCCGGCAACGTCTTTTACACCAGGGCCGGCAACTTTGCCCTTGATTCGCGCGGCAACCTGGTCACCCAGGAAGGGCTTAACGTTTTGGGCAGAAACGGAGCTCCGATCAGCGTGGCCAACGTTTCCTTCGTGGAGATCGACGAAGGAGGGTCCGTGATAGCCGACGGCAATGTGGTGGGCCGGGTTGGGGTTGTTACCTTTCAAAATCCCACGTACTTGAGGAATGTGGGGAAGAGCTTGCTCCAGGCAAGCGCCGAATCCGGAGGAGCCCAACCTGTGGGGGCAGCCAGGCTTGTGCCAAGGGCGCTTGAGAGATCAAACGTCAACGTGATATACGAGATGGTACGTCTTATAGAAGGCCAAAGGGCATACGAGGCGGCCGCACGCAGTTTGAGCATTCAGGATGAACAGACGGGATCCTTGATAACGACCTTCGGCAGGTCGTGATTCTCGATTTTTAGCAAGAGGTGATAGGAATGATACGCGCCTTATGGTCAGGAGCTACGGGGATGATCGCCCAGCAATCAAACCTTGACGTCATCTCCAATAACCTTGCAAACGTCAACACCACGGGATACAAGAAGATGAGGGCGGAGTTTGAGGACCTCATGTATCAGGTGGCGAGGGAACCGGGAGCGCCCGTAGAGCCCGATTCAATGATACCTACGGGCATCCAGGTGGGTTTGGGCACCAGGCTCGTTGGTACCGGTCGCATAATGAGCCCGGGCAACCTGCAGGTCACGGACAATCCCTTGGACATATCCATAGAGGGGGACGGATTCTTTCAGGTGACCCTGCCTGACGGCACCATCGCCTACACTCGAGACGGCAGTTGGCATCTGGATGGAGACGGACAGATAGTCACTTCCGACGGCTACCTCCTGGAGCCACAGATCACAATCCCCGAGGATACCGTGGAGCTCACCATAAGCCCGACTGGCGAGGTCTACGTCAGACAGCCGGGCGATGTGGAGCCAAACCAAATCGGCCAGATCGAGCTGGCCCGTTTTGTCAACCCCCAGGGGTTAAGGGCCATGGGCAAAAACCTCTTCCTGGAGACTCCGGCCAGCGGATTTCCCATACTGGGACAGCCGGGCGAAGAGGGCTTGGGCACTCTCCACCAGGGCACCCTTGAGATGTCAAACGTCCAGGTCGTCGAAGAGATGGTGGCCATAATAGTCACCCAACGAGCCTACGAAGCCAATTCCAAGACGATACAGACGGCCGACGAGCTGCTTCAAATTGCAAATAACCTGAGGCGATAATTCATGCCGCGGCGCAAAGCGGTTTTTGATGTTTTATTTTGCATCCTCTTTGCGTCCGCCCTGGGCTTAATCGTTGCTAGAGCGGCCCTTGCAGCGCCTGATGTAATGGTAAAAATCGACCAAGTCGTGGTATTGCCCGCTTCCTCTGCCGTAAAGCTTGGTGCCATATCGGAGATATCGGGAGACCCCAGGCATTGCATGGCTGTGGCAAATATACCAATTGTGCCGTCAAATTCCAACATTACAAAGGCCCTCATCCTGCAGTCCATTAAATCCTGCGGGTTGAAGGACTTCACCATCTCCGTGATCTTTCCGGGCGACATGAAGGTCGCAGCTGAAGACCCCTACCTAAGCGCTATTCGCAGCCAGATAGTCTGGCCGTGGAAGCTTGAGGCCAAATCATGCGATAAAATAGACGGAGAAATACTTGACGTCTCCAGGGTCAAAGTCGGGATCAAGAACGTATCCGTCAAGGTGCGCACCAAGGACGGGTCCGTGCGCTACAAACGTTTCCAGCTTCGATGGATCGCGCCCATGTTTACGGCGGCACGCCAGCTTGAATTCGGCAAGATATTGGAGCCGGACGACGTAAGCTTTATGACTTCTCCCTGTCGCGACGAGAGGATCCCCGGTTCTGCGGATGACTTATACGGCCGAAGGCTTAAAAGGCCTCTTGAGGCGGGTGAACCCATATGCGGATGCGACGTCGAGCCCGTCTTTTTGGTAAAGAGGGGAGAAAAAGTGCGCTTCTATTCCAGGGCAGGGACGGTGACCATCGAGACGATCGCCAAGGCCTTGGATTCGGGAGCCCTAAACGACGTGATAAGGGTCGTCAACCCGGACAGCCGCAAGGTGATCACGGGTCAGGTCGTAGGCGAAGGGGTAGTCATGGCTAAGGAGGAAAACTCATGAAAAGACATATTGTAATTGTAGTTGTATTCCTTATTTTGCTTTTGGCATGCCTTGGCGGGCAGGCAAGGGCTCAGTCCCTCTGGCAGGACGGCTCAAACCTGTATGCCGATCCCAAGCCTTCCGGAGTGGGGGACATCGTCACGGTGATAGTCGAAGAAAGCATTGGCGCCAGCGACAAGGCCAAGACCGACCTCACGAAGGACATAGAACATGAGGTAGACGATGGTACGGGCATATTTGATTTCATCCGCAAATTTGGCGTCGAGGCCAATACCGACATGTCCGGAGACAGCAGCTCCACAAGGACGTATTCCCTAAAGACCAGGGTAAGCTGCATTGTTACCGAGGTGCAGGACAACGGCAACCTGGTGATAGAAGGCTATAGGGACCTTAAGACTCACGACGAAAACCTGAAGCTCACGCTCAGGGGCGTCATAAGGCCTCGGGATGTATCCTACGACAACACCATATCCAGCACCAAGGTGGCAAACCCCGAGCTTCTTGTCGAAGGCAAGGGCTCCCTGTCCAGGGTGCAAAAACCGGGGCTTATAACCCAGATACTTCAGGCACTGTTTTAAAAAGAGGTGTGTAGTCATGTTTAAGCGATTTGCCGCAATTTCCGTGTTGTCTTTTGCGCTTGCCGCGTCTTTTTGTCTTCCTGCATTAGCTGCGGAACAGGCCCTTTCTCCCGTTGTTCGAGTTAAAGACATAGCAGCCGTTGAAGGCGTCAGGGCTAACCAATTGACGGGCATGGGCCTCGTCGTCGGCTTGCCCGGCACGGGAGACAGGACGGGAATAGCAATGCGCATGATCAGAAACATGGCCGAACAGTACGGCCTTGCGCTCGATACCAAGGACATCCGCTCGCGTAACGTTGCCGCCGTTTCCGTGGTCTGCAATCTTCCTGCCTTTGCAAGGTCAGGGCAAAGCGTCGATGTATTGGTCAGCGCGCTTGGTGATGCCAGAAGCCTGGAGGGGGGCGTACTGCTTCAGACGCCACTTAAGGCCGCAAACGGCCAGGTTTACGCTGCGGCGCAGGGCCCTGTCACTACAGGTGGTTTTTCTGCCGGTGGAGCGGCTGCGCAGGTATCAAAGAACATCACCACAACCGGCAGGATTCCCGGCGGAGCCATAATCGAAAAAGACGTCTCCATGGAATTTGCCGACGGTTCCAAACTGACTCTGCTCCTTCGTCAGCCCGACTTCACGACGGCCCAAAGGCTTGCCTCTTCCATAAACGCCAAGTTCGGCCAGGTAGCCATGCCTGTGGATGCGGGTAGGGTCGAGGTCGCCTTTCCTCCTGCCTACTCCCAAAGTCCCGCGAGTTTCGTGGCATCCCTGGAGCAGCTTCAGCTTAGGCCGGACATGACGGCAAGGGTTGTTATAAACGAGCGGACGGGCACCGTAGTCATGGGCGGGAACGTGAAGATAAGCGCCGTCGCCGTGTCTCACGGCAATTTGACCGTTGCCGTCGCCGAAGCGCCGAAGGTCGTTCAACCGGAACCCTTTGCAGGAGGACAGACGGCAGTGGTACCGCGCACCCAGGTCGCGGTGGAGGAACAAAAGGGACAGGTGGTGTCGATGCCGGCAAGCTCATCGGTCGAAGATCTTGTCAACGCCTTGAATTCCATAGGTGCTACGCCGCGGGATATAATAACCATTCTTCAGGCGATCAACGATGCCGGTGCCCTTCACGGCGAACTGGTGGTGATGTAGAATGTCGACTGTAGATCGTCTTTCCTTCGATAAAGGCATTTACGCAGGAAAGGCGGATGAGGCCCTGCGTGACAGAGAAAAGCTGCAAAAAGCCTGTCAGTCCTTTGAGGCTTTGCTGTTGGCCCAGATATGGAAGCATCAGCTGGCGACGGCCAAGGCCTTGGGCCCCGGCGCAGAGGAGCCCTTCCATCAAATGGAAGACGTCGCCCTTGAAATGGCGAGCGATCAACTGTCTCGCCTTGGCGGCGTGGGCCTGTGGAAGTTTCTGTACGAGGAGATCGTGAAACAAGGTGATCAAACAAGAAAATAAACGGTGGTGGAAAGACGGTTTATATTTTTCATGCAAGGGTTGCGCCGCCTGCTGCGGCGGACAGCCCGGCTTTGTGTGGTTAAATAGGGTGGAGGCCAAAAAGATCGCCCTCCTCCTGGGGTTGGACGTCGATGTGTTTTTGCGAGGCTATACCCGCAACGTATTTGGCCGCATAAGCCTAAAAGAGAAGGAAAATGGGGATTGTGTGCTCTTGGAGGCAGGAAGGTGCAGGGTCTACGAGGCAAGGCCTCTTCAATGCAGGCTGTATCCCTTTTGGCCTTCGTTACTTGCAAGCCCTCGCAGCTGGAAACTTGAGGCAAGCAGGTGTCCCGGCATAGGAGAGGGCAAATTTTGGCCTCCCGAGATCATAGAAAGCCTGTTGGCCCAGGCTTCCCCCTTGGGCCTTTGATTAAGTTACCCATGCCTAATTTGCTTGTATATATTCCTCCTTGGCGTTAGAATGTAAATATAAACTTGTGCTACTTGTGAGTTAATGATCATTACAATAACGGGAGGCGTTAGGTATGGCTAATGTCAGATGGGCGGTTACCCCAGAAGAGGTTTTTCCGGTGTTGGAGAGGTGGATCCTTCGCGACGGCTTTAACATAGTCATCGATATGGAAAAATCTCAGGGAAGTTGGATTGTAGATGCGCGAACCGGAGAAAAGTGGCTGGATTTTTACACCTTCTTTGCCTCGGCTCCTTTCGGCATGAACCATCCTAAACTTACGACAGATGAGTTCAAGGAAAAGATCTTCAGGGCTGCCATAAACAAGGTGGCAAATTCCGACATCTACACCGTTGAGATGGCCGAGTTCGTGAAGACCTTCTCCGAGGTAGCGGTGCCAAAGGGCTTCAACCACCTATTTTTCATAGATTACGGTACCCTGGCCATAGAAAACGCCTTAAAGGTGGCCATGGACTGGAAGGTAAGGAAGTTGTTGGCCCAGGGCAAGATCACCAAAGGTGCGGCCATGGACGGCAAGAAGGGGACCAAGGTAATACACTTCAGGGATGCCTTTCACGGAAGGAGCGGCTACACCCTTTCCCTGACCAATACCGCCGATCCCAACAAGCATCAGTACTTCGCCAAATACGATTGGCCCAGGGTGCTCAATCCCAAGATAACCTGGCCGCTTGAGCAGCACATAGAGGCCGTAAGGTGGGAGGAGGAGGTCTCGGAAAGCCAGATATTAAAGCACCTCTGGGATGACCCCGACGCCTACTGCGCAATAATCATAGAGACCATCCAGGGCGAGGGCGGAGACAACCACTTCAGGACCGAGTTCTTCAAGAAGCTTCGAAAGATTTGCGACGAATATGACCTCATGCTCATCTTCGACGAGGTCCAGTGCGGCATGGGGATCACGGGAAAGATGTGGGCCTTCGAGCATCACGGGGTCACCCCCGACATAGTTGCCTTCGGCAAGAAGGCCCAGGTCTGCGGCATCATGGTCGGCCCCAAGGTCGACGAGGTCCCGGAAAACTGCTTTACCGTATCTAGCCGCATCAATTCCACCTGGGGCGGCAACATATGCGATATGGTAAGGTCCACCCGTTACCTCGAGATCTATCGCGACGATAACGTCCTGCACTATGTGGCAACCGTGGCAGGGCCTCAGCTTTTTAACGGGCTTCAGGCCATTGGCGCCGAGTTTCCCAAGCTCGTGTCCAACGTGCGCGGCAAGGGCCTTATGTGCGCCTTCGACTTCCCCTGCGCCGACATAAGGGCAAAGTTCTTAAAGAAGATGCAGGAAAAACACGTCCTGATCCTCCCCTGCGGGACCCGTTCGGTGAGGTTCCGTCCGGCTTTAAACATCGCCCCCGAGGAGATAGATCGCGGACTTTCCCTGGCGAGGGAAGCATTGGCCGAGATCAGCAAGGAAATTTAAATCCCTTTTGAAACTTACTTTGAAGGCAAAAAGGCGGGTTGCGACCCGCCTTTTTTAAGTTTTCCTGTGGCAAATTTTGAGCTTAAGTGATATGTTCTAATGGGGGGTGGGCCCTTGCAATACGGACTGAGCGAGCTCAACTGGGAGCTGGTCGTCTCCTTGGTCGTCATAAGCGCCCTAGTTGCCTATATAGGCGATATCTTGGGCATGAAGCTAGGCAAGCGGAGGATCAGCCTCTTTGGCATGAGGCCAAAATACACATCTCGTTTCATCACCGTGGTGACGGGTATATTGATAACCCTGGTCACGCTGTTCGTCATGGCCATGGCGTCCGACACGGTGAGAGTGGCCCTCTTTAACATGAAATACATCCAGCGCGAGATATCCACCCTAACCGACGAGTTGAGCAAAAGCAGGGGCGAGCTTGAGTCCCTTCAGACGGATCTGTTTAAGAGCCAATCGGAGCTTTTGGCCAAGGAAAGCCAGCTTCGCGAGGTAGAGTCGAGTTTGGCCGAAAATTTGGCAAAGTTAAAGAAGGTCGAAGCAGAAGTGGCGAGGCTTGCCAAGAGGGCACAAACCCTGGAGCGTGACCGCGAAAGGCTGAGCAAGGAGCTTGAGGCCATGAGAAAGGAAAGGGATAGCCTGGAAGCCCAAATTGCCGACCTCAAGGCTCAAGCCGATGAATTGAGGGCAAATTTGGAAAAGATGAAGGAAGGAAAAATTTTAGTCCTGGCTGGCGAGCTTTTGATGCAGATGCCGGTGGATCCTTCCGGGCTGACGGAAGAGGAAGTTAAAGGCATCCTCGATAAGCTCAAGGCCAACGCCAAATTGGCCCTCTCGGTGCGAACGGGCCTTCGTCCCGAAAGGATAGAGATCTTCATAAGTCCCGAAGAACTGGATAGAGCCTTGCGGAAAATAAAGGAAACTAAAACGCGTAAGGTCATCAGGTTGGAGGTTGCCTCCAATGCAGTGATCGGCGAGAGGATAGACTGCAAGATAGAGGTGCACGACAGCGTCCTGGTCTACAGGAAGGGCGAGGTGCTGGCAAGTGAGTTCGTCGCCAAGTCCTTAAACGAGGCCGAGGCCGAGCAGGCACTTTACAACCTGCTCAGGCAGGTCAATCTCAAGGCTCAAAGGGACGGCGTGATACCGGACCCCATAACCGGCACGGTCGGCAACATCGAGGCCACGGAATTTTTTGACGTTGTAGACGGCCTTAGCGAGGCAAAACCTCCTTTCACCATAAGCGTCATTGCTGACTCCGATATCTACACAGAAGGGCCGGTTCGCGTTAAAATAGAAATTGACTGACGGAAACAGTAATGGGGAGGCGCTTGATCCATGCTCATAGTGGAATGTCAGGTGTGCGGAGAAATAAAGGTCTTAGCCGGAGATCCGGACTACGACGGCATGGCCAGGGCTACGTGGATTTGCTCCAAGTGCGGTACGGGACAACTCGTTCAGTTGCCTGTCAGCCATGACGCCAGAGGCCTGGATCTGAGGAAGATACTGCGAGGCATGTCGGTTCACTCTTCTTCGGGCGAGTACGTCTCCATAGTCAACCGCGGCTAAGACATGGATTTAAGCGAATACACCTTTTACGACAACAAGCTTGCGATCGCCCCGCACGAAGTGAAGGCGCTTTACAGGTTCATATGGTGGGGTAAAAGTCGCACGGACGAGGGCATAGTTCGCATGCTTGACAACAGTAGCATGTGTTTTTCCGTGCGCTATAAGGGACAGTTGGTCGGCTTCTGTCGCATCATAACCGACTTCGTCTATAGAGCGTCGCTATGGGACATCATCATCCATCCGGACCATCAGGGGCAGGGCTTGGGGACGGCCCTGATGAACTACGCGCTCGGACATCCGGCCATCAAGGACATACCGCTCATAATAACTTACACCAGCGATCTTTATCCATTTTTGGAGAAATGGGGCTTCGAGCAGTTGCCCGGAGCAGTGTTGCTCTTGCGAAGCCCGATCGAATATTCTTGAAAAATTGGACTTGACAGAAAGGTCAATTGCGGGTTATAAGAACATGCGCCTTTGTCTTATGCCCATAGGGGCCCTGATGCTTTATCCAGCTTTGGCATCGGGGTCCAATATTTTGATATCCGGAGGTGGAATAGATGCCAAAAGAGCGAATGTTGCTTACGTCGGAGTCGGTGACCGAGGGACATCCCGATAAACTGGCCGATCAGATATCCGACGGGATCTTGGATGCCATTCTTGCCCGGGATCCCATGGGAAGGGTGGCCTGCGAGACCCTGGTTACGACGGGCCTTGTCATGGTCGCCGGCGAGATAACGACCAGCTGCTACGTCGACATCCCCAAGCTGGTCAGAGGCATAGTAAAAGACATCGGTTATACGCGGGCCAAATACGGATTTGACGGCGACACCTGTGCCGTCATAACTGCCATAGACGAACAGTCTCCCGATATTGCCCAGGGCGTTAACAGGGCCCTGGAAGTGAGGGAGTCCAACATGACCGATGACGAGATAGACAGGATAGGTGCCGGCGATCAGGGCATGATGATAGGTTATGCCTGCGACGAGACGGATGAGCTGCTTCCCTTGCCCATATCCTTGGCCCACAAGCTTGCCAGGCGCCTTGCCTACGTCAGACGAGAGAAGATACTTCCCTACCTTCGTCCGGACGGCAAGACCCAGGTAACGATAGAATACGATGACGACAAGCCCGTGAGGGTGGATACGATCATAGTTTCCGCCCAACATCACCCTTCCGTGGAACAGGACCAGATAAAGGCCGACATAATAGAGCACGTCATAAATCCCGTAGTGCCTCCGGAGCTCATGCAGGACTCCCCGAAGGTCTTGGTCAATCCCACCGGGAGGTTCGTCTTGGGAGGACCCTTGGCTGACACGGGCCTTACCGGCCGCAAGATAATTGTAGATACCTACGGCGGCGTTGTGCCCCACGGCGGTGGGTGTTTCTCCGGCAAGGACCCGACCAAGGTGGACCGTTCCGGTGCATACATGGCAAGGTATGCGGCTAAAAACGTGGTGGCCGCAGGCCTTGCGCGCAAATGTCAGATACAGGTGGCTTACGCAATAGGCGTGGCAAGGCCCGTTTCCATTTCAGTTGAGACCTACGGCACCGGCGTGATCGCAGACGACAGGATAACCGAGCTGATAAGAGAGCATTTTGACTTCAGGCCTGCCGCCATCATTAGGGACCTCGACCTTAGAAGGCCGCAGTATTTGCCCCTGGCAGCCTACGGCCACATGGGAAGGATCGACTTAAATCCCCTTCCCGCATGGGAAAGAACCGACAAGGCCGAGGAATTAAAAAAGGCCGCTGTGTAGCTTCTGATTTTTCGGTCATGGCGGGGATAGCGTCTCTGTTTTGGCACGTCCTTTTTCCCGTAGCCTGTCCGATTTGCGGAAGGGCGGGCTCAACGGGTTGTCTCGGTTGCATAAAGGGAGTGCTATCCCCAAGCGGCCCTGTGTGTATCGAATGCCTGAACTGTTATCCCTGCGACAGGCACACATTGGCCTTTCCCCATTATTTCGGCGCCGCTCACAAAGGCCCCGCAAGGCAATTGATTCACCTCCTAAAGTACGGACACCACGGTGCACTGGGCATATCCATGGGAAGAGCCTTGGCTGCCTGCTTAAGTTTTCCTTTGCCGGATGCCCTTGTGCCGATACCGCTTCACAACGAAAGCCCCAGGTTTTTCAACCAATCCGAGAAGATCGCTCAGGGTTTGTCGCTTGAGCTTGGCGTGCCCGTCATGAATTGCCTTTCCTGGAACGTGAGGATCCATCCGCGGGCGCTGACCAAGTCGTACGCTAGAAGCAAGCTTCCCGAAGGTGCCTTTAAGCTTGACGAATGTAAGTTAAAAGCAGACATTAGGACCGTAATGATCTGTGACGACGTGTGCACCACCGGAGCCACCATACTTGGGGCAGCCGAGACCTTGGCCAAAGGGGGGCTGCAGGTCTTGGGGTCCGCGAGCTTCACTTTGGCCAAGGGCAAAAAGTAAAGCTCCTTTATTTTTTTGCCGATAAACTTAATGAGAGGTGATGGCCATGGTTGAACCCGTCGAACCGATAAAGAGGGCACACGAAGCGGAGCCTGTAAAGAAGGTTCGTTTGAATTTTAAAGATTCAAGGCTGAGCGAAGGCGACCAATTCCAGGTAAGCTACTTTGCCAAAGTTCTGCAAAAGGCAGTTGAGGAGGCAAAAAAGATCCCGGAAGTGAGGACCGACAAGGTGGAGCTAATAAAGCAAAAGATAGCCGACGGTAGCTACAAGCCCGACCTTGACGCCCTGGCCCGAATACTGCAAAAAGCAGGCCTAAAGGGATGACTCTGCCTTGACCGTCGAAGGCGATTTGACATTTAGAGAGTCGGCCCGAAAGTTGGCCGACGTTATTGAGGCGATGGCGCTCAAGCTTGAAGATACGGCCGGCCTGCTTAAGAAGGAGCGCCTTCTTTTGGCCGGCAAGGACTACGCCTCATTGCAGTCCCTGCTGAAGGAGCTTGAAAGGAGCGTGTCGGATTTTTTGGGCCTTGAGGCCGAACGCGACCGCCTGGCAAGGCAGCTGGCTTGCGTCCTGGGCTGCGATCCGAAGATGTCCGAGATAGCTTCAAACCTGGAAGAAGAAACCTCAAAGCCCTTGGTCGATGCCGCAGACAGGCTGCAGCGTTCCATAAAGGGCTTGAAATCGGAGTTTGAGATCGCCTCCCGACTGCTTGATGAATCGAAAAAGTTGGGTGATCTGGTGTTGTCTCAGCTGCGAGGCCTGACGGGCAGCGGCTTTAGCGTGAGGGGATAGGGGAGAAGAGCGATGATCAATTCCTTCTTTGGCTTGGAGATGGGCCGAAGGGCATTAGACTATTTCAGAAGGGGAATGGAGACGGCCGGACACAATATATCCAACGCCGACGTCGACGGCTACTCCAGGCAAAGGGTCGAGGCTGGAAGCTCAGCTCCTTTTGCTGATCCTGCACTTAACCGCCCCGCCACGCCGGGCCAAATCGGCACGGGCGTGCAGATAGAGGCGATAAGGAGGCTGCGGGATGCCTTCCTTGACGCTCAGTACCGCGAGGAGATGTCTACCTTGGGGTATTGGGAAACGATGGAGGAGGCCGTAAACAACATAGAGCTCTTCGTAAACGAGCCTGCCGGTGAGGGGCTTAAGACGGCATTGGATAATTTCTGGTCCTCCCTTGAAGAGTTGTCCAAACGGCCCGACAATGCTGCCGCCCGAGAGGGCGTGATTCAAAACGCCAAGAACCTCACCGTATTTTTGGGGCAGCTGTCCAAGAACTACGAACAGTACAGGACGTCTCTAAACCAGGACTTAGGATCGCTCGTTACGGAGGCCAACTCCCTGATTGACCAGATAGCTGCCCTGAACGAAAAGATCGCACAGGTCAAGGGCGTGGGCGGCAACCCCAACGACCTGCTTGACAGGCGCGACCTGCTCACCGAGAAGCTGAGCGAGCTTGTGGACATATCCGTGTCCACCCCCCTTCAGGAACAGGACGGCGATTACAAGATAGACCTCCACGGCAAGGTCCTTGTGCAGGGCACAAACACGAGGCACCTGGTGCTTGTTCCCGTGCCCGGAAACGACGGCTTTTACGACGTCCAGGTGGAGGACAATTTGTTTAGCGTCGTTGACAACAGCGACGTCATTTTGGCCAGGATTGAACAGGAAGCATCAAAATCAGTGCATTCGGTCATCGTAAGCAGGCTTGCAAGCGAGACCGCCTGGAAGGTAGGTTCCCCGGGCAGCCTGTCAAACGCAGTCAGTCCCGACCAGGCGCTGAACCTTCACGGCGCCTTTTCCCTTCAGGTAAGTTCAGGCGGGGTAGTTAAGACCTCCGCCCAATTTTCAGGCGGCGTGTTGCCGCCTCCGGCAGCAGGCGACCCGCAGCAGTACAGCTTTCGCCTGGCTTCCGGCGGATTTGAAAGCGTCATTTCCGTAGTTTGGAATGCCAGTGCCTCCCGGTGGGATATAAGCGATATTTCCGGGAATACTCTGCAGGCTGCCGCTCCTTCCCTTTCCCTGCAGGATTTATCCGACTTTATAAACGCAAACTATTCTTCGTATTTGAACGCGTCAGTCACATCCGATAACCGCCTTACCATAGCCTCGTCGGACAGGCATTTGATCTCCCTTGTCGATATCAAGGGCAACCTGACAGATACCATGGGCATTGCCGACCAAGCAGAGACCGTATCCATAGACGTCACCGAAGAAGACACGTTGAACACCATAGCAAACAAGATAAACGGTTCCTACATGAGCGAAGGAGGACCGTCTAAGCCCGAAGATTGGCTTAGGGCTTCCGTCGAACAAGCCTCTGACGGCACTTATTATCTGACCCTTGAAAGCCAGGTCATAGGCGAAGCACAAAGGATCAACGTCATGGGCGATGAAAACGGCGGACTTTACGTGGCAAATAGTCTTGGCCTTGTAAATAGTGGTGGAAAGACCAACTTCATGACTACGGCAGAAGATGCTCTCATTTCCTTTGACGGAGCAGGGTACCTGTCCTCAGTCAACAGGTTCTCGGAAGGCAGGCTTATAACGCCTTCTGACGGCTACGCAGCCGATAAGATGAGCGAGATATCGAAGGGCATATTTCTGGAGCTGAACGGCATCGGCAAGGCCTCCATAACCGTCGACCATCACGTGCAGGGCGGCAAGATCTATGCAACCATGGAGGCTCGCGATGATGTGATCCTGTCTCACCTAGCCTCCTTTGACGAGCTGGCTTACAGGCTGGCCTTGGAAATGAATGCCGTACATTATTCGGGTCATGGTACAGGGGAAAATGCTGCTGTTACCGGTACTGCCTTTTTTGGCCCCATAGCTAAGCGCGAGGGGGCAGCTTCAGCCCTTGAAGTTAACCCCTTGGTCGAAAGGGATTCGAGCCTGATAGCTGCAGCTGCAGACGACGGGACTGGCAAGACGTTAGGCAGCGGAGACGGCACCAAAGCGCTTGCGATGGCACAGCTCAAGCAAAACAAGGTCATGTCGGGTGGAAGCCAGAGCTTTGAGGAATTTTACCTGAGCTTCATGGCGCGCTTGGGAGCGCAGGGACAAAGGACGACGACCATGGCAGAAAATCAGAGGTCACTGACCGATCAGATAAACGCACAGAGACAGTCCGTCATGGGCGTCAACATCGACGAGGAGATGATGGATATAATCAAGTTTCAGCAGGCCTTCAGCGCCATGGCGCGTTATATTACGACCATTGACGAGATGCTTGATACCATCATAAATCGCATGGGCACCGTCGGAAGGTGACCTTCGGAGGGATAAAGATGAGCCGCGTGACCAACTCAATGATGAACCAGGTCTTTTTGGCCGATATGCACAACAATTTGACCCGCATGCTGCAGATGCAGCGGCAGATGTCCACGGGAAAGCTGCATCAACACCCTTCAGACGACCCCTTGGCTGTGGGAAGGGAATTATCTCTTTCTACCACAATATTTGAAAACGATCAGTACCAAAAAAACCTGGACGACGGCATAATGTGGCTTTCCAACTCTGATGCCGCTTTAAATCAGATAACCGACGTAATGCAGCGCATCAGGGAGCTGACCGTTTATGCCGGAAACGGCGCGTTCAGCGAGACGGAGTACGCGGCCGTCGCAGAGGAGATATCGCAGCTTCAGGAAGAGCTGATGAACACTGCTAACTTCTCGGTGGAGGGCAGATATCTTTTTTCGGGGCTAAACGCCTCACAGAAGCCCTTCGTGCGGGACTCCAGCGGAAAAATAGCGTATGTGGGAAACGAGCTGCACGTAGAATACGAGATGGAACGCGGCGTCACAAGCCAGGTGTCCTTTCACGGCCGCGAGGTGTTTCCGACACGATACCAAGACTACACCTTAAAAAGCTACGAAGTACCTCTGGCGTTTACCTGGACAGGCAGAAGCGAGATACTTCAAATTAAGGTTGGCGACCGGACGGCCAAGGTCCAGATACCGGAAAAGTGGTCCGACGATAACAAAGACGGCGTGCAGGATCCTTATGACGGAAATAATTTTAGGGACTCTGGAGAGCTCGGCGGATACACCTTGGACGAACTGGCAAGCTTAATAAACGAGAGTTTGTCCATGGGAGACGTGGGCAAGCTTGTGTCCGTGTCCGTGGAAAAGGACTATGATCGCGGGGTTCAAAGGCTCGTTATCAAGGGACATACGGGCGAGCCTTTGTCGATTACCTCGTGGCCTTCTCCTGACTTTGAACCATTGCCGAGCGATGAGACTGTAAAAAAACCCACGGACCACAGTCACATAGGTTTGGCCAGTTATTTGGGCATCGAGACTTCACTGAAAAGCATCGAATTTCACCTTTCGGACACGATCGATCCTGCAAGCGATCCTGTTTACTGGAGGCTTGAAAGCGGAGATAACTTCGCCGAGGTGCGCATAGACAGCGGCTCGCCCTTAAGCATTCAGGACCTGGCAGATAGGCTCAACAGCGCTGCAGGAGATTGGTTGCAGGTTGTCGTTCAGACGGACGAGGAAGAAACGTCGTCGGGCGCAGATCTTGAAGCGCCGACTCAAAAGCTTGTATTTCGCACACTAGATGGGTCAGCTTTAAACATTTACGATCTCAACCCAACGGCAAGCTCTACGGCCGCCGACCTTGGCTTGCAAACGGCATTGGTCATGGACGACACAAATACCGTATTTCCCCTGGACGGGCTTGATCCCAATATGCCCGCGTTAGTCAACGTAGAAGTTGGAGGAAAAGGTTACACCGTAAAGCTTTATCGCGACCAAGTTGGCAGCCTTTCCGGCAGCACCTGGAATGTGGATGCCCTAAAGGTGGCCAAGGCCGTACAGTCTCAAGTCGGCGAGGATTTGATCGGCTACCGCGAGCTTGAGGACGGTCGTGTGGCCCTTTATTCAAAGACGGGCCAGGCGCTAAAGGTTACCGACCTGCCTTTCGGCGATCCTCATTTCGCGGACTATACATCGGGAATTGCGGCAAACCTCGGCATTCATTCCGGTGTTGCGGGGGGCGAAATTGCCGCAGGTTCCGCGCCCTCAGGTGACGGTGTCATTCGCATTGCTTCTGGCGGTCATACGGTTGATGTCTCCGTCCTGCAAACGGATACGGCCGAAGATATTGCCAAAAAGATAAAGGGCCTCGCAGGTTCCTGGCTTGACGTGAGCTTATACGACGCCGATTTAAGCGGTTCGTCGGGAAGCCAGAGGATTTCGCTGGCGGCCAAGGACGGCTCGCCTCTGGCCGTTTATGATGTTCAAGGAGATGTCGCAAACAGCTTTCTGCAAATAGACACTGCTTTGCGCAGCGCCTCCGATGTCTCGGGATGGACGGGGAGCGGGCCTTTAAGCATTACCGTCAACGGCTATACCCATACCATAGATACCGCCGGTATGAATGATATAAACGATCTGGTAGATACTATAAACGCCAGGTTCCAAAGCGGCGACGTCAGGGCTGAAGTCGTAGAAGACTCTCCGGGTGACATGCGGCTTGTATTGTGGTCGCCCAAAGGATACGTCGTCAAAGCTCAGGGCGACGTTCCTGGATTGCCCAGTCCTTCAACCTCGTCTTCAAGGGGAGGCGTGGGCCCTTATAATCAGGTAATGACCGTTCGGACTTCGGCTGACATCGACTCCACCGATTTCTTTGGCCTGCTCGACGACCTTATTCAAGCGGTAAAACAAGGGGATGCGGAGGGTATATCCAAATCTATATTGCCCAAAATAGATCAGGCAATGGATGACATATTTCGCGTGAGAACTCAAGCAGGCGCCCTGGTAAAAAGATATGAAACGTCAAGCTCCAGATTGAAGCAGATGAACTTGAACTACAACGAGCTTTACAGCAAGGTCTCGGATACCGACCTGGCCGAAGCGGCAACAAAATTTGCCATGGCACAATCGGTATACCAGGCAAGCCTGGCCACCATAGCCAGGATAATACAGCCCACGCTGGTGGACTTTTTGACTTAAAGAAAAAGGTGATTTTTATGTCATTAAGCATTTGGCAGGAAAACATTGAGGAGTTGAAGAAACGCCAGCCCAAACTGGCTGAACTTCTCGAGGAAAGAAGGAAATCTCACATCGAAAGCGGGACGCGCCTAATCCCGGATATTGCACAGACCCCTAACGGCCTTTGGATTAAAAGCCGAAAGCGGCCCTTTTTCGAGCCCTTTGAGGGCAACAACGCCAAAGACGTCCCGAAAAATGCCTGCCTTTTTGTGGTAGGTGCCGGCAGCCCGCGCTATTTTACGAATCTTTTCAAGTCCATGAGCTGGTCGGTCATGGCTGTCATAGTAGTAGAGCCGAACATCGACCTTTTGTTTTGGCTTTTTGAAGAAGTATCGGTATATAAGCTCCTTCCGCCGTTTATTCGTCTGGGCTTTGCGGTAAGCGACGAAGACGATCTCGTTTTGGAGCTTTTGGACACGACCGTTACGCCTCTTGGGACGTTTACTGCAGGCGATTTGGGGCACGTGATTCATAAAGGCGAATGCGAGGACCCGAAACCTTTTAACGAAATACTGGCAAAGCTCAAGGAACGCGTTTTGATAAACCTTCAAATGATCGGAAATTCCGTCGAAGACACTTTGCTTGGCTTAAGACAGATGGCCCTGTCTTCTCCGTGGATCGCCTTTGGTCCCAAGTTGAGGACTTTAAGGGGAGCTTTCAAGGGAAGGCCTTCGGTCGTGGTCTCCGCCGGGCCTTCCTTGGATAAAAATTATGAGCTTTTAAAGGGCAGAGAAGATAAGCTTTTAATAATAGCCACCGATACTGTTCTTCGTAAGCTTCTTAAAAACGGCATAAGGCCTCACATTGTGTGTGCCCTTGAAAGGGGCCTTGTTGTGCTCGACAAACACTTCCGCGACGTCATAAGGGATTACAAAGAAGAGCTCAAAGACGTCCTGCTTGTTGTCCAGTCCGTATGCGTACCCCAGATAGTCGGCACCTGGCCCGGCCCTAAAATCGTAATAGGAAAGGCCGGTTTGCCCCTCGACTACTGGGTGGTCGGCCAGCTTTTAGATGGGGATGTCGTTCCTTCGGGAGCTTCCGTCGCCCACATGTGCATGAACATAGCCGCCTTGCTTGGTTCCGATAAGATTGCCCTTATCGGGCAGGACCTTGCCTACGGAGAGGAAGGTGCTACCCACAGCAGCGACACGGCATGGTCCAAGGAAAAATCGGGCGATGCAAGGATCTCCGAAGAAAATCGCATCCCGGTTCCGGGTGCATTGGGAGGCACGGTATTTACACATAGGGTATGGCTCATGTTCCTGCGTATTTTTGAACAGATGATAGGTTCCTTGGCGGAAGTAGGCCTTCGGGTTTACGACTGTACCGAAGGCGGCGCTCTAATCAGGGGCACGGAAGTGATGTCGCTCAAGGACTTCACAAGCAGCTTCGTGGACTGCATTGAAAGTCTTCCTGTTTTACCGCAAGAAGTCGTCATTGAAGATACGGATAAGGATTGGCGTGGGTTGGCGGACAGCCTGCTTAAAAACGTCGATGACGGCATAAAGGGCTTTGAATTTTCGCTTGAGCTGCTGCAAAAGTTGGAAGAAGAAAAAAAGCGCGTAGTCTCCCCCGGCCTTCCGCCAGCTAGAAGGCGAAAGTTGGCCTACGAGGCTTCGGCCGTAATAGATGCCTTGCATGCCCAAAACAGGGTCCTGGAGTTTTTAGGACAAACTTACGCCTACGCAACTTTACTTGAGATTGTAAATACCCGCACCCTTGAAAACATGGAGATGATAACCAGGTGGGAGAAGGCCCACGATGACCTCATTGCCGCCCATCGTGTGGCCGCCAACTTTACGATTCAGTGGCTGACCTACATAAAGGACACCATCCAGGGCTTTAAAGAAGCAGGAGAAAAGGGCTTGCCCTTTGGCCTTGCCCCTATAGACGAAGAGGCTGCCCGCGGTTGCCTTGAATCGCTGCTTGAAAGCAATGGAGAAGACGAAGGCGGCATGGTAAGATTTCGCAAACCTCTGATTGACAACCTCCTTGCAAGGTGCGATCCTCTCTCTGCCGATTGGCCTTACAAACTGCTTTGGAAATTGGCACTTCACCTCGAGAGCGAAGGACGGGCCGAAGAAGGGTGTGCCTACATGCAGAAAATCGCAAGTCTTCTTGAGGGCAGCGAAGTGGAAAGCAGAGAAGCTGCAGAGATCTTAAAGACCTGGGCACGCCTGCTTTCTGCGCCCGACCTGTGTCGTTTGCCCAAATTCGACATGGCCAGGCTCGTTTTAAGCAACGCCCTCCGTTATGCTCCCGACGACGGGGAGATACAGAGGATGTGGATTACCTTAATAGAACAGCAGCGGCGAACCTTTGGAGACCTTAAAGATGTCGATCCCGATAACTCGGCAATAAGGTGGTTAAAGGAAAAAGCCGAAGCGGAAAGGCTCATCTCGCACGGAGAAATATTTAAGGCTTTGCATAAGGCTTGGGATATGGTTGAATTTTTTCGCGAAGTCATGCCCGACGAAAGCAGAAGGTTAGCCCTTTGGTGCCTTTCTGCAGTTGAAAAGCTGATGGATGTTTCAAGCGAAGAAAATGCGGAATTTGCATCGTTTATGCGTCGATTGAACGACAACTTTACGATTATAGAAGAGCTTAAGGTTCCCGTTACTCCAAAATTGGCTCAAAAAATTTATCCTGGATATGAATTAAAGTTTTTGCCGACAAAGGCCGAATAGTTTGTAAGAGGAGGTGATGCGCGTCTGAGAGGTATTAATTTGCAACTTCAAATGCGGGACAGGTTAGACTTATGGGGTGTTTTTGTATGGGTGGGGTAAGGATGCCCTGCTCGAAAAATTATCAAGGAGGGTGAAACGATTATGAGAGTTTACCACAATATTCCTGCTTTATTTACCTACAATGCTTTAAACAGCACCAATGAATCTCTGCAGAAGTCCATTAACAAGCTGTCGACAGGTTTAAGGATCAACACAGCCGCCGACGATGCCGCGGGCCTTGCCATAAGCGAGAAGATGAGGGCACAAGTTAGGGGCTTGGATATGGCCGTCAGAAACGCTCAGGACGGCATATCGATGATCCAGACGGCTGAGGGCGCCTTAAACGAGACTCACTCCATCCTTCAAAGGATGAGAGAGCTTGCCGTGCAGGCCGCAAACGATACCTTGACGGCAAACGACCGCCAGGTCATCCAGCTTGAAATCGACCAGCTCAAGGAAGAAGTGGACCGCATCGCCTCGACGACGCAGTTCAACAAAAAGAAGCTATTGGACGGTTCGGCCTCCGTTCTTTGGTCTGCGGATAAGCTCGAGACCAAGGCCTTCGTGCGGGGAAGCCTGCGCCAGGTCGATCAGTTCGGCCAAAAGGCTGCAGCTGAGGGCAACTTTAAGATCTCCATCAACGCCACTCCGGGCCAGGGACAGATCCAAAAAAGCGACGTCTTCAAAATTAAGCACGAAGACGTCATGATGAACGTAAGCGTCAACAGCCTTCAGGGCGTAAACGACGTCAGCATCGACGGGTTGCCCGCAGGGCAATACAACCTAAATATGGAAAGAGCCGGTGCTGTGTCTGCGGCTGCTACTGCTACATTGGTAAGCCATTACGGATTCAACAACCTTACGGTTACCTTGAGCGGGGCCGTTGAAGCGAACGCCAACATACTTTTTGAAGTGGTTACCGTAGACACGTCTTTGAAGCAGGTTACTTTCCGCGGGGTTTCTTACGTGCTGGATAAAGATGGCAATTTGGAGAACAAAGTGGTAGAAAGCATTGTCGTAGGTACGGCAGGCACGGTATTGTCTTCGTCGAAACTGGGCGTAAAGCTTATCTTGGGAGGCATTACCTCTACAAACATCGCAAATGCCGATGTGGGCGATAAGCTGGTTTACCAGGTTAAAGCCAGTGCGGTAGCAGGTGACGTAAGGGCTTCTTGGAACTTTGAGGTTGACCCCAAATGGCCCAACAGCTGGGCCATGACGTCCGTGACGATGAACTTCGCCTTCAATGAACAGGGTGTTAATAACAAAACCGTCCACTTCAGGACGTTTTACCTCAACGAGGATAATGGCAAGCTTTACGAGGGCGACATCAGCGTTCGCTTCGGTGCGCTGTCGAGCACTCTTACGACCGGAGAATCGGTAACGGGTGCCAGCTTTACTGCAGCCTATATTGGCCAGGTTGCCGCGGACGACGTAATGCTTCGCGACCTCGACCGTTTCTGGGATGCCAACGGCCGCTTCCTGCTTGAGGATCCCCAGACAGTTACGCTCATTCAGGGAGACGGCACGAAGGCCTCCGTTACGCTGTACGCCACCGACACGATCAGAAACGTCCAGGAGAAGCTCAACGCCGCGATCCGAGACCAGTTGGGTCAGGGGCAATATGTGTCGAGCAATGCCGACAAGTTTGTTACTTACGTCTCCGAGGGCGACGACCAGGCTAATACGCCCGAAGCACTTGCCGGGACCTTCGTTATCCGAAGCGTAGTTGCTGGCACCAACGGCGAAATAGCCTTTGCCGGCGATGAAGACGTCATAAAAGCTTTGAGCTTGAGCGTAATTCAAGAATCTAAGGAAAACGAATTCCGCGTATCCGTCCAGGATGCGCATAGCGGCGCTACTGTAGCTTCCAACACTAAGGTAACGGGTAACATGCTCATCGGCATAGTGCATCCCAACGTCGACGTGGAATTTGACCCGATGGCAGATGTGGCTATCAGTTGGAACGATAACACAAAGCAGTTCGAGCTTTCAGCCGAACCGACCACTTATGAGACCTATCTGCACCTGGCTGATAACTCGACGGTGTATCAGATCGGCGCTAACGAAAGCGAAGACATGGGGGTAGACATAGGCAATATGTCGTCTCGCGCTCTTGGCATCCACAGGGTGCTGGTAACAGATCGCGATTCGGCGTCCCGTTCCATAACGATCATCGACGGAGCCCTCGACAGGGTTTCCAACCAACGGGCAAAGCTCGGCGCATATCAAAACAGGTTGGAACACACCATAAATAACCTGAACACCGCATCTCAGAACCTGACCGCTGCCGAAAGCCGCATCCGCGACCTCGACATGGCCCAGGAGATGATGAACTTCACGAAACTGCAGATCTTGATGCAGGCCGGCAACGCGATGCTTGCCCAGGCAAACACCCTGCCTCAGGCCGTGCTGCAGTTGCTGCGGTAGTCGGTGAAATTGCTTAATGATAATCGGTTAAGCAGTTAATTTAATTTTTGCAAGGGAGGAAAGATCTTTCCTCCCTTGCAAAGCAGTTAAGATCGACTGATGTTTTAAGCTTAATTTCCCGTTTCGAGGAGGGAGTTTGCATGAGCGTCGACGGCATCGGCAGGTCAGGTTTCTTATCTCAGGGAAACAGCATGCCAAAGGCAGCTGATGCTGACCTTGGGAGCATTGTTTACAAAGAAGGCATCAATTTGGGAAAGTTGCAAGCAAAAGCAAATAATGAGACAAGTTTGCGGGAATACTCCAAAGAGGACATCAAATCCGCCATCCGTAAGGCCGAACAGATGGCGATGATCTTCGACCGAAGCCTTAAATTCAAATACGTCGAAGAAGCCAACATCTACCAGGTCCACGTCATCGACCACGCCAACGACGACAAGGTCATCCGAAAAATCCCTCCCGACGAACTGGTACATTTCATCGCTGCCGTCAACGAAATGCTCGGCGCTCTTTTCGAGGCCAAGGTCTAAAATACCGGGGTCGGGTCTTTACTCTTGAATTTTTCTTAAAAAGTTAACGAAGCTGCCAAAATTGCTTAATTTCCCTTTAAATAAACTGAGGCCTAAATTAAGGCTAAGCAAAACCAAGTTGTATTGGCGGAGATTTCATTAAGATGATGCAGTATTTTAGGAGGTTGGCTTAAAGCGAGATCATGGAAAGCATAAGGGAGCTTGAAGAGGAATTTTTAGATGTGGAAGAAAAGCTTAACAGCGCTAAAGAGATCATTGTTTTTGGAGCAGGCGGCAGCGGTAAGAAAGTCAAAGCATATTTGGAAAGGGAGATGAAACTTAGAGTTCATTGTTTTGTCGATAACGATCCGGAAAAGTGGGATAGAAGCATAGATGACGTACCTATCATTTCTCCTTCGAGATTATTGTCTCTTTATAGTACATTTGCCAATCCGCTGATATGCATTGCCAGCTATTGGGCGAAAGATATAGCTTATAAGCTTCGAGATATGGGTTTTAAAGATTATATTAATTTAACTTATTGGGTTGAAGAACGACATTATTATGACCAAGAAAAACTTACAAGCCATTTAGATGAGCTTGAAGAAGTTTATAATCATCTTGATGATGATTTGTCTAAAAAAACATTTCTTTCCATTATCGAATATCGTAAATCACTAGATCCTGTTTGTTTAAGAGTTTCCGAGTACGATCAATATTGCCACCCCTCAATAGATTTTGCGGGGTGTAAGGTTTTATTTGATGTTGGGGCATGGACGGGGGATACAGCAATTAAATTTGCGAAGCTTATAGATGAAAATGGTAAAGTTGTGGCTTTTGAACCGACACCACATAGCATGGCTGATTTATGTAAAAATATTCACGACGAAGGCTTTGAAAATAATGTTATTCCGGTAGCTGCAGGAGTAAGCGACAGAAACGGATATGCATGGATTCAGCTAGCCCAGCACAGCAGTTCTAATTGCATTTCATCAACAGGTTCCGTGTTGGTCAACATCACAACCATAGACGATTTCTGTAACGAAGTCAAAATGGTGCCCAATCTGATAAAGATGGACATAGAAGGCGGTGAGATGGCGGCATTACGCGGGGCAAAGAATACCATTGTTAAATATGGCCCC
>ENA-UPAD01000732-UPAD01000732.1-bioreactor-metagenome-genome-assembly--contig:-NODE-732-length-42640-cov-521.722484_pt1 | contig 42640 bp, 46 predicted proteins | sample MGYA00238179_ERZ772710 | MGnify/ENA primary metagenome ERZ772710 (study PRJEB29004, sample SAMN07631245) | bioreactor metagenome | isolation source: Switchgrass digestor | place: USA: Dartmouth...
CTTGGGGTGCAAGAGGTCGCCTGTTCGAGTCAGGTCACTCCGACCAGCGAAACAGCGGATTTCAGGATTTCTGAAAGCCGCTGTTTTCTTATTCCTGCGGTAAATAACCAATAATTTATATTATAATTTATCGATAATTTACAGCTCATACTGAATACGAAGTAATTATTTGCCAGCTGAACGGACCGAACTGATAATTGTAATCTGCAAATCATACTTGTTGTTTTAATCCAAAGACTTAACCGACGATTTACGGCTGTTTCTCATTTTGTTGAAATACTCCATCTGTTTTTCAAATATTTCATTCTGCAGTTTCGCTTTTTCAAGTGCGTCAAGATAGTCGTTCTGTGCGGCTGCAATGAGCAGTATGCCGCCTATTCCGACGAATACGTTCCCTATTACATCCAGGCTGTCTTCGTCCAGTATCAGGACAAGCAGGATACCGACCAAAGCGGACACGATTGCCAGACCTGCCGGAGAAATCGATTTCATGCTTTCCATGTTTTTCATTCCCTTCTCACTACATAATACTTTTGAGACAGTCTGCATGTGCAGTTATGCAGATGTACGGCCAAAGCACGGCTATGTTGCCATGACTGCAGTATACTGCATAAAAATGACCGAACAGGATGATACTAATGAGGCCATAATATGGCATAACATTTCAGTTGGCATATGCAAAGGCAGATCCGGGCAATGTAATGCCTGCCGGATTGGTACACGGCTCGGGGTATCGGATCTATGGACACTAAATCTGAACACATGGGAGGCTTACGATTTGTCGTTTATCAGCAGGCAACTGAAGAAGTACTTATTCTTTGAAGAACCTAAAAAACTGGAGAAGTTCATACTGAAACCTGACGGAGGATCCGCAGGAAGTAAAGGCACGGGCACAGGAAGCTTTGAAAAGGTCAGGGAGAAAAAGATAGCTGAGTCTGACAAACCGCCGGAGCCTGGAGATGAGGTAAAAAGCGATATCGATTCAAACCTCACACATATGAAAGATGTTTACAGTATCCCTGTGAACAGCGATATTATCCTGAGGGAATTCGATATAACTTACGGGTGTAAGTCTGTCAGGGCTTTTATTATTTTCTTTGACGGCATGACCGACAGGGAGGTCATCAACAATTACATATTGAAGCCGCTGATGGTAAACTCTGTGATGCCGCTCAAGGATACTGCCGAAAACCTGGAAGATTATGTCGTACGCCAGTTGATGCCGCACTGCCAGGTAAACATAGATACGAGCTATAAAAAGGCGGTTGATACAGTGAATTTCGGCGGCTGTGTACTTTTTGTCGACGGCCTTGACGTTTGCTTTACTGCAGATGTAAAGGGCTGGGATCACAGGGGTGTCGAGAAGCCTAATAATGAAATAATCATCAAAGGGCCGCAGGAAGCATTCAATGAAGTATTGAGGACAAACAGCGCACAGATAAGGAAAAGACTGAAAGACGAAGATCTGATCGTTGAGGATGTGATCGTGGGCAAAGTGAGCAGGACACCCTGTTCGATAATGTACATTAAGGATGTGGCCAATGAGGCGCTTGTGGCCGAGGTCAGGCGAAGACTGGAAGGCGTTGAAGTCGACTACATGCTGGATGCAGGAGCTCTGGAGCAGCTCATAGAAGACAGTACTGTTTATCCGTCGCCCCAGGTGATATCGACAGAAAGGCCTGATTATGTTGCAGAACTTCTTGTATCCGGCAGGGTCGCCATCATAGTCGACGGATCGCCGAATGCGCTGGTGGTCCCAATCACGGCATTCGATCTGATGCATTCTCCTGAAGACAATTACATAAGGTTCCCATACGTCAACCTTCTGCGGTATATACGCTATATTGCAGGATTTCTTGCGCTGCTGCTGCCGGGATTGTATGTTGCTATCACTAATTATCACCAGGAAATGATACCTACGGACCTGCTTCTGGCAATTGAGGCATCGAGAGAAAAAGTACCTTTCCCTTCGCTGGTGGAAATACTGCTGATGGAGATTTCTTTTGAACTGATCCGCGAAGCCGGCCTTAGAGTGCCCGGCCCCATCGGGCCGACACTTGGCATCATAGGGGCGCTTATACTTGGACAGGCGGCTGTTGCTGCGAATATAGTGAGCCCGATACTGATCATCATAGTTGCGGTGACAGGCATCGGTTCTTTCGCTATCCCCAATTATTCCCTGGCATATTCCGTCAGGATAATGCGGTTCGGGTTCATTTTCCTTGGAGCGATGGCGGGTTTTCTTGGGATAACGCTTGGCCTGTTCATAATCGGCAACTGGTCGACCGCCCTGAAGTCATTCGGCGTTCCGTTCACGGCGCCGCTGGGGCCCAGGACATCCGGCAGATATAAAAATGTCATCTTTAAGGCGCCTGAATGGAAATTGGAATACAGGCCAGACTATTTGAACACAAAGAAGAAAAGGAAACAGGATGAGCACAGTATGAAATGGAAGCGGGACACGGAGAAAAGGAAGTAAGCCGAAAAACAGGGACAGGTGGATTTTCATGCAAATGGAGAAAAAGATCAAATTCGGAAGATGGGAAGCAGTAACTCTGACGATCAATCTTATCTGTACCAAGATTTTTTTGTATTTCAACAGGCTGACGGTGGAAGACGCTGGCAATGCAGGCTGGCTGATGGCTGTTTTTATATGCGCCGTCGTGGCGGTGCTTTACTCTGTACAGATATGGCTGTATAAAATATTCGAAGGCAAAGACATACTCGATATTGCTGAAATTGCAGGAGGAAAGGTGCTCAAGGCGATCACCGGATTTGCTCTGGGAGGGCTCCTGTTCCTGCTGGCAGCCATTACAATGCGGAAGTTTTCCGAAGATATAAAAACCGTATCGCTGCCAACATCTCCGCTGAGTTACGTTATGGTCTTCTTTATGGCTGGAATAGTGATAGCCGGTTTCCTGGGAGTCGAATCGATCGTCAGGCATAGTGCGATAGTGATTCCTGTCGTGGTTGCAGGCTACATTGTGATACTGCTTGGGATCATGCCCAAGATAGATGTTACTAATCTTTTCCCGATATTTGGTACCGGAGTGAAAAATGTTTTATTGAAAGGATTCTACAGAACGTCGATATTCGCTGAGCTTCTGGTGCTGTTCATGCTTCCGCCGTTCCTGGGAGGCTATGAGGACGTCAAAAATATTGGATACGTTTCCGTCGGTTTATGTTCTTTCTTCCTGATCACAGGATCCCTGGTTTACATACTTGTATTCCCTTATCCTTCAAGCCTGGAACCATTCCTTCCGGTATTCAACATGGCAAGGCTTATAGGCCTTGGGAGGTTTTTTCAAAGGATCGAATCGCTGTTTGTTTTCATTTGGGTAATGTCGGCGCTGATGTATCTTTCGGCAGTTTTTTTCTTTGCAACGTACACGGTTTCAAAAGCCGCCGGGCTAAAATATATAAGGCCCATGATAATACCTTTTGCGATAATCGTCTTCAGTATCGCATTCCTGCCGCCCGACCTTGTATCGGTAATAAAAATTGAGTCAGGTTTCGTGAATACCTGGGGGTGGGTCGTGACCTTCGTTTTTATCAGCCTGATCTTTTTGTGGGCCAGGATTGCGAAACGCGGAAGGAGGGAGAACAGGGGCAAATGAAATGGACAGGGAGATTTATACGGTTTGGTTGCGCCTTATTGATTGTGATCATGGCAGTTATCCTGTCAGGCTGCCATGATATGCGCGAAATAGACGATATGGCATATCCGCTTGCCATAGGCCTGGACATAGGGCATGCCAATGTTCTGAGGATGACGCTCCAGTTGGCGGCGCCGCTTTCCATCGGAGGAGGAGGGGCCGGTGAAAGCGGCGGCGGAGGCGAGACAGGCGGGGGAGGAAAGCCCATATCGGTAATCACCATAGATACGCCTTCGATTTTTTCCGGACTCAATATGGTTAACAACATCATCAGCAAAGAGATCAATATGTCGCATGCAAAAGTAGTTGTCATATCAAGGGATCTGGCTGAAAAAGGAGTGGAAAAGTATGTCCAGGCTATGACGAGGGGCAGGGAATTCAGGCCGGACATGTTTATAGTAGTTTCGAACGACCCTCCTGACGAATATTTGAAGGAAGTAAGCGCCATTTTGGAGAACAATCCGGCAAAATATTATGAACTGCTTCTCGGCAAAGAATTTTCATCATATTATCCTGAAGCCCGGATGTCGGATTTTCACAATGCTTTTGAGCGTGACGATGTCGAAGCTGTTGCCGTGTTGTCAGGAATAAATCCAAAGGAGAGCGTGGAACAGATTGACGAGATGAGCCGGATCGGAAGGAAATATCTGGATGAGGGAAGATATGAAGCAGGGGACGTACCCATGATTTCCGATCTCAGGATAGTAGCCATGGGCACTGCTGTGTTTAAATCCGGCAAAATGGTCGGAACGCTGAATGGGATCGAATCCGTATGTTTAGAGATGGTCACAGGGAAATACAGGCATTCTTATTGGACAATACCTGATGTTTATGATAAAAATAATGTCATTGTGATGAATGTAGTCCAAAGGAAAAAACCTAAAGCAACAGTTAAGCTGCAGGACGGTAAGCCGGTTATTGATATAGTGCTCGATCTCGAGGGCGATTTTACCTCTCTGCAAAGTACCGCAGAATATGAAAAGTATCCGGAAATAGTGGAAAACAAGACCAGTGAAGTCATACGGCAAAACATCATGTCCTTTCTCAGGAGGACGACAGATGAATTCGATTCCGACATCTGCGGTTTCGGCAGATATATCAAGGGACGGTTCCTCACATGGGATGAATGGAAAAAGTTTGACTGGCCTTCGCATTACAAAAAAAGTGAATTCAATGTGACAGTGAATTTCAAGATTAGACGCACAGGTCTCATAATCAGGCAGATGATGTCGTGATGGGGAGACATTTATGCAACGCCGTGATTTTCGTTCAGGAGGACCGTTATGTCGCTTTTGACATGGATCGCATTGATATTGGTACTTGCATATGCGCTGATACATACTGTCAGCTATGCGGTATGGAACTGGAAAAATAACAATAAAGCCGGCTCAATATTTGTAATTCTTGTTTGCACGGCCATGATCGCACTTCCTGCATATATATTATTTTTCAGAACATAGCTGGCTTAATGCCGCAAATGATGGTATTATAATAACCAGGACCAGGCCGGATATACTGGCGTGTTTCGCTTTGTGTTCAGACAGGGGGGGATAATATCAGGCGTGTAGTCTTAATATCATTGATATTGTCAATTCTGCTTCTGGCGGCTGCCGGATGCGGCATTGTGAAGCGGGACAGCACAGACGGCGGTACACTTTCGGAAAGCGGAACTGAAAACAGCCCGGGTGACTCCGGCGCTTATGTGCCGGCATCCGGCGATACATCAGATACAGATGCCCGGGGAGCGGCAGGAGAAGAGGATGATTCGGGCAGCGTTACAGACAGCGACGGACCGGCAGAAGACAGTGACATGCAAAATCCGCGGCAAAGCGGCAATAAGCCTGATTATAAACTGCTGCAAAGCGCAAGTATCGATCTTGACAATGACGGTGTCAATGAACAGATTGGGGTAGTCAGGACAGATCTGCCGATGAACGAGGCCGGTACGGAAAGCAGAGCGGAAGGTAGGCTTTTGATAAGCGACGGAAATAATGAAAGACAGGTTGTTTTCTTCACGAAAGAGAACGATCCGTCTGAACTGCTGAGCAGGATAGAATTTGAAGACCTTGACGGTGACGGGTCCACGGATATTTTCATGGTGATACCCGGGTACGGAGCGTCCTTCAACTATTCGAGTTACTTCATATACAGCTACAAAAAGGATAAAAGCCATTCATTTATCAGTGACAATACGCTGGCGGATTTTATCGACGGTTTTGAATTTTCTTATGCCAAAGGCGCCAGTTTGCTGACTGTTGCCAACAGGTTCCACAACTTTTCCGTTGATATTGTCATCGAAGAAGCGGAAGAGCAGGAATCGCCCGAGGATATCATGCAGCAATATGCGCAAGGGACGTGGATCGATCCTGTCTCAGTCGATATAAGCGAGGACTCCAGGCTGTCGCTGGTTAAAAATAAGGGATTACCGGAAATAAAAGTGCCTCTTCCGGTATTTGGGATGGCAACAGTGAATATGATTGCAGAAATAGATCTTTTTTACGGGATCGACAGTGATTTCATCCCGATTCTTAAGCGATGCGAAATCATAGACTTTTCAGGCAGTGATAAAGTAAAAGCTGGCAGTTTTGAAGTAACGGCGGGTTAGAAAGGCTGCCGCATCATCAGAGGCGGAGCACATACTGCAGAACGGATTCAGATATATAGCAGGCTGATCGGTAAAGGGGAGGCAATAATGAAGGAATCAAAGTTGTCAAAGATATTGACTCTCATCGTATTCAGTTCTCTTGTGGTATCTGTCATATACATTATAATAAGGGTAATAATAGTCCCGGGTGGTAAAGCCGCAGCAGGCAAAAGGTCTGAAAGCGAATATGTACTCATGCTGCTGCAATGTACCGCAGGTATAATCATCATGTTCCTGCCGGGATTCATATCAAAGAAATTCAGCCTTACGATACCCAGCGTGATGCATATTATATTCGTTATTTTCCTGTTTTGTGCGATATACCTAGGTGAAGTACGCGCATTTTTCTATCATTTCAAACACTGGGATGTGATGCTCCACGGGCTCAGCGGAATCATGCTGGGAGCGCTGGGTTTCTCATTCGTGACGCTGCTGAATGATGCAGAACGGATCCCGGTCAATCTGAGCCCAATATTCGTTTCACTTTTCGCTTTTTGCTTTGCCATCATGCTTGGTGTGATGTGGGAGATCTATGAATTCGTTTTCGACGGTATGTTGGGCCTGAACATGCAGAAATTCGCGCTTGAGGACGGCACATTGCTGATCGGGCGGGCAGCCCTCGTGAATACGATGAAGGACCTGATCGTCGATTCCATCGGAGCATTGGTTTCATCAGCCCTTGGCTACGTTTCCCTGAAGCATAAGACGGGCTGGCTGGATTCGGTGCTTATAAAGAAGAACAAGTCAAAAGCTGAAGTACAGGCTGATGCGGGAATGATTCATACTGGACCAAATTTTGATGAAGAAATATCTGAAACTGCGGTACATGCCGGCAGTACGGCGTCAGAGGCTGTGCCTAACACCGGAAGCCAATTCCCGGACAAGATCAAAATCGGACAATAGCTGTTTGTCAACAAAATGTCAGCAATAAGCTTTTCGTTAAAAAAGCCAAGGCTCAAAAGCCTTGGCTTTCTGGCAGGGGAGACAGGACTTGAACCCGCAGCCCACGGTTTTGGAGACCGCCACTCTACCAATTGAGCTACTCCCCTATGTTTGTTTACCGTCAACAAATTCATCCGCCGGCTCTCCCAGTGGACTTTTTTATTCTACAATATATCCCTGACTTGTGTCAATGGTGTGTTTTAAAATAACTGTGGAAATTCCTTCAAACTGTATGCTATTATATACGGGATAAGATATGGATCAGCTTGACGCGATCAAAGGATGGACATACTGTTCTGTCAGAATCATGCGGATTGGAGAGATGTGTATGCAAACCAGAATCGGGTTTATAGGCACCGGAAACATGGGCGCGTCGATACTCAGGGGCATTCTGCGTTCGGGTACGGTCGGACATGAGAACATATACATATTCGATACTGATAAAAACAAGATGGAAGCACTGGCAAAGGAGACAGGTGTGACTGCCTGCTCCGGCAATGCGGAGCTTGCCAGGATATGTGATTATATAATACTGGCAGTCAAACCTGCAGCAGTTCCGCAGGCCCTTGCAGAAGCAAAGGACAGTTTTACGGATGAGAAAGTGCTTGTCTCAATAGCTGCCGGCATCAGCATCGACAGTCTGAGACGGCATGCAGGCGGGGATATAAAGATCGTCAGGACAATGCCGAACCTTCCGCTGATGGTAGGCGAAGGCATGACAGTGATCAGCTTTGGCGATCGTATAAGTGAAGAGGAAAAAAGGACTGTTAAGGAACTCTTCAGGAGTTCCGGAGAAGCGGAGGAACTGGACGAAAAACTGATGAACGAAGTAATCGCGCTCACAAGCAGCAGTCCTGCCTATGTTTTCATGATGATAGAAGCCATGGCTGACGGGGCGGTGCAGCAGGGCATACCGAGGCAAGCGGCATATAAGCTGGCTGCCCAGGCAGTGCTCGGATCTGCGAAGATGGTGCTGGAGACCGGTCTTCATCCGGCTGAGCTTAAAGACCGGGTCTGCTCTCCTGCAGGCACTACGATAGAGGCTGTAAATGAACTTGAAAAGTGCGGGTTCAGGCACGCGATAATGAGCGCGATGAAGGCCTGCACGGACAGGGCGGCGGAAATAGGCCGCAGCACTGAAAGCAGGTAAACGGGTATGATCGATAAAAGGAAAAAAGTCAAAATATATACGGACGGTGCATGCTCAGGCAACCCCGGAAGGGGCGGCTGGGCAGCCATACTGTTGTATGAGGGGCATGAAAAGGTGCTATCCGGTTTCGAACCCGACACTACCAACAACAGGATGGAACTGACTGCTGCCATAGAAGGCCTGAGGGCGCTGAAATATCCATGTTCGGTCGAACTGTATTCAGACAGTTCCTATCTTGTGGATTCTTTCAACAATGGCTGGATAACCGGCTGGAAACTTAACGGATGGATAAACAGCAGCAAGGATGAAGTAAAGAACAGGGATCTCTGGGAGAAGTTAGACGAACTGGCGGGGATCCATGATGTGACATGGATAAAAGTCAAAGGCCACAGCGACAATGAGTACAATAACAGGTGCGACAAACTGGCAGTCAATGAGATAAAGAAAAATTCGGCAGATCTGACAGAAGGAGAGGACGATAAATGAATTACTATGAAAAGACGGTTTCCGAAAAACATATATATAAAGGCAATATAATAGATGTGGACCTGCTTACTGTCACGCTTCCGAACGGAAAAACTGCTACCCGCGATATAGTGAGGCATCCCGGGGCGTCAGCCGTTATACCTCTGAATGAAAAAGGCGAGATATATATGGTGAGGCAGTTCAGAAAACCGCTCGATTCCGTCTCGCTGGAAATACCGGCAGGCAAGCTGGACAAGGGAGAGGACCCGATCGTATGTGCAGGCAGGGAATTGAAAGAGGAGACCGGACTTACGGCAGAAAAACTGACATACCTGGTAAGTGTCCACAGCACGCCCGGATTTTCGGACGAAGTTCTGCACCTGTTCGCTGCAACCGGCCTGAAGGAAGGGGATAGCTGCGCAGACGAGGATGAATTCATTACGACTGAGAAATACCACGTTGATGAACTGCTCGGCATGGTGCTCGAAGGGAAGATCACAGATGCGAAGAGCATTATCGGCATATTCCTGGCAGACAAGATAGTAAGCGGTAAAATCAATATCCCATATAGATGAATATCCCATGTGTACAGATAACTCTTTAGCGTATAAGCAGCACCCAAAGCCAACATTCTTATGACAGATCTTCGGCAGGAATAGTTTACAATATCATCAGCATATGATGATATTGTAAATTTTTTTGCCTAAGACAAAAGGATCGTATTGAAGCGTCAATACCGTTCATGAAAAACCATCGGAAAAAAGATGCAGTCATACTGCGTCCGGGGAGACGCCGGATTCAGGTCGGGAGGAACGGTTATGGTCAAAGAGCTTCATAATATTATCAGCGAACATATGAATACCAACCGAAATACTTATTTCTTCCTGCTCATTTCGTTTATTTTCGGAGTGATCACAGGAGCTTTTACTGTAAATGGATTAAGTGCAATGCAGAGAGATGAACTCTCCAATTATCTTCATGGCTTCCTGCAGTTGTTCGGCAATCAGAATTTCAACAGCGGGGAACTGTTTTCCGCAGGTTTGATCGAAAACCTGAAAATGATAGGCCTTCTTTGGGTCCTGGGCGTTACTGTGATAGGCATCCCTTTCATATACATGATCGTATGTGTCCGGGGTTTTGTGACCGGATTCACTTCAGGATTCGTAATAAGCGCCCTGGGGATGAAAGGGATGCTGTTGACAGGTTTTGCTTTGTTCCCTAAAGAAGTAATCATAATACCATGCATGATCGGAATAGGAGTCAACGGGATCAATTTTTCGATGCGTCTGGCAAAAAACAGGGCAGTCGCGGAACCCCAGAAACCAGGACTGAAATCGGCATTTTTGTCATATTGCCTTGTGTCTTTGCTGTTTACATGTTTAGCTATGGCCGGGATAATGGTCGACGCATATATTACTCCGGTGCTGATCCGCATGATAGCTCCGATGGTGGCCATGTGATCACAGCGGTCCTGTACATTGACCGCATTGCAGCGGATAAGATTGCCGGGGAATAACCAGGAAGGAATGAGGCTTCAGGCAAGAAAAAAATGAAAAAATAAGAAAATGAAAGTATAATATAGAAAAAACAGTATATAATATTTACATAAACAAATATATATTGCATAATAAGGAATTCTTATGTATTATTTATTGCGTGATTAGTAAGAATTCTATATAATAGTAAAAATTTCATTCATTTGGTATTGAAATATATTACAATCAATATATAACAACGGTAGTAAACAACAATTAAATATAAAGGGGTAGTACGGATGGAAGCTTTAGTACAGGAGTTTGTTGATTTTCTGGAAAAGGATAAAAGGTTGTCGCTTAATACTCTGCAGTCGTACCGACGGGATATTGAGCAGTATTTCTCATATTTGCACGAGATAAACCTGCATAATATCGCCAATACGAACAAGACTACGGTCATCACATACCTGCTTTATCTCCAGAAAAAGGGACGGGCTACATCGACTATTTCGCGCAACCTGGCATCGATCAGGTCCTTTTACCAATACATATCCAAGTGCAAACTGATCGATCACGATCCGACAGCAGAACTGGAGTCGCCGAAAGTCGAGAAAAAGCTTCCGCAGATATTGTCTCCGGAGGAAGTGGAGCTACTGCTGGAACAGCCGCAGTGTGTCGACCTCAAGGGCTATCGGGACAAAGCAATGCTGGAGCTGCTGTATGCTACGGGTATCAGGGTGTCGGAACTGATACAGCTCGATATCGAAGATCTGAACATAGACATGGCTTATATCAGATGCTGCAAGGGCACCAGGGAGCGGATGATACCCATCGGTTCCATGGCTATAAACGCGCTGAAGGAGTATCTGAGCAAATCGAGGCCCCTGCTGGTACAGAACGAAGATGAGAAAGCCCTGTTCGTAAATATAAACGGAAGCAGGCTGACAAGGCAGGGCTTCTGGAAGATAATAAAGCAATACAAAAACCAGGCTAAAATAAACAAGGATATAACGCCCCATACGCTGCGTCATTCATTCGCGGCGCATCTGCTGGAGAACGGCGCGGATCTCAGATCGATACAGGAGATGCTCGGGCATTCGGACATTTCCTCCACCCAGGTGTATGCTCAGATAGCCAAGAACAGGATCAAGGAGATATACAAGAAGACGCATCCGAGAGCGTGATATGGCGGCGCACAGAACTGTAATGAATCATAAAACCTGCTGACAGCAGGTTTTTAATTTTATGCTGAGGATAATGTCAACAGGCGGCTTCCTGTGCCCGGGCCAGGTCGGAAGCCGGTCGGTCAGGCCACCGATGGGCTGCAATTTTTAATTTCCTGTATTTGAGTAAATCGGGAGGATGGGCGGTCAATCTATTTGGGGTTGCTGCGTTAACAGCTACGTACCGGCTCATTTGCTCCAATGAGGGCGCAGGTCACTCGCCGTCCGTGGCTCGGGACCAGCGCCGGCAGCGTCCGTGCTGCCGGTTGTGGTGCCTGATGCCTCATTCGAGCTGCATGACCCGGTCGTATCTGTATAACTTGCAACCCATCGATAAATTGACCGCCCATCCTTCCGATTCATTCCGGTTCCAGGGAATATACAGAAATTGCAGCCCAGTAATGACTTGACCGGCCATCCCTCCGGTTCACTTAAGTAATGAGAAACAATAAACCTTGCAGCCCATCAATGTATTGACAAGCCGTCATCCCGGCTCAATCCCGGACCAGGAAGGCCATAATTCCATTCGAATCATGATTCCGTTTATTCAAAATAAAATAATGTGGTACAATTTGTATAGACACCATAGCAGTACTAAAGAAGCGGCAGATAAGCAACTGCCGGAATGAAGGTGAACGATATGAAAAGAGTCATAATCATTGTACTGGACAGCGCAGGTATCGGCGAACTGCCGGATGCCGCGGAGTATGGGGATGCAGGCAGCAATACGCTTGGCAACATTGCCGCTGCGGTAAGTGGTTTTTCGCTTCCAAACCTTGAGAAGCTTGGTCTTGGAAACATTGACGGCACAGTCGGCTATAAAGCCGCAGACGAGCCTTTGGGATGCTTTGGAAAGATGGCTGAACGTTCCGCAGGAAAAGATACCACGACAGGCCATTGGGAACTTGCCGGCATCACTCTCAGGAAACCTTTCCCGGTGTACCCCGAAGGATTTCCTGAGGACGTTATACGGCAGTTTGAAAAGGAGATAGGGACAAAGACGCTTGGAAATTATCCTGCTTCCGGAACAGTTATTATAAATGAGTTAGGACATCAGCATGTCAGGACGGGATATCCCATTATATACACCTCGGCTGACAGCGTTTTTCAAATAGCAGCTCATGAAGACGTCATCCCGGTAGAGAGACTGTATGAGATATGCAGGATTGCAAGGAGGATCCTTACAGGCGAACATGCCGTGGGACGTGTGATAGCAAGGCCGTTCGTCGGAACGGAAGGCAATTACACGAGGACTGCCAACAGAAAGGACTTCTCGCTGGAGCCGCCGGGGAAAACGCTGCTCGATCATGTGAAGGAAGCCGGACTTGAAGTAAAGGCGGTGGGCAAAATAGAAGATATATTCGCCGGCAGGGGAATAACGGAATCGGTCCACATACAGGGCAACATGGACGGCGTCGACAAAACGATCGGATTCATCAGGGAGGAATTCAGCGGGCTGATATTTGCGAATCTCGTGGATTTTGACATGAAGTACGGCCACAGGAACGATACGGAAGGATATGCCAGAGCTCTGAAGGAATTTGATGACAGAGTGCCTGAAATAATCGGTGCAATGAGAGATCAGGACATACTTATTATTACGGCGGACCACGGCTGTGACCCGACGACAGCAAGCACAGACCATTCCCGTGAATATGTACCGCTGCTGGTGTATGGCAGGGAAATCAGGAGAGGCGTGGATCTGGGGGTCAGGAGGACATTTTCCGATCTGGCGCAGACAGTGGCGGAAATACTTGGAGTCAGCGGCAGTTTTGATGCGGAAAGCTTCCTCGGCAGGATAGCAAAGCCGTGATCGGGTTTCTGTACCTGCTGCGGTTGAGATACTGATCTGACACTGTCGGATGGATGCCGCTGTTGACCGGACTGGCTGAGTTGACCGGATACTGTCCGCAGACAGATGATATTGATATGCCGGTATATGAAAAATGCTGAAACGGGTGGTTTTATGAGGATCACGGATATAATCGGGAAAAAGAGAGACGGAAAGGAATTGTCCACCGAAGAGATAAACTTCTTCACAGAAGGGATATGCAGCGGAAGCATATACGAATACCAGGCTTCCGCTCTTCTGATGGCTATTTGCATAAGAGGCCTCAACTCAAGGGAAACAGCCGATCTTACGGCAGCGATGGCCAGGTCTGGTGAAACGATCGACCTTTCGGAGATCCCTGGCATAAAAGTGGACAAACACAGCACGGGAGGCGTCGGCGACAAGACTACCCTTGTGGTCGGGCCCATCGTTGCTGCGTGCGGCGTACCTGTGGCAAAAATGTCGGGCAGGGGACTGGGCCATACCGGCGGCACCATAGACAAGCTCGAGTCGATAAAGGGGTTCAGGACGTCTCTTTCGAGAGAAGAATTCATCAGAAACGTAAAGGAAATTGGCATAGCCATATCCGGGCAGACAGGGAATCTCGCCCCGGCGGACAAGATACTTTACTCCCTGAGGGATGTGACTGCCACGATCAGCAGCATTCCGCTGATAGCAAGCAGCGTGATGAGCAAGAAGCTGGCGTCGGGAGCCGACAGGATAGTGCTCGATGTGAAGACCGGCAGCGGCGCATTTATGAAAACGCTGGAGGATTCCATAGAACTGGCCGGGGAAATGGTATCCATCGGAGAACTTACCGGAAAGAAAACGGTGGCTGTCGTAACTGACATGGACACGCCGCTTGGAAACTGCATCGGAAATGCCCTTGAAGTGAAGGAGGCCATAGAAGTACTGAAAGGGAACGGACCGGATGATCTGAAGACCGTGTGTTTCGAGTTGGCCGCCAGGATGCTGGAGCTTGGAGGAAAGGGCGATATCGCCGCATGCAGGGAACTTGTGGAGAAAAGTATCAATAACGGCAGTGCGCTTAAGAAGTTCGGAGAGCTTGCGGAAAAGCAGGGCGCCGTATACGAGCCGTGGGATAAAAGAGCGATGCAGGAAGCCATTGTCAGACACCCTGTAACGGCGCCGCACGAAGGGTACATATATTGCATGAAATCAGAACTCGTCGGAAAAGCGTCAATGCTGCTGGGAGCCGGACGCGAAACGAAGGACGGAAAGTTGGACCACAGTGCAGGTATAATCCTTTATAAGAAGACAGGCGAATACGTTAAAAAAGGAGAAATAATAGCAGAACTCCACACATCATCACGTCACCTTCTGCCTGAAGCTGAAGCAATGCTGGTACAGGCATATGATATTTCTTCCGAGGCTCCGCAGACCAGACCGCTGATCCTTGCGTATGTTGACAGCAGCGGAGTAGTCAGGTACTGAAATTAAAACGGTCATGATCCCATAATCGGTAGTAGCCGCGGAGGAACTGACAGGCAAATACCTGACAAGTTCACAGAATATACGGCCCTGATGCGGCATAACTTTAATATAAGGGTAAGAAGTATGCTCGCAAGGGGTGTATATCATGTTGAAAAAAACCTTGTTGCTAGGCCTGTCTGTCCTGCTGTTCCTTTCAGCCGTAATGACGGTGCCCGCATTTGGACAGATCGAAGGCGTAGTTGAATATGATTCGGTAGAAGTGATGAAAATACAGAACAATACATCGTTGACGGATCTGAAGGCAAAAGCGGCCATATTGATGGACTGCAGCACCGGAACGGTCCTGCTGGAGAAAAACAGCCATGAAAAGCTTCCGATAGCCAGCATAACTAAAATCATGTCTATGCTGCTGATAATGGAAGCCATTGATTCCGGCATAATCTCATACGATTCAAAGGTAACTGTAAGCGAGTATTCTTGGAGCTTCGGAGGCTCGCAGGTATGGCTTGAGCCTGGGGAAGTTTTCACGGTGGACGAATTGCTGAAGGCCGTAGCCATACATTCGGCAAACGATGCGACCGTGGCGCTGGCGGAAGCAGTTGCCGGCAGCGAGGAAGCATTTGTGGCGATGATGAACCAGAAAGCCAGGGAACTTGGCATGAAAAATACCAATTTCCTTGACTGTACAGGCCTGACCGATACAGGACATTACAGCAGCGCATACGATATAGCCGTAATGTCAAGGGAACTGCTTCTCAAACACCCTGAAATCACTAAATATACATCCACCTGGCATGCGAAATTCAGGGAGAATGTCCCTGGCAAAAACTATGTTTCGCTTGACAATACCAACAAACTCGTAAGGCATTACAGCGGGACCGTAGGGCTGAAAACCGGATATACCAGTGCCGCCGGCCACTGTCTTTCAGCCGCTGCGGTCAGGAACGGGCAGCAGCTGATATCGGTAGTGCTCGGTGAACCTGATTCGAATACACGGTTTGCTGAAAGCAGAAAGCTGCTGGACTATGGGTTTGCCAACTTTGAAACGGTTTTGGTGGACAATATGGGAGAGGTGGTACAGCAGGTGGAAGTAAAAAAGGGTATCCAGCCTGTGACCAACGCCGTTTTCAAAGAGGATGTGAAGCTGCTCCTCAGGAAAGGAGAAAAAGGGAAAATAGAAAGAGTGGTGAATATCAGCTCTGATATCAGGGCGCCGGTCAAGTCCGGCCAGAAAATAGGAGAGGTGATATACACACTGTCAGGAAAAGAAGTGGGAAGGGCTGATATCGTGGCGTCAAGCAATGTCCAGAAGGCAACGTTCCTGCGCATAATGTTAAGGCTCATGCAGGAATGGTTCTGCCTTGGCAGAGCCGCAAGCTGAACACTGAACACGGCAGGATACAACGGATAAAGGCGGAATACAGCAGCAGGATACAGCAGGCTGAATGCCTGATGCAGTATATATCACATAGTATATCAGATCGTTGTACAGCCAGCAGAAGATCATAGATCGACTGCTGGTATTATTATGCATAAGTCTTTATCATGATGATACACATCAGTGATATTTCATTGCCAGTCCAGGCTCCTGTTATGCCGCGGCTGCAGTTCAAAACGGCCTGGCGCGGGGAACCGTCGGCTGAAACCGCAGGTTCGAAACGGCACTGGTTTTGATAAATAAACATAAGGGTAAAGATAATTTTAGACAGACTTTTACTATCATCTTTGGTAAAATAAAATAAGAGCAGGCAGATGAAGGAATGTCAGAGGCCGACAGCCACATGATAAACGAGAGATGTTTTGACTGATATCAGTCCCGGATACGGAAGGAAATGATACGGAGATATGGATAGAATAGCAATGATTTTATATGCGATACCTGCCATCCTTTTTTCACTGAGTTTCCATGAGATGGCCCATGCATATATATCTTACAGACTGGGCGACCCTACTGCAAAAAGGCTTGGCAGGCTTACGCTGAATCCGCTGAAGCACCTGGATCCCCTGGGGACGCTTATGCTGGTGGTTTCGATGTACAGTGGATTCGGGTTCGGCTGGGCAAAGCCTGTGCCGATAGATCCTACTTATTACAGGAACTACAAGAAAGGAACTGTCATGGTAAGCCTTGCAGGGCCTGCTTCGAATCTCCTGCTGGCCTTTATATTTTCGTTCCCAATGGCGGCTATCGCTTCGAAAAGCGGATTGCCGTACAATGTTATATATGACAGCAGATATATGCCATACCTGATAGCTTTTTATGGTCAGAATTTCTCATTGGTATCAGCGGTTTTCATCATAAGCGGGATATTCTACATGATAAACATTGGACTTGCCATATTCAACCTGCTTCCGATACCGCCGCTGGACGGGTCAAAAATCCTGATGGGAGTGCTTCCTGCGAGGATATATTTCGGCCTCATGCGCTACGAAAGATATATCGGACTGTTGTTTCTGGCGCTGATGATACTGAGGCCCGGCATACTTTCAACCGTTACGTATCCGTTCAGGAGAGCGGCCGAATTGCTGTTCGGCCTGGCGGGATCGCTCATTATCCGGCACATTATCACTTGACACCTCCGGATGCTGAAACTACAATATGTATAAGTTCAATTAAGAAAGAGCAATCAGGGAAATGGAAAGCGAGGCACATATGGGAGCAAATACTGAAAGAAAGATCATGCTCAGCGGCGCGAGGCCGACAGGCGCGCTGCATCTCGGCAATTATTTCGGAGCGCTCGAGAACTGGGTAAAGCTGCAGGATGAATATGACTGTTATTACTTCATAGCAGACTGGCACGCACTGACTACCGGTTATGAGGATACATCGGAACTGAAATCCAATATAACGAATATGGTCATAGACTGGCTCAGTGTCGGACTGGATCCTGAAAAAAGCACGCTGTTCCTCCAGTCGTCAATCAGGGAACATGCCGAACTGCATCTGCTGTTCTCCATGATAACGCCGCTTTCCTGGCTGTACAGATGTCCTACTTACAAAGACCAGATACAGCAGTTGAAGGACAAGAATATACTGACATATGGCTTTTTGGGATATCCGTGCCTCCAGGCTGCCGATATCCTGATATACAAGGCGTCCGCCGTGCCCGTCGGCGAGGACCAGGTACCGCACGTGGAACTGACGAGGGAGATTGCAAGAAGGTTCAATTATCTTTACGGAGAAGTATTCCCTGAACCCCAGTCCATACTGACAAAAGCAAAGGTATTGCCCGGCACGGACGGCAGGAAGATGAGCAAAAGCTACAACAATACCATTGCGCTGTCCGATGATCCTGAAACGGTGCGCAAAAAGGTAATGTCAATGGTGACCGACCCCGCGAGGATCAAAAAGGATGACCCGGGTCATCCCGAAGTATGTACGGTATTCGCATTCCATAAAGTCTTCGACGAGGACGGAGTTTCCGAAACTGAAGAGCAGTGCAGGGCAGGCTGCATCGGATGCGTCCAGTGCAAGAAGAACCTTTATTCAAAGATGGCTGAGAAACTGACGCCAATATACGAAAAAAGGCAGGAAATCCTCAGGAAGCCTGATTATATGGGATATATAAAGGGAGTCATCGAGGATGGGAATGCCCGTGCAAGGAAAACAGCAGAGAAAACGATAGCTGATGTGAAAAAGGCCATGAAGATAGACTGGTGACGATCCGGGGAAAATCCGGTTCTGCAGAGTTACATTCGTCCTCGAAAGTACGCCAGGGCAAAAGGGGCATGACCGGCCGTACGGCCGGTACGAGATTCCGGGGGAATATACTTGGAAAGCGCGCTTACCAATGCATGTACAATCAAAATAGATAACTTTGAAGGTCCTTTTGATCTGCTTTTTCATCTGATAGAAAAAAACCAGTTCAATATTTATGATATTCCCATAAACACCATTACGGACCAGTACATGGATTATTTGTTCGCCATGCAGGAAATGGACCTGGAGATAGCCAGCGAGTTTCTTGTTATGGCTTCCACTCTCCTGCATATCAAATCAAAGATGCTGCTTCCTTCGAGGAAAGAGGAACAGCAGCAGGAGGAAGACCCGAGGGAGGAACTGGTATCGAGGCTCCTGGAATACAGGAAATACAAGGATTTTTCATATGTGCTCAGGGAGCGTGAAAAAGAGTGGACGAGGGTTTGGTGGAAGCTGCCGGAACCGATCACCTGCGTAAGAAGAGATGAAGTAGTGGAGCTTGTTCCTGAAGAACTAAGAAGGGTTTATACGGAACTGCTGGAGAGGAACATGAAAAAGATGAATCCCGATGTCAACGGGATGAACCGCATCATCCAGCATGAAAAAGTGTCCCTCAGAAGCAAAATGAGAGAGATCATCAGGGAACTGATCAAAAGGGGCACGTTCAGGTTCTTTGAATTGTTCTCATTCAAAACGAGATCACGTACCGATGTCGTGACAGGTTTTCTTGCTATACTTGAACTGGCAAGGCTCAGGAGGGTCAGGCTTGAGCAGAGGAAAATCCATGGCGAGATATACGTAAGCAAGGTCGAGATGGCGCCGGAGCTTGGAAAGATCGATGCCCGCGAGCTTGACAGCATGGCATGATCATAATGGAAAGTACCGGATAATGAATATTACTGAGTCAGGAAGGCAGTCGGTTATGGATATAAAAGAAATGGAAGGGATCGTGGAAGGCGTACTTTTTGCAGCCGGAGATCCTGTACCTCTGGCAAAGATCGCAGAAATACTTGAGCTTGACAAAGCAACTGCAAAACGGATTCTTGACAATATGGCAATCAGGATGCAGAATTCACAGAGGGGCATACTGATGCGTGAACTGGACGGCAGTTACCAGTTGTGTACAAGGCCTGAGCATTTTGAGTACATAAGCAAACTTGCGGAACCAAGACAGAAACAGGCGCTTTCGCAGGCCGCATTCGAAACGCTGGCGATAATCGCATATAACCAGCCGGTCACAAGGGCGAAGGTAGAGATGATAAGGGGAGTCAATTCGGACAGTTCCATCGCCACGCTTCTTGAGAGGAACCTGATTAAGGAAGCCGGAAGGCTCGACTCCCCCGGAAGGCCCGTGTTGTATGAAACCACCGAGGAATTCCTCAGAAGTTTCGGCTTCAAATCCATCAAAGATCTGCCGATGCTCGAACTTGACAGGATGATATCTGAAAACCGGCCTGAAGCAGATACGCAGAAGAATGACGCGGATGTATAATGCAGAACAGGAAGATGTACAATCCGTGTTCAGGGACCCGCTGCGCAGACAAACTGCACAGGGCAACTGCAGTATGACAGCGTGAAAGTATATATATAAGGATGAAAAAACCGCAAACTGGAAAAAATAGCTTGTGGAGCATTACCTCATCACATGGAGTCAAAAATGCTTTACATAGCTGTTTTTTTTATCCTTGCCTTATATATCGTGCTTTTTGTCGTCAGGATAAAGGCTGCCGTTGAATATACAAGGGACGAGCAGGATGAATGGGTAATTTTTTGCTTTTATACCGGAAAGGGAATAATGCGGTACGAGTTTGAGGTACCGCTGGCAAAAAATGAAAACGGAAAGTCGAAATTCAAACTTGTCAAGGGCCAGAGCCATAAAATGAAGGGCGGCTCAAAAGCAAATGAAAAGCTTGGGCCAGAAGACATAGTCGGAAAATTCATCAGTGTGAGGCAATATCTGAAGGATCACAAAAGCCTTCTGGAAGGTATAAGAAAATACATCAACAGGCACGAAATACATGTCGAGATAGAAGTAAAAATCAGGCAGGGAACCGGTGACGCCGCCCAGACAGGCCTTATATGCGGTGCGCTCTGGAGCGCTGCAGGAATAATCGTCGCACATTTGTCCCGTCACCTGAAAACCATAAGCAAAAGGATCAAAATCACGCCGTGCTTCAATGAAAAGGTTTTTGAGGTGGAAGCCCGCTGCATATTTCATGTCAGATTGGTCCATATTATAGTTGTATTGATAAAAATATACTATATGAAACACAGGATCAGGAAGAATCCAAAAAAAGCAACAGGTGGTGAAGCAAGTGGCTGAACAACATCCGATAGAAGCGTTGATGAAAACGGCTATGGAAAGTATCAGGGAAATGGTCGATGTTAACACTATTGTGGGAGAAGCTGTACAAACGCCTGACGGGACTGTTATCATCCCCATCTCGAAAGTCACTTTCGGTTTTGCGGCCGGCGGCGGCGAATACGGTTACGCTGCGGGGGACGAAAATGACGAAAGCAAAACGGATGATGAGGACGGGAACAGCGACATCGAAGGTAATTTCCCGTTCGCCGGGGGCAGCGGCGCGGGCGTGAGCATAAGCCCGGTAGCATTCATGGTCGTGGGAAATGGCCATATCAAACTCCTCCCGGTCAACATAAATTCGACCATCGACAAGATACTGGACCTTGTACCTGAATTCATGTGCAGACTGGAAAATATCTGCAAAAAGAAGATCGCTGTAAAAATGGAAAAAGAAGAAGATTCTGAATAATAAAATGATCCTGAAAACAATATCGGCATGATGGTTTCCATTGAGCCTGGTCACCAATCCGGAGACATTCGACGCATCTTTTCTGCAAGCGCGGGTTTATGCTATGATTTTATGGGTATAAAAGGGTTACGGGATGTATGGACTGCTTTTATACGATACGTAAGATCAGCAGAACATATGAAAGGAAACGGACTGTGATCAGGCTTCAAAAATATCTGGCTGACGCCGGTGTATCATCAAGGCGGAAATGTGAACAACTCATCCTGCAGGGAAGAGTACAGGTAAACGGGAAAACAGTGACCGAACCAGGGACTAAAGTCGAAGGTTCCGAGGAAATAAGAGTGGACGGCCGTATAATACGGCCAGGACATAAAAAAGTCTACATTTTGCTGAATAAGCCGAAAGGTTATATATCATCCGTAAAGGACCAGTTTTCAAGAAAAACCGTCATCGATCTTGTCAGCGGCATCAGCGAAAGGATATACCCGGTCGGGAGGCTCGATTACGACACGTCGGGGCTGATCATTCTCACAAATGACGGCGAGTTCGCCAATATGCTCATGCATCCAAGAAACGAAGTTGAAAAGGTATACAGGGCCGAAATAAAAGGCATGCTGAGCGAAGATGATATCGAGCGTCTTGAGAATGGGCTGGATATAGGATGGCACGTCACCGCTCCGGCATGCGTAAGGATCATTGACAAGTCGGCAGAAAGATCTGTTGTTGAAATAACGATACATGAAGGCAAAAACAGGCAGGTGCGGAAAATGTTCGACGCCGTCGGGCATCCGGTGCTGCGGTTGAAAAGGACAGCTATCGGGGGCATAACTGCCGGAAACCTCGCAGAAGGGAAATGGCGGCATCTCAGTAAGGCGGAGATAGATATGCTGAGATCAAGGTACGGCGATTTTTGATTATTTTTTAACAAAATTGCTTCAAATTTATTGACGTTATGTTCCTGTAATGGTACACTTGTTAGTGATTGGAGGTTATCGGACCAAAATTGTGTATTCGTAAGCCGGCGGCGAGACCGCTTGATTTTATATTCATAAATGACAGGAAGACCTTTGGCTTGTTCAGTCGATACTGGCAGGGTTGAGGTTTTTTTTATTTGACGGCTTGATAAAAGCCGACATCCAGGTTGAAAGGGAATGGAAAATATAATATAATCCAAGCATATTAGCACCAGGTAATAACACCAAATAATAATCACTGCAGAAATTTATTTGTCGAGGTGGTAGCCACATGAGTACAACAGAAAAAATAAACGAACTCCGGATCCGCAGGCAGGCGCTCGATGAGGGAGGCGGCGCCGAAAGGATCGCAAAGCAGCACGAATCAGGCAAACTGACAGCGCGCGAGCGTCTTGAGAAGTTGTTTGATGAAAACTCTTTCGTTGAAGTTGATGCGTTCGTCGAAACCCGGGCAATCGATTTCGATATGCAGAAAAAGAAGGTCCCCGGGGACGGCGTGGTGACAGGCTACGGAACGATCGACGGAAGGCCAGTGTTCGTGGCATCACAGGATTTCACAGTAATAGGAGGTTCGCTTGGCGAAGCTCATGCCCGCAAGATAGCAAAAGTAATGGACATGGCCATGAAAGTAGGAGCGCCCTTCATCAGTATCAACGACTCCGGCGGAGCAAGGATCGAGGAAGGCATAGATGCCCTGAGCGGATATGGTGAGATTTTCTTCAGGAACACGCTCGCATCAGGCGTTATACCTCAGATATCGGTCATAATGGGGCCATGTGCCGGAGGCGCCGTGTATTCGCCGGCCATAACAGACTTCGTGTTTATGGTTGACAAGACAAGCTACATGTTCATCACCGGCCCTCAGGTGATCAAATCCGTTACCGGCGAGGACGTTACCTTCGAGACACTGGGAGGTTCGGAGGTACATAATGCAAAAAGCGGTGTCGCACATTTCAGATGTGCCAACGAGGAAGAGTGTATAAAGGAAATAAGAAGGCTTATCAGTTTCATTCCTGACAATAACCTGACCGATCCGGAAGTGCTGTCAGAAACGGATGATCCAAACAGGCTTGATGGCAGCCTCCTTGAGATAGTGCCCGACAATTCCAACAAGCCTTACGATATGAAAGAGATAATCACGAAGGTATTGGACAACGGGGATTTCATGGAAGTCCAGAAGCATTTCGCAAAGAACATCATAGTTGGTTTCGGCAGGCTCAACGGAAAAACCGTCGGCATCGTGGCCAACCAGCCGAACGTGCTGGCCGGAGCCCTTGACGTGGATTCGTCGGACAAAGCTGCAAGATTTGTACGTTTCTGCGACGCGTTCAACATCCCGCTGGTATCGTTTACCGACACAGCAGGATACCTTCCCGGGACCGGGCAGGAATACAGCGGGATAATAAGACATGGCGCTAAGCTCCTGTATGCATTTTCAGAAGCGACAGTGCCGAAGGTCAACGTCATTGTAAGAAAGGCATACGGCGGAGCCTATATAGCAATGAACAGCAAACATCTTGGAGCAGACGTGGTATTTGCGTGGCCGACTGCTGAAATAGCGGTCATGGGTCCCGAAGGCGCTGCTAATATTATATTCCGGAAGGAAATAGCAGCGGCTGAAGATGCGATCGCATGCCGTGAGCAAAAGATCGAGGAATACAGGAACAAGTTCTCCAATCCTTATATAGCAGCGGCAAGGGGATACGTGGACGATGTCATAGATCCTGTAACGACGAGGCCCAGGCTGATCAGCGCCCTGGAGATGCTGGCCGGGAAGAGAGAAAACAGGCCGGCAAAGAAGCATGGCAACATACCGCTGTGATACGGAGGTGCAGACATGTCGGAAAACGAAAACATAATCATCGATGAAGAAATACTTGCTGTAATAACCGCTGCCATTGCAGCAATGGAGACCAGACCGGACTACAGGCTTGTCGTGAGATCCATGAGGCAGATCCCGCAGACATCGCCGGTCTGGAATACCACCGGCAGACTGGAACGCCTCAGCCGCAATCTGAACGCATAAAACTGACAATACATCAAATCTAACCAGGGAGGATGGAGTTATGAAGAAATTTTTGATAAAAGTGAACGGCAACCAGTACGAGGTTGAAGTAGAAGAAGTAAAAAGCGGTTCTGCGCCGGCATACTCGGCAGCGCCTGCACAGCCTGCGGCAGCGCCTGCTCCTGCGCCTGAAAAGACGGCACCTGCACCGGCAGCCAAGGCAGCATCGTCCGGAACTGTCGGATCGGTGAAAGTAACGGCTCCAATGCCGGGAACGATACTCAATATAGTTGCTTCTGTCGGTGATAAAGTAAAAAGAGGCCAGGTTCTGCTGATACTCGAAGCTATGAAGATGGAAAACGAGATAGTTGCCCCTGCGGACGGCACTGTTGTTTCTATAAATGTCACCAGCGGAACATCGGTTAACGCAGGCGACCTGTTGGCTTCAATAGACTAGGATATGAAGGAGGACCGGAAATGGCAAAGGTAAGAATAACAGAAACCGTACTACGAGACGCGCATCAGTCATTGATAGCAACCAGGATGTCGATAGACGATATCCTGCCGATAGTTGAGAAGCTGGACGATATAGGATACCATTCGCTGGAATGCTGGGGCGGAGCAACATTCGATGCATGCCTTCGCTTCCTGAATGAGGATCCGTGGGAAAGGCTCAGAAAAATAAGATCCAAAGCCAAAAAGACAAAACTGCAGATGCTCCTGAGAGGGCAGAACCTCCTCGGATATAAGCACTATGCTGACGATGTGGTAGAGTATTTCGTACAGAAATCAATAGCGAACGGTATCGATATCATCAGGATTTTCGATGCGCTGAACGATACAAGGAATCTGGAAACTGCAATCAAGGCATGCAAGAAAGAAGGCGGACATGCGCAGGCGGCAATAAGCTATACCATAAGCCCTGTCCACAACCTGGAACTGTTTGTGAAAGACGCCCGCATACTGGAAGAGATGGGCGCGGACAGCATATGCATCAAGGACATGGCAGGTTTGCTTCTGCCGTATGCCGCGTATGATCTGGTCAAAGCGCTGAAGGAAAATGTAAAGATACCGATACAGCTCCATACTCATTACACCAGCGGTGTAGCTTCCATGACATACCTTAAAGCAATCGAGGCAGGAGTGGACGTGGTTGACTGCGCGATCTCGCCAATGGCAATGGGTACGTCCCAGCCGCCTACGGAGCCCCTGGTCGCAACTCTGAAGGGCACCGAATACGATACAGGGCTGGATCTTGGCAAACTCAGCGAAATCGCAGACTACTACAGACCTATAAGAGAAAAATATCTCAAGACAGGTCTGCTGAACACAAAAGTACTGGGTGTCAACGTTAATACGCTGAAGTACCAGGTTCCGGGCGGAATGCTGTCGAACCTTGTTTCACAACTGAAACAGGCAGGAAAGGAGGACCTGTTCGATGAGGTCCTCAAGGAAGTCCCGAGGGTAAGGGAAGACTTCGGATATCCGCCGCTGGTCACGCCTACCAGCCAGATCGTCGGCACTCAGGCAGTCATGAATGTCATCACCGGAGAAAGGTACAAGATGGTACCTAAGGAGTCCAAAGCTCTTGTTAAGGGCGAGTACGGAAAGACGCCCGCTCCTATTCCGGAACACATCAAAAAGAAAATACTCGGAGACGAGGAGCAGATCACATGCAGGCCTGCCGACCTGATCGAACCTGAATTGGATAAGACAAGAAAGCAAATCGGCCAGTACATCGAGCAGGACGAAGACGTACTCACATACGCCCTGTTCCCGCAGGTGGCCGAGAACTTCTTCAAACAGCGCCAGGCCGCAAAATATAAAATCGACGGTACCATGGTGGATTACGAATTCCGGGTCCATCCGGTATAATCAGGCAGGTTAAGTAATTGACAGGTACGGGGACGGTTCTTCTGTCCGGGTTCCACGGAAACCGTACGCGAGAACTGTCCCCGCATCTCAAACTGAAAATTTTTGGTGCCAGGCGTCATGGCTTGTTCGGCATCTTTTGTGGATAAATACATAGTTCTCCCGGTTGCTGATGAAACGTATCACGCTTACTTCGCTGCCGGACCTTATATATCTGCCGCATTTCATACATATAAACGAAGGGGCGCACACGCAGGCGTCCGATACGTCAGGTTTCAGACCGGCAATTTTCTGCCAGCATTTCCATCCTACCTTGCAAAGCCTGATCCTGTTGTCAAAGTCTGCGTAAACCCATCTAAGCAGCTTATGGAAGTGGAAGGGATATCTAGTGTACTTTATATAATACCCCGGCAGTCCAAGCTTTTCAGCATACAGTTCAAAGCATTTCTCAACTATTTCCTGCACCCTTCCCGTGATTTGCGTGGAATACCAGAGGTACCCGTTCTCTGTAAGCCAGGTCTTCAGCCGTTCAAACATATAGCCTCTGCATATCTCTATCATTTCACCCTTTGCAGGTTTGAGGGCCATGAATGCAGATTCGACGATATTCACCACATAGTCAAGGTACTTCTTTTCGGCGAAGTTCTCCCTGTCGTAAAGCTCGACAGGGATTATATCAAAATAGTATTCATTTGTTTCGGGCCTGTACACGCCGATGCAGGTACCGCCTACGAAGCTTCCGCTTCCGGAATCGTCTATCTGTATCATGCTGCCTCCAACAGAAATGCATACAAACTCTATCATTATCAAATACCGCTGAAAAAATGCGTCGGCGTTCCGGGAGACGAACGCATTCCGGCCGCCTTGATTTTTGCGCATGCTGAATGTAATATTAGATTGTTGGGGCAGGTTTCCAAAAGAGTATCGTTTATTCGGAGGATCTATGGATAACAAAAGTTTTGACCTGATAAACAGGGTAAACAGCATTAAGAAACTGAGCAAAGGACAGAAACTCATCGTCGATTACATAACGCACCACTATGACAAAGCGGCGTACATGACCGCAGCAAAGCTTGGCGAGGCCGTTGGAGTAAGCGAATCGACCGTGGTAAGGTTTGCGCTGGAACTGGGATATGAAGGTTATCCCAGGATGCAGAAAGTACTTCAGGAAATGGTGAAAAATAAGCTGACGGCCATACAGAGAATGGAGATATCGTCAAGCAGGATAGACGAGTACAACATACTGAAAAGCGTGCTGCAGTCTGACATGGAAAAGATCAAGATCACCATGGAAGAGATAGACTATGAAGCGTTCAATGCTACAGTGGAGTGCATATCGAACGCCCGACACGTATACATCCTCGGAGTCAGAAGCTCCGCGCCCCTTGCGTATTTCCTAGGCTTCTACCTCAACCTTATACAGGACAATGTCAGGCTGGTGCACACGAACAGTATAAGCGAGATGTTCGAGCAAATAATAAGGGCGTCGAAAGGCGACGTCGTCATCGGGATAAGTTTTCCCAGGTACTCGAAAAGGACTGCCAAAGCGATGGAGTTCGTCAAAAAGCAGGGCGCTGCCGTGATAGCGATCACAGACAGCACCGAGTCTCCGGTTGCAGGCAACGCCGACCACTGTATCTGCGCGAGAAGCGATATGGCATCCTTCGCGGATTCGCTTGTTGCGCCGCTGAGCGTAATAAACGCGCTGATCGTCGCCATCGGGATGAGGAAAAAGAAAACCCTGTATGAGACTTTTGAGAAACTTGAAAAGATATGGGATGAATACCAGGTATATGAAAAATACGATCTTAATGAACCGGACAGGAAGGTGGATTATTGAGAAGAAGAGTGATCGTCGTTGGAGCCGGCGCAGCGGGGCTCATGGCTGCAGGCAAAGCTGCGGAAAGAGGGCTTGATGTCCTGGCGCTCGAAAAGAACGACAAGCCGGGCAGGAAACTTAGGATCTCGGGCAAAGGCCGCTGCAACATCACAAATGATACGGATATAGACGGGCTGATACAAAACATTCCCGGCAACGGGAGTTTTTTGTATTCCTCCTTCTATACGTTCTCGAATGAAGATATCATGCAGTTTTTCACGGATGAAGGACTGGAACTGAAAGTCGAAAGGGGAGGAAGGGTTTTTCCTGTTTCTGATGACGCAAAAGATGTGGTATCCGTATTGGTAAGGCATGCCATGGAATCAGGCGCGGAAATAAGGTACCGTTCGCCCGTCAGTTCCATAGAGGTGTCGAACGGCGCTGTGAAAGGCGTTACGCTGAAAAACGCCGGAACCATCGAGTGTGATTCGGTAATACTTGCCACGGGAGGAGTATCCTATCCGGGCACAGGTTCAACAGGCGATGGCTACAGGATGGCGCAACAACTTGGACATACGGTGACGCCGCTGAAACCGTCCCTCGTACCGCTGGTTTCTTCAGAAAAGTGGGTCAGGGACCTTCAGGGCCTTACGCTGAAAAATATATCGATCACGTTATACGACAGACAAAGAAAGAAAATATACAATGACTTCGGTGAAATGCTCTTTACCCATTTCGGTGTGTCAGGCCCGGTCATACTAAGCGCCAGCAGGCACATAATGCAGTATGACTACAGGAACGTCTTCCTTTCCATAGACCTGAAACCGGCACTGAGTCCTGAAATGCTGGACAGCAGGATACAGAGGGACTTTGAAAAATATTCAAGAAAACAGTTCAGGAACAGCCTTGACGACCTGCTTCCGAAAAAAATGATCCCGGTGATCGTCGAATTATCACAAATACCCGCCGACAAGCCTGTGAACCAGATCACAAAGGCCGAGAGAAGGTCGCTGGTATCGTTGCTCAAAGGACTGACACTGGAAGTATGCGGTTCACGGCCCATCAGCGAAGCAATAGTGACTGCAGGCGGCGTCAGTACTGATGAGATAGATCCTGCGACAATGGAATCCAAACTGATAAAGGGATTGTTTTTCGCAGGAGAAGTGATTGATGTTGACGGATACACCGGCGGTTTCAACCTTACCATTGCCTTTTCCACGGGCTGTGTTGCGGGCCTTAATTGCTGACGTATTTTTCATGGGCGCTTGAGCATAATACATAATAACGATATTAGCAAATTATGGAGAAAACCATGAAAACCATCATCAGCAAGCAAACTGACAATAGTCGCCCTGAAAATGAAAAGAATGAGCGGATATGCGACGGTATTGAAAAAATACTGAGGAACATATTCATCATCGTATTCGTCATCTTTATAGCCGTACAGGCCGCACTGACCAATGACAGAATGAGGGAACTGCTGGTCAGGGAAGCTTTGGACGGAAAGCCGATCGGTGATGAAGTGTTCCTTTTTGAGAAATGTAAAATGGAACTTAGTCTGAAAGGAATGCCTAACTGCCCTGAACTCAGGGTACTTGTCAATGGCGACGAGGCCGGGGCTTTCCATGACGGCACGGTGCTGCTTGAACTGAAAGAGGGGGACGTGGTCGAACTGGATGCCAACAGGCTTCTCGTAAATGCAGAAGTACAGATAAGCGCAGTCAGCAGGAACCTGGCACATCTTCTCGGAAGGACTGTTACCGCTGATAACGGGATAGTGAGGGTGGCTGTCGCCGACGCCGATGAGCAAGCTTTTTGAGACAGTTATGTCGGCAAAATTGAAGAACCGCAAATAACAATATTGTACAATTTTCATTATTCCTATATAATAATTAAGAAGTTCTGAGAGGATACGAATATGGAACAGACGGTAAAAGAATACGGCAGCAGGGACATTGCCGCCGCTGCTGTCAAAATAGCGCTCACAAAAGACAGAACGGAAGAGAAACAGCTGCAGCAGGAACTCGCAAGGCTGGGTATCCGTACGGCAGCCGTTGATTATGGCGGAGAGTTCATAAACTCGGTGATGAAGATAATCGAAAGAGCCGTAGTTTCATCAAAGAGGGAAGGCGTAATACAGGAAAGCCATGTGGAAGAAGGTGCCGTTGCCGGGGCTACAAGAGAAGCGCTTTCCCAGATCATGCCGAAAGCCCTTGGGCTCAACGTAGGCGGTAAGATCGGCATAGCCCGTTACAGGAACCACATAAGCGTATCCATATTTTTCGGCATAGGCCTGCTGCATCTTAACGAAGTCGCCATCGGGCTTGGGCACAGGGTGGTGTGAGACATAATGGTAAGGGCGATCAGGGGAGCTACGACTGTAAAAGGCAATACGAGAGAAGAGATATTCGGCGCCACGACTGAACTTGTCTGTGAAATAATGGAACAGAACGGACTGACCAGGGACGATATAATAAGCATCATATTCTCTGTGACGTCCGACCTGGATGCTGCGTTTCCTGCGGCAGCCGTCAGGCAGATGGGTTTTGACAGGACGGCGATGCTCTGCACATACGAAATGGATGTGCCGGGCAGCCTGAGGAAGTGCATCAGAGTGCTGATGCACGTCGAGACCGGCAGGAGGAATGATGAACTGAAATACATATACCTGAAGGAAGCGAAAAAACTGCGTCCTGATATCGTACAGCAAAACGGGCGGATGGAGGACTGACATCACAGATGATTAACATTGCGATCGACGGCCCGGCCGGAGCCGGGAAAAGTACAGTAGCCAAAGCAATATCAAAAGAACTCGGCATAATTTATCTCGACACGGGAGCCATGTACAGAACCGTTGCACTGAAAGCGATCCGATCCGGTATCGACACTGGCGATAAAGAGGCCATCGAATCCATGGTGAATGATATTGACATAAGGATAGAATATAAGGATAATGAACAAAGGATATACCTCGATGGCAGCGATGTGACAGGGTTTATAAGAACACCGGAAGTATCTGTGGGAGCCTCAGACGTAGCCGTAATACCTGCAGTAAGGAGAAAAATGGTGGAACTGCAGCGAAAGATAGCAAAAGAAAACGATGTTGTGATGGATGGACGCGATATCGGAACATATGTCCTGCCGGATGCATCATATAAATTCTTTCTCACTGCATCGCTTGACGAAAGGGCAAAAAGAAGGTTCAACGAGATGAACGCGAATGGTATGACCGGTGTGAGTCTGGAAGAAGTGAAGAAGGATATCGAGTACAGGGATAAAAATGACAGTTCGAGATCCTTCGCTCCGTTAGCCAAGGCGCCTGACGCGCTGGAGATCGATACCACCGGGATCAGTCCTGAAGAAGTCGTCAGGATCATAATGAACAGTATCAAGAACAGGAAAACAGTTGGTGCAGCTAAATGAGAAAGTTTCTTCGGATCTTGACAAATATCGTATTTAAGATTTTTTTCAAAGTTGAAGTCATAGATTATCATAAAGTGCCTGAGGAAGGTCCGGCATTGCTGTGTGCCAGTCATAACACGATGATCGACATGTTTTTCCTCGGTTTCAAGCTGAAGAGATGGATATATTGGATGGCAAAGGAAGAGCTGTTCAGGAACCCTTTGTTTGCCTGCATCCTGAAAAAGCTGGGAGCTTTCCCCGTAAGGAGGGGAACGGCTGACATAAGCTCCATAAAACATGCTTACAAACTGTTGAGAGAAAACAAGATCGTCGGGATTTTTCCACAGGGTACGAGGACGAGGACGGCAAAAAGAAAATACCCCGCAAAGTCCGGAGCGGTTCTAATAGCTGCAAATGCAGGAGTGCCGGTCATTCCCGCAACGGTTTGCGGCACCTACAGGCTATTCAGCAAAATGAAGGTCGTTTATGGCGATCCGTATTACATAGAGAAAAAAGGGGACAAATTGCCAAAAGAATATCTTTCGGAGATGAGCAAAGATATGATGAGGAGAATAGATGCCCTGTCGGAGGTCAGGTAAATGGAGATAATTCTGGCAAAAACCGCGGGTTTTTGCTTTGGAGTGAATAATGCGATCAGGATAGCCGAAGATATGCTGGGCAAAGGAGGCGCCATCAGTACCCTTGGTTACCTGATACACAATGACCAGGTAGTTAACGACCTGAAGGAAAAGGGTATACGAGCGATATCATGCATAAGCGAGGCGCCTGAAGGATCAAAGGTAATTATCAGGGCGCACGGAGTCGCACCCGGGATATATGAGGAAGCGAAGAAAAGGAACATAGAAATAGTTGATGCGACATGTCCTTATGTTAAAAAGATCCACAAGCTGGTTGAGAAAATGCATAAGGACGGTTATACGATAGTAATAGCGGGAGACAGGGAACATCCTGAAGTCATAGGGGTAAACGGATGGTGCGGAAACTCTGCGCTTATAGCGAATACGCCTGAAGAGGCGGAAGCTTTTGCACCCATCGACGGGAAATGCTGCCTTGTGGCCCAGACCACGATTACGCGTGAAAGGTTCGATGGAATATATGATAAACTAAAAGAAAAATGCAAAAGTGTCGTCAAATTTGATACAATATGTAGTGCGACCAGCAGCCGACAGGAAGAGGCTGAAAAAATAGCCCGCATATCGGATGTCATGCTGGTGATAGGGAGCAGAAAGAGCTCCAACACCCGTAAATTGTATGAAATATGCAGTAAATACTGCAAAAAAACATATTTAATAGAGACGTACGGTGATTTGCCGCCGATAAATACAAAAGAAGTACAAACGCTGGGGATAACAGCCGGAGCATCTACACCGGAACGCACAATCAAGGAGGTTATAGAGAAAATGGATGAATTAAATAAACAGGAGAAGGAAATGAGTTTCGAAGAAGCATTCGAAAACTCGATGATTACGCTGAGAAGCGGTGAGATCGTCAAGGGAAGGATCATAGGCTACAACAACGCAGAAATTTTCGTCGATCTGGGATATAAATCTGACGGTATCATTCCCGTCGAAGAATTCTCGGATGATCCCGATTTCAAACCTGAAACCGGCGTAAATATAGGCGATGAAGTCGATGTATTCATAGTCAGGGTAAACGACGGAGAAGGCAGCGTAATGCTTTCAAAGAAAAGAGTAGACTCGATGCGCAGTGTCGAGATGATAGAAGAAGCATATAAAAACAAGACCCCTGTGACCGGCAAAGTCGTCGAAGTTACCAACGGCGGAGTCATAGTCAGTGTCGGCGGCGTCAGGGTATTTGTACCTGCTTCCCAGTTATCCGAACGATATGTAAAGGATCTCGGCGAATTTCTTAAACAGACCGTAACTATCAGGATAATAGAGATGAACAGACAGAAAAGGAAGTTTGTCGGTTCAAGAAAGGTTGTCCTGGCTGAAGAAAGGGAACAGAAAGAAAAACAGGTCTGGTCGAATATAGAAGTCGGAAAGAAATATACCGGTACCGTAAAGAGCATTATGGACTTCGGAGCATTCGTCGATATTGGCGGAGTCGACGGCCTTGTTCATGTTTCCGAAATGTCATGGATAAAGGTCAAGCATCCCTCGGAACTGGTTAAGGTAGGCGACAAAGTCGAAGTCACCGTACTGGAATTCGATCCCGAGAAAAAGAGGATATCGCTGAGCATGAAGAAGGAAGAGGACAATCCGTGGTTCCGGGTATCCGAAAAATACAAGGTCGGAGATATCGTGAAGGGGACCGTGGTAAGGCTTGTGCCGTTCGGCGCGTTCATCGAGCTAGAAAAAGGCCTGGATGGGCTCGTACACATTTCACAGATATCGAGCGTAAGGATCGCGAAGCCTGGAGACGTCCTCAAGACCGGGCAGGAAGTGGAAGCAAAGATCATCGAGGTAGATGAAGAGGCGAAGAAGATAAGCCTTTCTATAAAAGAGGTCAATCCAATTGATCCCGAACCTGCGGTAAGGGAGCAGAAAGCCCCGGAAAAGGCACAGGACGAGGCACAGAAAGAGAAAGCAGATACGGAAGCCGAAGAGGAGATCCCAAAAGAGCACAAGGAAGATCTCAACAACACGATCGGCGATGTGATTGGATCGCTTGACGAAATCAAATAGATCGAAAAAATTGACCGACGATTTGACATCTTGAAAATGCAGGACATATGTCTTGCATTTTCAGTTTACTCATTTTATTTCATTTTATAATTTGATTCGGGGGACCGGTCATGGATTACGAAGGGTTTAAACAAGAGATCCTGAAAATGTCAGACATAGACCTCAGCCTGTATAAAGAGAAACAAATGAAGCGAAGGATAGATTCGCTCATCAGGAAAAACGGCTATGACCGATATGATGATTATGTCCATGCACTGCAGCAGGACAGGGAACTATACAATGAGTTCATCAATTATCTTACCATCAATGTGTCTGAATTCTATCGAAATCCGGACCAATGGGAGGTGCTTAGGGACCAGATAATCCCGATGCTCCTCCGGAGATCGCCGATGCCGAGAGTGTGGAGTTCGGCATGCTCGACAGGAGACGAGCCGTATACCCTTGCCATGGTGCTGAGTGAACATATGCCGCTGAACAGGATACATATACTGGCTTCAGATATCGATGCCGAAGCGCTGAAAAAGGCGAAAGCCGGCGTGTATTCGGCAAAAAGCCTTGAAAAGCTGCCTGAGAGGTATATAAGGGAATTCTTTATAAAAGACGGGAATTCGTATCATGTCAGGGACGAACTTAAACGGTGCGTGGAATTCAAACGCATTAATCTTCTGAGGGATCCGTATCCAAATGAATGTGATCTTATCGTATGCAGGAATGTGCTGATATATTTCACCGAAGAAGCAAAATCCCAGATATACGTCAAATTCAATAAAGCGCTGAAAGACAAGGGAGTGCTGTTCATAGGGAGCACAGAACAGATCATAATGTCCGCACGATATAAGCTGACGCCTGTAAAGACGTTTTTCTATATCAAGGACGGCGATATCTGAAATGGGCAGGTCTGGGAAAAAGGTCATATTTCTCGTCGATATGAACGCATTTTTCATATCATGCGAGATGTCAATCAATCCTGAACTGAAAGGCCGCCCGGCCGCGGTGGCAGGCGACCCGAAAAGCAGGTCGGGTATCATACTGGCTGCAAATTACGAAGCCAGGGCATATGGCGTCAAAACTACGATGCTTGTCCATGAGGCGCTGTCGATATGCCCCGGCCTGGTGATAGTACCCCCCACCAGGGGCCTTTACGAGAAAAAGTCAAACGAATTCATGGAAATACTGTCGCGATATGCTCCTGTTATCCAGAAAAACAGCATTGACGAAGCATGGCTCGACCTGACAGGCTGTGAGAAACTTTTCGGCGAGCCTGTTCAGATCGCCCGGCGCATCATGAGGGAAATACAGTACGAACTGGATCTCTGGTGCTCGATAGGGATATCGGAAAACAAATTCCTTGCCAAGATGGCGTCTGAAATGAAAAAGCCGCTGGGCATAACAGAACTCTGGAAAGAAGATGTGCCGGTGAAGATGTGGCCGCTGGAAATAAGGCAGATGTACGGGATAGGGAAGAAAACCGAGGAAAGGCTGAAACGGATCGGCATCATGACCATCGGTGACCTGGCGCAATGTGACGATCGACTGCTGAACGGGAACTTCGGGAAATACGGGCAGGAACTAAAAAGGCTGGCCAACGGGATCGACGATTCGCCGGTGGAACCGGAACCCAAAAGCGTCACCAGGTCGATAAGCAGGTCGACCACACTTGCAAAAGATATAACAGATATTAATGAAGCGAGGACGGTCCTTCTCAGCCTTGCGGAAGAGGTCGGGGAAGAGGCGAGGAGAAGTGATTTCAGGGGGAAATCCGTATCCATAGTGATACGTTACAACGACTTTACTACGATCACCCGCCAGAAAACCATAGTGCCTTCTTTCCTCACCAAGGATATATACCGCACCGGAGCGGAACTGCTTGGTGAGCACTGGGACCGGAAGAGGCCGATAAGGCTTCTGGGCATAGGCATCTCGAATGTGGATGAGGAAATGCCGGTACAGCTAAGCATATTCGACATCAACGATGAACTGCCTGATTCCGTAAAGAGGGAGGAAAAGCTCGAAAGGGCGATAGACAGTATCAGGTCCCGTTTTGGCAGCGACAAACTGAAAAGGGCGACGTTAGTGGAAGGAAGAAAAAAGAACACAGGTGAGACAGCTGGTGTCAGTGAGTAAAAATCAGTTGTTACTAACAACTGCTCTGAATCATCCAGGCATTCCTGAATTGATCACAGATTATGGTATAATGTAAATATCCATACGGCCAAGCTGACCGGCAAACAGCCGCATGAAAACACCAGGCAAAAAAGTGGTACAGGGGGAGATCAAAATGGACAGGTTTGAAGAAGGGTTGAAAATATTCGATGAAAGGTGCGGCAACGGGAAGGATAATATCATAGCCCTGGCTACCTTACTACAGAAGAGAATGCAGAGGGGAAACCGCGTCCGCGTGTCCGTGAAGTGGATGCGCTTTATGAAAATGGTGTGTTCTATATCACTACATGGGCAAAATCTGCAAAAATGCAGCAGATAGCCCAAAACCCGGAAGTTGCGTTTGCTGTCAGCGGTAAGTGGATATCGGGAAACGGCATCGGTGAAAATCTCGGTTGGGTCCTGGACCCCAAAAATGCCGGCGTGAGGGCTAAGCTCCGCGAAGCTTTTGCCGAATGGTATGACGACGCAAATAATGAAAATGATGAAAACTGCATTATTCTTGCGATCCGTATCACCAGTGCGACAGTACTCGAAGATCACGGCACTGTCCGTTATGAGATGGACTTCATAAATAAATGCTGCAAAGCCTGATATGATTTTCAGACCCGGCTGATGGCATTCATATCCGAATATGTATGTTATAATATCTATCAAGTTAAGGCAAAGGGTGGTTCATTCATGTGGAAATGCCCGAAATGCGGCCGCGAGTTCAAAAAAGAAGGCCAGCACCATTTCTGCGGCGACGCGTCGACGATGACGGTCGATGAATATATTGAAGCGCAGCTACCGGAAATAAGGCAGATACTTGACAAGGTAAGGGAAACCATCCGCAAAGTCCTTCCGGATGCGGAGGAGCGCATCGCGTATGGCATGCCGACTTACCGTGGTAAACGCAACATCATCCATTTTGCCGCGCAGAAAAAGCACCTGGGCCTTTATCCCGGCGACAAGGCCATTGAGCATTTTGCGGACAGACTGTCCGGCTATAAAACCAGCAAGGGCGCCGTGCAGTTTCCGTATGACAGGCCGATACCGCTGGACCTCATCACTGAGATCGCCCAATGGTGCCGTGATACCGGGAGCCATCATTAACGGGCTTCAATGTTCGCAAGTTGCTGAAATCATATGAAGCGTTAAGTAGACAAATGAAGCATGATATAATATCATTGTAACAAATGTAAAATATTGCAAATTCGATGAAGAAGAAGAGTAGGTAACACAACGGTTCACAGAGAGTCCATGTTGCTGAGAATGGATAACCGGGATTACTGAAAGAAGCTTCGGAGGAGTGGGCTGTTTTTAGGTCCAACGGGTTCTTCCCGTTACAGGAGAGCAGTATGACAGTACTGAAAATGAGGTGGGTTTTTGCCAATTTAGGTGGTACCGCGGAAGCACAAGCCTTTCGTCCTAAAAAGACGGGAGGTTTTTTATTTTACATGAAAGGATGATTCACAAAGTTGTTCAGAAAGGACCCTACAGCTTATAAAGGCCATGTCGGCGATGTGGCGATGGCCCTGAGGATCGCACTGACAGGCCGTACGAATACCCCGGATCTTTATGAGATAATGCAGATAATGGGCAAAAGCAGGGTCATCGAACGGCTTGAAAGGTATATGCATGCTCCGATGCAGGGGATTACGGAAATCATTGCAGGAAATGGTCCTGATGTGTAGAATAAAACTGATGGATGCAGTATCACTGGCATTGCGGCTTCCATACATAGCGAAAAGTTCGAAAGGAGTGGTCCTAATGGCAGAACTGATAATAATGAAGGGTTTCTTGGGCAAAAAGCTCCATGCAAGGTCCGCAGGATAAACGAGTGGCGATTGATTGCATGGAGCCGAACAAATGATCGCCACGTTCATTCTGACTTCAGATGAGCCGTTTATATCGCGGGCTTTGCATCCTTAAAATCAAGAAAATTTTAAGGAGCGGAGTTGGAATGAAATACATAAAGGCTGAAGAAATCCTGCCTGAAAAGCTGCTCAGGGAAATACAGGATTATGTATGCGGCGAGCTTATTTATATCCCAAGCCTTGAAGGCATGCGCAAAGGTTGGGGAGAAAAATCCGGGACCAGGGATTACCTCAGGAAAAGAAACATGGAAATCAGGACCAGGTTCCGCGAAGGTATGTCTATCGACCAGCTTTCAGAAATATTCTGTCTCTCATGTGACAGTATAAAGAAAATAGTCTATGCAAAATGACCCACAGAGGAAAAACAGAACAGTGTCATATGCAAACCCGGCGAACCCGTCGGGTTTGTGCAATAAATAGGTTAAGGCGTTTTTTATATATAAACGGCCTGCTGATTCCCTTATTATTATATCAGGAACGAACAAGAGCGGGCTGATCGTAATGTATGGCGACATAAGAGATAAGATTCTCGGCAAGCATAAAAGAAAAATCAGGTATATTGGACGGCAGCATCCGGTGATCCATCTGATCAGAAAAATCCGGAACAATGCCCATGATGGATCCGAAAGGCTTTTTGCCGCGGAAGGGCTGTGGGCTCACAAGCTGCTTATTGAGACAGGTTCAGCTATCCGCTGTGTTGTCATATGTCCTGAACTGCTGTACAGCGCTGAAGCGCTGGAACTGGCAGAAAGCTGTCTGGATAAGGCCTCCGCTGCATATATCGTATCAGGAAAGCTTTTTGAGAAGATCAGCGAAAGGGACGGACCGGACGGACTTATTTCGCTGGTGCAGTTGCCGGTATACAAACCTGAGAGCCTGCAAATTAAAGAAAAAGCGTTGATAGTCGTACTGGATGGCCTGGAGAATCCGGGGAATATCGGTACTATCCTCCGTACCTGTGACGGGGCGGGCGCAGATGCAGTTTTTATTTGCAACAGGAAAGCCCGGATGACCAATCCGAAGCTTATAAAATCCAGTATGGGCGCTGTTTTTACAGTCCCTGTCATAGAATTCGATGACACGGAACTGTGCATTGACTGGCTGAAGGCCAGGAACTTCAGCATTTATTTGGCAGATGCAAAGGCAGGGAGAACATACAGGGATTTCGACTATACAGGTAACACTGCACTCGTAATGGGCAGCGAGCGGTACGGAATATCCGAAAAATGGTATTCATGCGATCCGCAGCCGATATCCATACCGATGATGGGGATATGCGACTCCCTGAATGTTGGTGCTGCAGCCTCGGTGATCATTTACGAAATAAGCATGAAAAGATTGCAGAAAGGATATGGAGCGAACAATGGCATATATGAGAAAAGCGTACAGGGACGAAGACTTTATCAGGATAAGGGATTTTCTGAAGTATACTTTATATGAGAACCCGTCCCGGAAAAACTGGCTGATAGACCGCTGGAATTTCGGCAGATACTTCAGCCAGACCATGCATGGCACTTTTGATAGCTGGCCTGAAACTGTCGGTATCTGGGAGGATGAAAATAATGAGATCGTTGCAGTTGTCAACTCTGAGGGTGAAGTCATAAACAGGAAGGCAGGCAGTGCATTTTTCCAACTGGGAAACAGGGATTTTACCGGTGATTTTCTGAGCGAACTGATAGATTACGCAGAAAGCAGGCTGGCACTGACAACAGAAGAAGGAACGTACGTCAATGTGTTTGTCGATGAGGATGCGTTTAGTATCCGGAAACTACTGAAAGAAAAGGATTATGTGCTTTTGGAGTGGAAAGATCCGATGTCCTGCATGGATATTTCAGGCTGTCTCAAGGTGGAACTGCCCGAAGGATTCAGGATCGCAGATGCAAATGAAGTCAGCGACTGCCAAAAAGGTTTTGCACATGGACGCGCATTTGGCTATTATATAAACGATGCACCCGATGATGATGCTGCCGAGCGCTGTTTCCAGGCATTAAGAAATGCGCCGGATTATTTGCCGGAACTGGATCTGTCGATCCTTGACAGGAACGGCGAGGTTGCTTCTTTTGCGGGTGTCTGGTACGATGATCTGAACAGGATCGGGATACTGGAACCTGTTGGGACGATACCGAAGTACAGAAGGATGGGCCTCGGAAAAGCCGTTGTTTATGAGGGGATAAACCGGGTGCTGAAAATGGGCGCGAACAGGATCTTTGTCGGTTCAGACCAGCAGTTTTATCTTTCTATAGGCTTTAGGGCGATCTACTACAAGCAGATCTGGCAGAAGAAACTGCGTGACTGAAGAAGGCAGAAGAACGGTTTCTGCAGCGACGGGGACGGTTCCCATGCCCGAATCGTGCGGGACCGGGAGCCGGAAATCGTCCCGGATGCCCTGGTTGACGTTCCGGACGCCAAAACCTGCTCAGGATAAGAAAAAGAGATCACGTTCACCGTGATCTCTTTTTCTTATGGTGCGGGAAACAGGACTTGAACCTGCATGAGCTTCAGCTCACTAGTACCTGAAACTAGCGCGTCTGCCAATTCCGCCATTCCCGCATGGGCCTTTCAAAACGCAATATTTATTCTACTAGAAATGTAGTATAATTGCAAGTGGTAATTTATAAATTTATATTACTTTTATCAGTACGGAGGTATACTGGATTGAATACGAAGCTTGAGCAGTTTAAAAAGGATATTGTAAGCAAGAAGGTTGCCGTTCTTGGCATCGGAATAAGCAACACGCCGTTGATAAGATATCTTGGTAAGCTTGGTGTCGAAGTCACCGCCTTCGACAAGGCCCAAAAGGACGATCTGATGCCGGCGCTTAAGTCGCTGGAAGGACTTAAAATCGAATATAGTCTCGGCCCCGGTTATCTGGAGAAACTCAGAGGCTTTGACGTGATATTCAAAACACCGAAGATACGCTTCGATATACCGGAACTTCTTCGGGAAGCCGAAGCCGGCGCGGAGATCACTTCGGAGATGGAAGTGTTCTGCAGGCTTTGCCCGGCAAGGATCTTCGGCATAACAGGAAGCGACGGCAAGACCACCACGACCACGCTCATATATAAAATTCTCGAACACAGCGGGTACAAATGCTGGCTCGGTGGCAATATCGGAACGCCGCTGCTTGACAGGATAGATGAGATAGACGAATCCGACATGGTGGTCCTGGAACTGAGCAGTTTCCAGCTGCACACGATGAGGAACAGGATAAATACGGCAGTCGTGACGAATCTTTCGCCGAACCATCTGGATGTCCACAAATCGATGCAGGAATACATCGATGCCAAAAAGAACATCTTCCTCTATCAGAATGAAAACGACACACTGGTATTGAATTATGACAACGATATCACCCGAGGCTTTGCATCGGAAGCCCAGGGAAAAATCATCATGTTCAGCCGCACGAATGACCTGGATGAAGGCATGGCGCTGTCCGGCGGCAAAATAGTTTACAGGCACGGAGGCAGGGAGCAGGAGATCGTCGATGCCAGTGATATCAGGATCCCCGGTGTCCACAATATCGAAAACTATATGGCTGCTGCCGCTGCAACACTGGACTTCGCAAAACCTTCGGATGTCAGGGCCGTCGCCGTGTCATTCGGCGGGGTGGAACACCGAAACGAGCATGTCAGGACCGTCAATGGCGTAAGTTTCTACAACGATTCCATCGGTTCCAGCCCAACAAGGACCATGGCAACGATCAGGGCATTCAACGACAGGGTAATACTCATTTCAGGAGGTTACGACAAGCATCTTTCATACGATGAAATGGGAGAAGTCCTGGCGGAAAGGGTGAAATGCCTTGTACTGTTCGGGCAGACCTCGGACAAGATAGAAGCGGCGCTGAAAGCCGAAGTGCAAAGGTCAGGCAGAGGAGCGGGCATACCGGTCTTCCGCTGTAATTCAATGGAAGAAGCGGTAAGGAAAGCGTATGAGAACGCCGCGCCCGGGGATGTTGTACTGCTCTCGCCGGCAAGCGCAAGCTTCGACCACTATAAAAACTTCGAGGAGAGAGGAAACCACTTCAGGAAGATCGTCATGGAACTGTAGGAATGGCGCGACGCACGAGGCTCGATGAAGGGGCATGTTGTCAGTGTGCCTTAAAAAGTGTGTGGATCTGCACTAAATATGGAGAACGGTATTCGTTCCGGTAATCAACGCCTGCCGGATACTGGAACCATCCCTTGTCCTTAGCAGCCAACTGGCTGAAGTTCAAGACACCAAAAAAGAAAACCTCCCGGGTACCAGGAGGTTTTCTTTTTTGGTGGAGGGAGATGGATTTGAACCATCGAAGTCATCGACAACAGATTTACAGTCTGCCCCCTTTGGCCGCTTGGGTATCCCTCCGTATTGAACTGGTGGGCCTTCAGGGACTCGAACCCCGGACCAACCGGTTATGAGCCGGTTGCTCTGACCAACTGAGCTAAAGGCCCTTAAAGTCACAAGGACAAGTATAAAACATAATAAACGACAAGTCAAGTAAAGATTTATCCAAATTTCAAAGGATATTTGGACTTCATTTGAAAAAGTAATTTCCACTTCAAAATCAATGACAGTGGAATTAACTT
>ENA-UPAD01000733-UPAD01000733.1-bioreactor-metagenome-genome-assembly--contig:-NODE-733-length-42596-cov-469.298583_pt1 | contig 42596 bp, 34 predicted proteins | sample MGYA00238179_ERZ772710 | MGnify/ENA primary metagenome ERZ772710 (study PRJEB29004, sample SAMN07631245) | bioreactor metagenome | isolation source: Switchgrass digestor | place: USA: Dartmouth...
AGGAAAAGGGACACTTCTCATCCATCGAAGTCCCGCTTCCTGTAGAGGAGTGTCCCTTATCATTTATAAATCGCTATATCGATCCTTCTGTTCTTCTGCCTGTTATATTCGCTGTCGTTCGGCGCTACCGGCCTGAATTCGGCATTTCCTGTCGCAGTGAGATTCTTCGGGTCGACACCGCATTCGTCTGTCAGGAACTTTACGACATTCGTGGCCCTCTTGGTCGACAGCTCCCAGTTCGACGGGAATTCCGTCGTGTTTATGGGACGGTCGTCAGCGTGACCCTGCACCTGGATATCGGTGTCAAGAGTCTTCAGTATCTCGCCTATCTTTTCAATGACAGGCTTTGCTGATGGTTTGATGTCTGCCTTGCCCGTATCGAACAGGATAACTGAGTCCATTCTCAGGATTATCCTGGTACCTTCATCTATCACCCTGATATTCTCATTCAATCCCATCTCGTCTATCAAACCTTGTATATCAGCTTTCAGTGTGCCTATGCCCTCAGCTGCATCCCCGGTCCCGCCTTCGTCTTCAGTCTCGCCTGTCGCCCCGGTTTCATCCTCCCCTTCGGTTTGGCCGGCCTCATCGCCTTCCTCTCCCAGCTCATCATCAAGCCTGTTCATCAGGTCGTTTTCGTCAATATTTGGAGTGAGGCTGATTATGGTATTTCCTTCGTTTAAATTGAATATACTGCTTCCGCCTTCACCCAAAAAAGCAGCACGTATAGACAAAGCCACTTTCTCAACCTTCTGCTTGTCCACTACCGCCATTGAAAAAAGCAACACAAAAAAGCAAAGAAGCAGTGTCACCAAATCGCTGTAGGTCGTCAGCCAGGATCCACCGCCTGAACTCTCTTCCCGATTTTTTCTTCTGCCCATCTACTTCACTCCTGTTTATGCAGATGCGGAATTATCTGTCGTTTCTTCAGTATTCCTTACCTCTTTTTCCCTTTCCTCCGGCGGGAGGAAGATACTCAGTTTCTGTTCGAGCATCTTGGGATTTTCGCCGGCCTGTATCGATATGACCGCTTCAGCGATCATTTCCTTCATGTGGACCTCCTCGTCGCTCTTCATCTTGAGTTTGCCGGCAATAGGCGCGCAAACGAAGTTGGACAAAACGCTGCCGTAAAACGTCGTAACCAGGGCCACCGACATCGACGGACCTATCTGTGCGGGGTCGTCAAGCTTCAGAAGCAGGTTGATAAGTCCGATCAGCGTACCGATCATGCCCCACGCAGGAAATATGCCGGCCAGCATGCTGTACACAGCCTGGCCTTTACTGTGCCGCGCCTGCATGTTTTCGATCTCGGTATCCATGAAATCCTTTATGGTTTCTGATTCAATGCCGTCCACGACCAACTGGAGCGATTGCCTGATAAACGGATCTTCCATCTGCTCGAGCTCCGGTTCGATGGACAGGAGTCCTTCCCTCCTGGTCTTCTCCGACAACTTGACCAGCATGGCGATGGTGTCGGAAGCCGAAGACTGCTTGTCGGTGAAGATCTTTTTCGTTGCTTTCAGTACGCCAATCAAATCTTTGAGCCTGAAATTGATAAGCGCGGAGCATATGCCTCCGCCTACAGTTATGAATACCGACGGCAGGTCCCAATATGATTTCAGTTCGCCGTCACCGATGAAAATAGATATGATAACACATGCAACACCGCAAACCAAACCTAAAATCGTACCCAGATCCATATCATTCATCCTTTGCTGTTGAAAGGTGATTTATCCGCTGTTCAAATATCTTATCGGATAAAGAGGCGATTTTCATTATATCGATTTTGCTTATATGCAGGAAAAATGAACAGATTATGATAAAACGGAATGACGAAACCGGGCTGTATGCAGGAAAGTAAAATATCTGCAAAAGCCGGCAAATAAATGTCAGGAGATTCGGCAATAAAGCAGCGCCGGCAAAAAATGCCGATATAAAAAGCACCGGCAGAAAAATGCCGGTCGGAGAGATGTCAGCACAACAATGCAGGTAAAAAAATGCCGTAGGGGACGAAAGCGCCAGGCACTGATCACGAATCCCAGGGACTAATCAAGGGTCCCTGCGGCAAATGCCTTTGCCATGCGGACCTCCAACGGCCTGGCCGCAAGCCTGTTCTTCAGTTTCGCATACTCCCTGTTTATCCTTTTCCGGCAGTCTGTCATGGTTTTGAAATCGACAGGCGAGTGTTCCTCCAGACCTTTCAGATATGTCTTCCCATATATGCCGCTGTTGCACGCAGCCGCCGCCATTACAAGCAATATGATACTGTCTTTTATTATCTTTTTCATCCGGATCGCCTTGCTTCCGGCAAATATCCCGTCATTGTCAAAAAGCCTGAACGTAAAGTTGATAAGCCTGTTTGTAATAACCTGTGCGGATGTCACTCCGCCATTGGCCGTAAAAAGCGTTTTGTGCCCGTTCTTTCTGTCGTCCGCCGCGTCCTGCAGGTCATCGACCAACTGAAGGAGCATCCCGAAGCAGAAAATGAAAGCTGCTTCTTTTTCCGACAGGCTGCCCTTTACCAGGTACCCGTCAGCCAGGACGGAACACCCTCCCTTTTCGGCGCTTATATCCTTTATCTCTTCAAATGGCAACGGAGAGACAATGTCCTGGAGCATGCTCCTTACCTGGGCGCCATGTATGCCGAGAAGGCTCTCATATACCATGGGAAAGAGTTTGCGGTCATACTGCCCTTCGATCATCTCCACAAGCCTGAACAGCCTGTTTTCAAGCGGAGTTTCAGATATGACGCGTTCGCCGGCAAGCCTTTTTTCAAGCCGGCTGTTTATATCATGCTTCTGCGTTTCGGAAACGCTCCCGGTATCGAGGAAGTTGTCAGTATAGGGATATAACATGCTGTATGCGAAAACAGACGGCGTGATCCCGACCCCTATGCCCAGGAACACCTGTATGCAGTTCATTATCCAGACATTTCTCAAAGCCTGGAATATATCATCGAGTTTCATGGACATGTCGAATGTGCGGGCCTGCTCGATGAAACCGGACGTTGCGTCGCAAAAGCCGCCATCAAGCAGCAGCCTCATGCCCGGATCATCAAGACCCGCCACATTGACGCCGCAGTCATAGACAAGCCTTTTAAGGCATGACCCCCATTTGACGTGGTCTTCACCGGGCTTGCCGTCAAATCCCCTGACAAGCCCGACGAAATCATCGATAAACTTCCTGATTCGAACATTGTTTGCAGCATGGTCGCTGCCGGTATACCTTTTATGCAATGCAGGAAAATCGTCCGGAGTGCTGTCCCACATCTCCAGGCAGATCTTCCTGAGTCTTCCGATATCAAGTTTTTTAGCCGCCATGTTTGCTTCCATCAGATCCCCGCCGTTTATCTTCTGCCTCTGTAGAGTATTATTCCTCCGATCACTATAAGGAGCACCGGCAGCATATACTCAAGCCGGAACAGGGAAGGCAGGAACTGTTTGCCGAGGGCTATGACCCCTATGCCTATCAGTATGGCTCCAATGATATATTTTGTCTTTTCCGAGTCATACCTGGCAGGGCGGTCCCAACTGTCGGCATCGCTGAAAAAGTCATTCCCGGTATCGTAGTCTGAGCCCGTCCCCATGCCGGGATCAGAATACGTATTATTATAGCCTGCCGTGCTGCGGCCCTGGCCCCAGTCGCCTTCATTGGGCGTATAGCCCTTGTCCTCAGGCATTATAAGCGCTGCTATGATGTAGATGATGAATCCCCAGCCCATGAATAATGACAATATAGCGATTATCCTTACGATCACCACATCAATATGCAGGTATTCGGCCAGGCCCCCGCACACTCCCAGTATTACCTTGTTCCTTTTCGACCGATGAAGTCTCTGCATATCCATTCTCCTCTTCCATATGTGTCTGCATTGTACATTCATAAGATAATACGAAGATTTGCCTGTAATGTCTAATGATTTGGAGATTTTTCTGAAAGCCCCTCCGCATGGCTGCCCTTGAAGCTTCCGCCCCGCGCATATCCACGGGCGGACCTCCCGGTCAGCAGCTGATTATGGTTTTGTGGTCATAGACCGGAATGATTTCCGCACCCGGCGGTACGACGAGGAACTCTTCGTCGTTCCAGTCCCCGTTGACCAGCGCGTCTATCAGCCGTGTGCTTCCCGTGATGAACCGCGTTTCTTTCCCGGACTGCTTTGCATACGTTACGAAGGATTCCCTGGCTTCAGGATCCTCAAACCCTTCGATATCTATGAACGTAAGGAAGCCGATATCGTTTTTCGGGGTCATCATTTCCATAATGTACCTGGCGTTTTCCTCGCCGTACTGCCGGATAAGTTCCTCCATATAATCCGCCTGTTCCGAAGTTGTCACTCCGGCAGCGCAGTCGGTATCCCATCCGCCCAGGCGCTCGTAATAACATACCGATGACCACCGGGCGCTTGGGGTTTGGCCGAAATGCCCAAGGAAAGCTTCACGGCTTCCAAGGAATATCGTGCAGCAGTCATGGGCCCTTGGAATCACCAAAGGTATATTGCGCGCTTTAAGCCCTGCCGTACCGTTCCCGCAAAGGCCGTATCCGAGCAGTACGGCATCATAACCTTCGGCCGCGCTGTCTATGAACGCCTGTATCTCGTTCCTGAGCTGATGCGGATTAACATGCGACCTCAGCCGGGTAAATACGATATCCACGATATGCGGGGATTTCGCCGCTGCACGGTACGCCGGCCTTGCGAAAACCTCGCATGAAATCATCCTGTATCTCATTTCCTGACCATCCTTACAGTAAAGACAAAGCGGCAAATCCTGACTCATGCCATACTTTGCCGCTGTAACCGCGTGTTTGGACGCGCCGTTGCTTCCAGGCGCCAACGTTTATTTGACTTGCTTCCCGGTGGACATCCGTAACCTGCACTCCCGGACTATCCGTCGCAGTGCATCCGTTCCGGGACCGGATCATGCCCTGGGCGGCAGTTCGTCGATCACTTCTACCTTTCCCGCATCCTTGCTTATATTGATGCCAAGGACATTCACATTGACATTCACAACTTCAAGGCCCGTCATATCCTCAACTGCATCCCTTACTCTCTTCTGCATGTCGCGGGCTGCCTCATGGATCTTGCAGCCATACTGCATCACTACGGCCATATCGATGCTGACCTGGTTGTCCTTCAATTCCACCTTGATGCCCTTGCTGGGGGCTTTTCTGCCAAGCATGCCGGCGATGCCGTCTACGAAGCTTCCTCCCATCGAGGCCACATTTTCGCTGCCGGATGCCGCAATACCTGCGATCGTGGCGATAACTTCCTCCGAGATCCTTATCCTGTCCTCTCTCTTCGGCTGTTCCTTTACCTGTTCACTCATCTCATACGCCTCCTTTATAACATAATGGCTAAAAAATCCGCACTTATAATATACTTTCCCGCTCCGGCCATGTTTCAAGCAAAGTTATATCTGCCGAAAAGATCACTGACGGTCACACACCATTGCCGGTACCGCACCGCTGACGACATCACAACGTCCTGGACCGGTTCCGGCATATGGTCAGAATTCAGCCGATTTTGCCGTCCTCGGGAACGGTATGACGTCCCTGATATTCGGCATGCCCGTAAGATACATCACTGCCCTCTCGAAGCCGAGTCCGAACCCGGCATGTTTCGTTCCGCCGTACTTCCGCAGGTCCAGGTACCACCTGTAATCTTCAGGGTCCATGCCAAGTTCTTCTATCCTTTTTGCAAGCAGTTCGTATCTTTCTTCCCTCTGGCTGCCGCCTATGATCTCTCCGACGCCGGGAACGAGCAGATCCATTGCAGCCACGGTCTTTCCGTCATCGTTGAGCCTCATGTAGAACGCCTTTATATCTTTCGGATAGTCGGTCACGAATACCGGCTTTTTGAATACTGTTTCCGTCAGGTACCGTTCATGCTCCGTCTGCAGGTCTGAACCCCATCTGACCGGATACTGGAAGCTGGAATTGTTCTTTTCGAGGATACTGATCGCTTCAGTATATGCCACGTGCCCGAAATCGGATTCCACAATATTGTTCAGCCTTTCCAGCAGGCCATTGTCGATGAAGTTGTTGAAAAACTCCATCTCCTCGGGCAGATTCTCAAGGCAGTAATTTATCAGGTATTTCATCATATCCTCTGCAAGATGCATGTCGTCTTTGAGGTCGGCAAACGCGATCTCGGGTTCTATCATCCAGAACTCTGCCGCATGCCTCGTGGTATTCGAATTTTCGGCCCTGAATGTGGGACCGAACGTATATATCTTCCCGAACGCCATGCAATAAGCCTCTCCGGCAAGCTGGCCGCTGACAGTCAGGCTCGTCTGCCTGCCGAAAAAGTCCTGCGAGTAATCGACGTTGCCGTTCTCATCCCTCGGTATGTTGTCTGGGTCCATCGTGGTAACCCTGAACATTTCGCCTGCGCCCTCGCAGTCGCTCGTCGTTATGATCGGGGTGTGGACATACACGAAGCCCCTCTCCTGGAAGAAACGGTGTATTGCATACGACAGGGCGCTCCTCAGCCTGAATACCGCGGAAAACGTATTCGTCCTCGGCCTCAGGTGCGCGATCGTACGCAGGAATTCAAATGAATGGCGTTTTTTCTGGAGCGGGTACTCCGGAGCACATGCCCCTTCTACTTCAATAGCCGATGCTTTCAGTTCAAAAGGCTGTTTTGCTTCAGGTGTGGCAACAAGCGTCCCGCGGGCCCTGATCGACGTACCCTGGTTCAGCTTTGCGACTTCGCCGTAGTTGCCGATGGCCCCTTCTTCAAACACGATCTGTAGATTTTTAAGGAACGAACCGTCGTTGAGTTCGATAAAACCGAATGTTTTTGAATTCCTTATGGTCCTGATCCAGCCTGCCACCTCTATCTCCCTGCCGAAGTACGGCGCCGGATCCCTGAAAAGCTGTCTTATTTCGATTTTCATCCGTATCCTCCTTTTACCGAAGTGTTTCGACATCATAAACCATCTTGATATAATATATCAAATATGCCTTCTAAGTATATCCTTTAATGTCGGCCGGATACATCGCCGGATTCTGACATGCGTCCCGTGCCCTTTACATTATTCTTTTAAATCAAGTATAATACTTAAAAGACGCAAAAACAATATGAGGAAACCAATGTGAAAATGAAGATACTGGTCGTGGCGGACCGAGAAGAACCATATATATGGGATTACTTCGACAGGGAACGCTTCAGTGACGTGGAGCTTGTCCTGTCATGCGGCGATTTGAAAGCGGAATATCTTTCATTCCTGGTGACGATGATAAAAGCGCCTTTGTTTTACGTGCCAGGCAATCACAACAGGCGCTATCTCACGGACCCTCCCGAAGGCTGCGAATCGGCGGACGACAAGCTTCTGGTCTACAATGGCGTCAGGATCCTGGGTCTTGGAGGGTGTATGAACTACAACAACATGGAGTTCCAGTATACCGAGGAGCAGATGAAGAAACGGGTCCGCAGGCTGAGGCGGACGATAAAAAAACATAAAGGTTTCGATATACTGCTGACCCACTCGCCTGCATACGGCCTCGGCGACGGAGACGACCTTGCCCATACCGGTTTCAAATGCTTTGTGGATCTGCTGGACACACATTCCCCGAAATACTTCTTCCACGGCCACCAGCACCTGAACTACGGCCGGCGTTCGAGGATAATGCAGTACAGGAACACCACCATAGTAAATGCATATGGCTATTACCTGATGGACTGCGAATTTTGACTGCCGTTCCTCACTCCACTATATTCACAAACCAGTCCATGTTTATGATTTGTTCGCGGGTGGCCACTTCGCCCTTCCGCACCATGAGGGTGCCGTCCTGGCTGTATATCGGCCCGGTAAACGGATGGTAGAGCCCGTTGCTGATCATCTTGATCATGAAGTCCAGAAGTTTCTGGGTCTCCGGCGGTACAAGCCTTCTTGAATAGAAGAAGTCCACGATCCCCGAATCCATACCCCACCAGAAGTTGATTACTTTCTGGCCGGGACTGAAAGATCTCTTCGAACTCTTTATAAGGTTGTGCAGCATTTTCTCATAGAATATGCCCCAGTTCCAGACGGGTGCTGCGATATGTTCATGGACCAGGCCTTCCTCGCTGATGGCAGCCGCGTAAACGCCATATTCGCTCGTTACCGACCTGTCCGAAAGCGTATCGTGATGTGATATCACATCACACCCCTGGCGGATCAGGGACTCGCTGGCCGCCTCCGCTTCGCGGGCATCGTCCCACCGGTTCAGGAACACCACTTTGACCCTGGCCTCCGGATTGACCATCCTGGCTCCGAGCGCAAAGGAGTTTATGCCGTTTATCACTCCCGGCACAGGCAATGTCCCGACATATCCAAGCAGGTTCGTTTTCGTGACCGCGCCGGCAGCGATCCCGGCCAGGAATCTCGGTTCATATATCCTGCCGTAATAAGTGTTCACATGCTTGTATGAATGGGTCTCGGAACAGTTGAGGAATTTCGTCCCGGGAAATGCCATCGCCGCCTTCAGCGTCGCGTTGATAAAGGCAGGGCTCGTCACGAACACGACATCGTTGCCTTCCCGTGCCAGTCTCTTCAATGTTTCGTATGCCTCCGGCGTTTCAGGCACATTGTCCACGTAAGAGGTGCTTATCAGGTCGCCGAAGACCTTGCTCACATGGATCCTTCCCATCTCCTGGGCATATGTCCAGCTTGATGTCTTTGTATCCCTGGCGTACACGAAGGCGACCTTCAGCGTCTTCTTCGGCATCACGAACGCCGTCAGCGTCGAAATCAAACCTTCTCCCGTTTCCATGGGCACGGTCTGGATGTCCACAGGTTTGTTGCCGCTCATCTGGTCCAGCTCGATGATCAGGCTGCTCAGCCTTGCACGCACCTTCTCCTCGTCTATTTCCTTCGGCATGCCGTATATGGTTATATATTCGAGGAACGCGTCGCCCGTGGTGATCGGGAGTTCCTGCCCGCCAAGCTCGAGGTATATCTTCCTGAAAGGCAGATATATGGAGTTGGTGAAATACTTGTATTTGTCATACCCGATCAGGGTCTGGTCCGGTTCGAAATTCTCCAGGTAACCGAGCAGTTTGTTGAATGAATTCCTTTTGGTGAACCAGATCGTATTTATCCTGGTTTTCTTGTAAAAATCAAGAAACTCGTAGTATATCGATATGTCGTCATCGCTCTCGTCCTTTTTGGGAACGAGCCTCATGACCCTTCCCTGGATGGACCAGGCGTCGAAGTACTTAAGGACGCTTACCCTTTTGTTGCCTTCCACCACGTAAAACCAGTTCAGGTACTCGTACACCTTTATCGGATCCCTGATGCCCTCGTTCAGATGCGCTTCACACAAAGCCGTCCATTTGGACGCAAACTCCGTCCTCGGCGTCAGCAGCGGCATGAAGTTGACGGCGAACGACCTGCTCCTGGCGTTTGTATATGTGCCTACGATTTTTTTCAACGGGATCTCCACAACTCCAAGGTCGATCTCGTAGATTATTTCTATATTCTTCAGAATGCCCTCCAGAGCGGGAAGGTATCCCGTCATACCCTTGGAAGCGCTCCGGGAGTATTCCTTCTGTCCCAGCTTCCGCGCGGTCATATAATGGTTTTCTGCTCCGGATCTGTCCATCAGCCTCACCCTTTCCTTACGTATGCTGCGGTTTCTGCAGTGATATTTACCCTGCATGCATGAAATTCACGCTCAAAATTCAATATCACTCAAACCTGCCTGTCGGTATTGCTCCTGAAACGGTTGACTATGTCCCTGATTATGCTCATATTCTCAAGCCATGTAATCCTGTACGTTACTTCCTTCTCTCTTGGCACGGTTATGATGCCAAGCGTGTTGTACCCATCCGGGTAACACCTGTATTCCAGCATTTTTTCCTCATCATTTCTGAGCACCTTTATCCATGTGTAAACGGGAAACCCTTTCAAGGCCTCGCCAATTCCTTCCTCCGTCTGGATGTCCATATTGTTGATGCTCAGTATTATATCCCCTCTCATTATACCCATCGATTGCGCATTGCTCCCCGGAAGCACATCCAGGACCCTCAGTCCGCGCCTGACGGCGCTGAACAGCGGCGTCCCTCTCCTTTCCTCCGTTAACGACCAGACCGATATGCCCTCACGCCCGGCAATACAGAAAACGGCGCCGACACACCCGGCCCATCCGACGCTCCTTGAGATCAGTGCCAGGATCATCAGTATGCTTCCGTATACAAAAAGGGCCGCCGCACTTCTTGCGGATCTTTTCTCAGGCTGCGTCGCTATCGAAATATCAGAATGGCAAAACAGCGCCATCATGCAATCTAGTCCAAGCGCTCCCGCCGCTCCGGCCAGGGACCTGGGGACGAACGGCAGAGCCAGGCCTGCCATGGACTCGGGCAGCAGTGTTCCAGGCTGCATCAGATATGTCAGGAACACGACCGGTATGATCCAGAATCTTCTTATCAGGAAAGCGCCCGCTATTTCACCGTCATGATGCAAATATACAGGTATGTATCCGCCCTTTCTGCCGATATAGACCAAAAACGCCTCCAGCATCTGCAGTATGGCCGCCAGGCACAATAGCGAAGGTACGTTCACTTCCAGTTTATCGAAAATATAGCTTGCCGCCGCAAGCAGGCCTGCCGCATACGGGAAACTCACGAATCTCAGGTCTAACAGCAGCAAAAGGCACATAATGTAAAACAGATACCTTACAGTATCTGTTTCGATCGTTACCCCTGCCGCCACGCTAAGGAAACTGACAGCAAAGCCCGCAACCAGTCCGGTCAGTATCAGTTTTTCTGCAACCTGTTTAAAGCCAACTCCGGGACTGCCGTATATTTCTTCCCGCAGTTCCGAATACACACGGTACTGAGAACTTATAAAGGTTATTGCCAACAGGCACACAACCGGGAAAAAGTAATCTGCAAAAAATGCTCTAAGCATCTCTGCAGCTATAGCACCTGCCAACTGCAGCACAAAACCAACTCCTACTTCCTTTCGGAGAGTATTGAATCAAGGCGTTTGCGGATCTCCCTGAGGAAATCTGCAGTATTGACTGTTTTCTTGTTTTCCAGTTCGGAGAGGGCTGCCAGATCCCCTGTCATCACACCTTCTTCTATCGTTCTGATGGCAGCGGTCTCAAGGTCATCGGCGAAGCTTACGAGATCTGTGTTCCCGTCCAGTTCGCCCCTTTTCCTGAGCGCCCCTGTCCAGGCGAAAAGCGTCGCCATCGGGTTGGTCGATGTCTCTTCGCCCCTGAGATGTTTGTAATAATGCCTGGTAACGGTCCCGTGGGCTGCCTCGTATTCATAGCATCCGTCAGGCGATACCAGGACGGATGTCATCATTGCCAGGCTGCCGTATGCCGAGGCGACCATATCGGACATCACGTCGCCGTCGTAATTCTTGCATGCCCATATCATTCCGCCTTCCGACCTGATGACCCTGGCAACGGCGTCATCAATGAGTGTGTAGAAATACTCGATGCCCGCTTCCCTGAATTTTTCGCTGTATTCTTTTTCGTACATCTCCTGGAATATATCTTTAAAGGTGTGGTCGTATTTCTTCGAAATGGTGTCTTTCGTGGCAAACCACAGATCCTGCCTGACTTCCAGCGCATAATTGAAACATGCCCTTGCAAAGCTGCGTATGGATTCGTCGGTATTGTGCATACCCATCAGGACGCCCGGTCCGCTGAACTCATGGATGGTGTCGCGGAATATCTCGTTTCCGTCCTTCCCCCTGAATACCAGTTCAGCCGTTCCCTGCCCTTCCACACGGTATTCCAGGTCCTTGTAAATGTCGCCGTACGCATGCCTTGCAAGAGTAATGGGTTTCTTCCATGTCCTTACGAAAGGCCTTATGCCTTTGACTATGATGGGAGCCCTGAAAACCGTACCGTCCAGTATTGCCCTTATGGTTCCGTTTGGGCTCTTCCACATCTGCTTGAGTCCGTACTCCTCCACCCTCTGTGCGTTTGGCGTGATCGTCGCGCACTTGACGGCGACCCTGTGTTTTTTCGTCGCCATTGCGGCATCGACGGTCACACGGTCATCAGTCTCGTCGCGGCGCTTCAGGCCGAGATCGTAATATTCGGTGTTCAGTTCGATATATGGGGTCAGCAGTTCATCCTTTATGAGTTTCCAGATGATCCTGGTCATTTCGTCCCCATCCATCTCAACTATGGGTGACTGCATCCTGATTTTTTCTGCCATTCGCCTTATCATCCTTTCGTTTGTCTTTTTTGCTTTTCCGGCCCGGCAGAAACCTGACCGGTTGTTTTTCCTAATCGGCCTGGCTGGCACCGCAGCACTTCTTGTACTTTTTGCCGCTTCCGCACGGGCACGGGTCATTCCTGCCCACCTTATTGCTTACTGCCATCTTTGACAGTCTGAATTCCTTCGTCAGTTCCCTTCTCCTTTCCTCCGAAAGGATGCCTTCCCATTCCTTAAGATTATACAGCCAGTCTGCCCTGGCCTCATGCATGTTCCAGTAAAGCTTCTCGAAATCTATCTCCGCTGCCAGTTCAGTTTCCTCATCCAGCGAATCCAGGTCCAATCCTTCCTTCAGACTTGTGTTTATCCCGTCGAGGAAGCCCGCGAATGTGACAGGATCCATTCCGAATTCGCCGGCTAGGTCCTTAAGTTTCCCCTCGAGCTTTTCGATACGGTTCTCAAGGATCCGGCGGTAATTTTCCTTTTCCTTTTCAAAATAATCCGTCCAGAAAGCGTTCTGCTGATGCGGAGTCGCAAGTCCTTCCACGGTCTTTTTCCACTGTTCGTAAAGTCCCATTTTCGTGCTCCTTCTCCACTGGTGTAAAAAGTAAATTCATCATTTTAAAATGTATTATAGCATGGATTCATATAATGTCAAAACACTTGATGCGCGGCTGTGCGCGAACAGCAGGTCCATGCCTGGAGGCTGACAAGGCAAGGCTTGAACAAGGCGCTGTTTATAAACTAGTATCAAATTAAAATGTTATAATGAATATATCTCTTGTCTCAACAGGAACAATGTGAAATCTGCCATATACGGGGCAATACGGAAAAGGAGGGCGGCATGCGGAAAATCATACTTGTGCCGGATTCATTCAAAGGAACGATGTCCTCTGCCGAAGTGTGCGGCATAATGGCGAAAGCGATCAGGCTCCATTTCCCGGAAGCTGAGATAGTAAGCATACCTGTTGCTGACGGCGGAGAAGGCAGCGTCGAATCGTTCCTGTCGGCAGTCGGCGGCAGGAAAGTCTCCGTCACCGTGAAAGGCCCATATTTCGAAGATATTGAAAGCTTCTACGGGATCCTGCCGGATGATACCGCTGTTATTGAAATGGCGGCGGCTTCCGGTCTTCCGCTTGTCGGGGAAAACAGGGGCCCGGGAAAAACGACCACATACGGAACAGGCCAGCTTATGGTCCATGCTGCCAGGTCAGGGTGCAAAAGGATCATCGTAGGTCTTGGAGGCAGTGCCACCAATGACGGAGGCTGCGGCGCGGCAGCTGCAGCCGGAGTCGTTTTCAGGGACAGCTGCGGGGATCCGTTCATACCCGTGGGTGAAACGCTGAACAACATCTCATCCATAGATACCGGCGGGATCGATGATGCAGTTGCCGGTGCGGAGATCATCACGATGTGCGACATCGACAACCCGCTGTACGGGCCCGATGGAGCGGCTTATGTGTTTGGGCCGCAGAAGGGTGCGGATGAAGCGCTGGTGAAAGTATTGGACGAAAACCTCCGGCATCTTGCGGACATAGTAAAAAAAGATCTCGGGACAGATATATCGGGTATCCCCGGCGCAGGAGCCGCCGGCGGCATGGGCGGAGGCATGGCGGCATTTTTCGGCAGCAGGCTGAAGATGGGTATCGAGACCGTACTTGACGTTACAGGATTCGATCATTTGCTTGAAGGAGCCGACCTGGTGTTCACAGGTGAAGGGAAGATCGATCCACAGTCGCTGCGGGGCAAAGTCGTAACGGGTGTTGCCCGCCGCGCAAAAAAAGCCGGCGTGCCGGTCGTCGTAATCGCAGGCGATATAGACGACGGCATAGCCGAAGTATATGACAAGGGTGTTGCCGCCGTATACAGCATAAACCGTAAAGCTATTCCGTTCATTGAAGCCCGGCTTTGCTGCAGGGAAGACCTTTTCCTGGCAATGGATAACCTGATGCGGCTCCTCAAAATGTTTAGTCAGTAAACATGTTTACTCCTCAAAAATGAACCGATCAGGAGTCGATAAATTCAGTTCATAAGTCGTCAAAAACGGGATGCGGCCGTCCACATCCCGTTTTTTCTTACTTCGTATCAATTTCCAAAACTCTCTTTCAAAATTCCGGTTTCCCCTTTCAATTCTTTCGGGGTATCTTTCCATCCAGCATGCATCCTATTGCTAAATCATATATCCCGTCAGGGCTCATTTCTTCAGCATCTTTCTTACAGCAAGCACTATCGGTATGGACAGCGCCACCGAAACGATCATCTCAGCCGGCGCATTCGTAAGCGCTACACCAAGTATGGCCGCTGCCGCCTGGCTCACTTCTATTCCGTTGGCCTGCGCATATTCGGCCGCATATAGCAAATAAATCATGCCCAATACGCCGACAGTATTCGTCAGTGTTCCGACCACAGCACTTACTGCTATCCTGAGGGCTTTACTCTTTATGAACGGTATCCGGTGCGAGTAGTACGATGTGACGCCTATCAGCATCCTGGGCAATACCGATACAAGTGGGTTCAAAAACGCGAATGAAAGAAGCGAAGGATTCGTAAGGTTCTGGATGATGCTGAATATCCCGAAAATCAATCCTGCAGCCATCCCTACTATGGGACCTTCCAGGATCGCCCCTATTATCACGGGGATATGCATGATGGTTGCCTTGGCCATGGGCAGCGGTATAAATCCGACGCCCGATGCTCCCAGCACTATCGAAATTGCCGAGAGCATGCCGACAATAGCAATCTGCCTTGTCTCGAACTTCTTCCTGCTGATTGTTTTTTCCATTACATTCGACCTCCCGCTCTTATTCCCGAAGGATATAAGTCGTATTTTTAATGCTTGCTAAGTACGGTTTCATGCGAATACCGCCTTTCAAACATGCTAGCACATTTTTGCTGCAAATGCCATACTTTTTTTATTTTTCCCGGTACCATATCTAAAATTTATGCCCGTTATTTTCATTGTTTTTAGAAAAATGATACAATATCTGAGAAAACAAAACCGATAAAAACAGCGTAATTGATGGAAAGGCTGCGAAAAAGAAAAATCGGCGCTGCCTGGCGCGGTAAATGGGTCAAAGTATGCGGCAATGCCGCAACGCGGCGCCGAAAACGGAACCGGGGACGTTGAAACGGCGCATTGTATACAGGCAACGCAAGCCGCAAAGCATCAGTGCGGACCATTCATGAAAAAGGATACGGTAAGAGGACGGGAGAATCAGCATGAAGGAAATCGTAACGATGTGGAAATACAGTATGATGGTCGCCTTAACGGTGCTGTGCGCCGGCATTTATATGCTGTTGCTGCTGCCAACCAAATCCATAGTCATAATCCCCGGAATAACCGAGATCAGGCCGGCTTCTTTGCTCCCGGTGATATTCGGCCTGTTGTTCGGTCCGGCAGGCGCCTGGGGTTCGGCCATAGGCAACCTTGCAGGCGATCTTTTCGGCACCCTTTCACCAGGTTCGATATTCGGCTTTGTCGGGAATTTCCTCTATGCTTACATACCGTACAAGCTTTGGTACCATATAAAGCAAAGGCATGGCGAAGACCGGGCGCCTACGATCAATTCGCCGTGGAAACTGGCCAGGTTCGGCATCGTCAGCTTTATTTCGAGCATTGCCTGCGCAGTTACGATCGCATGGGGGCTGAACCTCCTGGACATTACTAATTTCCCGGCGCCGGCCATCATAATAGCACTCAACAATACCGTCACCACATTGCTGTTTGGTCCGATCCTGCTTCCGATCCTGTATAAAGCGGCAAAAAAATACAGGCTGCTCTGGACTGATCTGATGCACCCGAAAGATATCAGCAAACCTTCGACAGACAAACTCTATCCCTTTATGATCATTACCGGTTCGACAGGAGCATTCCTATCAGGACTTGCAGCCGCTTGTTTTATTGCGGGGGAGGCTGTTTTTGACTGGCAGCGCTCTGTACAGGGTATGGGGAGTGTAGCCGTAACTCTGATCGTCCTGCCCTTTTTTGCGATTATGCTCTATGGATCGTTCAAGTCATAATTTTTCAGCCGGACATACAACAGGATCAGCTCGTCAAGCTCTCTGCTGCGTTGCTGTACTATTGAACTGGTCAAATTCTCAGACTCGATCAACTTATGAAGCTCCATCCTCAACAGATCGATCTCCCTTTTAAGGGACAAACAGTCGCTGTCTCTCAAGGCTATTCACCTCCCAGAACATACATTGCGGCAGCCTGCCAGCTTTAGACACACGATTCGACACAAAAGCCTGGACCTCATGACGAAAAAAGCCTGGGATAAGCCTGAATAAGTATCGATGCAGACACTGTTTTTCATTTGTGACTCCGTTCGTAATTCCATTTTTATTATATTACAATTAAGTTACATAATCAACATAATTTCCCCTGAACTGCCAGCATATGTATAAATTTTTCGTCAAATTGCATGCTGATTTCTCTAAATGCCGTTATTTCAGCCTTTAAGCGTTTTTAACATAAAACCTCATTTCATAAATATACAATTGCCTTCATCCTGCCGCGGGAAATAATCAGCTGTATTTCATCGCGGCCGGCAGGCCTGGCAAAGCATTTTCATGGGATTTGAAGATCATCGCCGTTTACGTAGGACCTGGACGCAAACGTCATTATTTCCCTGATTCAGTGCCTGTGACATCTTCGGCTCCCATACCTGCGGCATCCACTGCCACCGCATCCTTTGCGGTCATTCCTCCGATCTCATTGCATACGCCTCCCCTGGTCCCTGGGTATCCTGTTCCGGTCCGGCCGGCAGATAATAAGGAACGCCCATTATGACTGCCACACTGTGCTCCCCGTCGGCCGACAGTACGATACATCCTTCCCTGCTTATGCGTCCGTCTGCGATTATATGGGACACTCCACTGCTGACGCCGTCGGGGTTCCTTATTTCGATGTTATATACTGCGCCTTTGTATCTGTATGTTATCCTGAACGACTTCCATGAGGCCGGTATGCATGGGTCGATGAACAGTCTTTCTCCCTTCCTGCGGAATCCTGCGATGTTTTCAAGTCCGACCCTGTAAAGCCATCCGGCGGCGCCGGTGTACCATGTCCATCCTCCCCTGCCTGCATGGGGGCTTACGGCATAAACGTCAGCCGCCATGACATATGGTTCCGCTTTATAGCGGGAGTATTCTATGCCGGTCCTCGTGTGGTTGATGGGATTGATCATATGAAAGACCTCGCTGGCTTTGTCTCCCATGCCAAGTATGGCGAAAGCCAGCACGACCCACACTGCCGCATGGGTATATTGCCCTCCGTTTTCCCTCACTCCGGGCAGATACCCCTTAATATATCCCGGCTGCAGATCGCCGTCGCCAAATGGCGGGGTCAGCAGCCTTACAATGCCCTCGTCCGTATCAATCAGGAATTTCCGCACAGCCTCCATAGCCTCCCGGGCACGAGCCGGCTTCGCCATGCCGGAGATCACGGCCCATGACTGGGAAATGGAGTCGATCATGCACTCCGAATTCCTGGCCGATCCAAGAGGCGTACCGTCATCAAAGTATGCCCGCCTGTACCAGCTGCCGTCCCATGCTTCCCTCTCTACGCTCCCGATCAGCATCGCAGCCTTTTCGCGGTACAGTTCCGCTCTCCTGAAATCATTCATCCGCAGGCATATCGGGATAAACCTTTGCAGTATCGTCAGCAGGAACCATGCCAGCCATACGCTTTCCCCCCTGCCCTCCCTGCCGACGCCATTCATGCCGTCGTTCCAATCTCCGCTTCCTATAAGAGGCAAGCCATGCGGTCCCGTCTTCAGCGAAATATCTATTGCCAGTACGCAGTGCTCGTAAAGGTTCGCCTCAATGTCAGCACGCCGCGGCTCTTCATACCTTTCGTATTCGCCTTCGGCAAGCAGGTTGCCTTCCAGGAACGGCACGCTCTCATACAGGATAGAATCGTCGCCTGTTTTTTCAAGGTACTCGGCTGTGACGAAGGCCAGCCACAGAAGGTCATCGGAGTACCTGGTACGTATTCCGTTCCCTCTTTCCGCATGCCACCAGTGTTGGACGTCGCCTTCCCTGAACTGCCTTGATGCATGCAGGAGTATCTGCTCTCTCGACAGTTCCGGCCACAAATCCAGCAAAGCCATGCAGTCCTGCAGCTGATCCCTGAAGCCGTACGCGCCTCCCGCCTGGTAGTAGGCCGACCTTGCCCATAACCTGCAGGAGATGACCTGGTACAGGAGCCAGCCGTTCATAATCATGTCGAAGGAATCGTCAGGTGTGTGCAGCTGTATCGCCCCCAGTTTTTCACGCCAGAACGCCTTTACCCTGTCCAGTTCCGCTTTTGCGTTTTCCGGCCGGGAAAGCCGGTTTTTCATTGCCTCAGCTTCCTCCATGCCGGCGGCGCATCCTAAAAGGAACACGATCACGGCCTCTTCTCCCGGAGCCGGTTCTGCAATGCAGCTTACTGCCGCACATGGGTCCATCCCTGCGCCCGCCGCTTCATTAAGTCTTTCGCCGGATAAACCGGCAGGCTCGGCGTCATCGCCCCTGTGTCCCATGAAAATCGCCCTGTCACCCGTATATGACATTTCTTCCTGGCTTGCTGCAAGAAAAGCAATACAGTCCCCGAAGTCACGCGTGAACCTGTTCTCGATGCAGAGCATCCCGTTTTTTCCCGCTTTTGTGACGATGAACGGCGATGTCTCGCTGTCGGTTACTCCAAGGACCGGCCTCAGATAGTATGTGGCCCGCAGCCGCCGCTGCCTCCCGGTAAGGTTTTTCAGTCCGATGATGCATACCTTGACCGGAAGTTCCAGCGCAGCGAACATCGTCAGGCTCTGCCTGATCCCGTTGCTCTCATGTTCAAAGACGCTGTACCCGAAACCGTGCCGCACGGTGTACGGGCCGCTTCCGCCGATAGGCATAGGCGTCAGGCTCCAGTGGCACTTCTCATCCAGATCGCTTATATAAAAAATCTCTCCCTGCCGGTCTGTCACCGGATCGTTCGCCCATGGCGTCAGCTTGAACTCGCGGCTGTTCCTGTACCAGGTATATCCGCCTCCGCTTTCGGTGACCAGGAACCCGAAATCCCTGTTCGCTATTATGTTGGACCACGGCAGAGGGGTGCGCCTGCCGTTTCCAAGCCTGATGACGTACTCCCTGCCGTCCCGGGAGAAACCGCCTATGCCGTTGAAAAACTGCAGCTTTTCATCCTCCGGCATATCATGGATCTTGATCGGGTTCCTCTTTTCGCTGTCAAAACAGGCACTTGCCGCAGGGACGGCTTCCGCCGCCAGTCTTGACTCTTTGAGCCTGTTCATGAACGTTTCCGGGCTTTCCTCCACCACCAGCCTGGCTGCGGTATACAGGAGCGAAACCTGATGAGGCTCGATGTCGGACGCATTTATAACGAACACACCGCCGGGTTTTCCCGTAAGTTTCCCTGCATGGCTTGCGGATATCGCGTTCCTTACTTTTTCGTTCAGCGGCTGGCTGTACCCCTCCACTTTGTTTATCAGTACCACCAGGTCGGTGTACACGCACTTCATCCTCAGATATTCATGCCCCTTCAGGACCCAGTCCAGTATATCCTCATCTTCCGATTCCAGGACCGCAAGTATGACGGGAAGGTCGCCGGAAATGCCGAATGCCCACAGGTCCTGCTGTGATCCCGTATTGCTCTCTATGTGTTTTGAATATCCTTTTTTGAACGAGCTGTTGAAAAGCAGGAAGGGCACCATGTCGAGATATGACATCACCTCGTCCGGCGCAAGCCCGAGATACCTGCTTTCGACCCTGCTCCTTGTCCATGAGAGTTCGAATGTCCTGTCGCATATCCTGAAATCGTTGTACTTGTCGGCAAGCTCCAGCGCTTCCTTCCTCGTGGATGCCAGGGCCACGGCATATACTGCCCTGACAGAACCGCCGGGCTCGATCTTCAGCCTCCTCCTCAGGCTCATCACAGGATCCAGCACGGAACCCTGGCTCCCGCTCAGAGGCTGGTCAGGCTCCAGCGCTTCCGCGTTGGTGATGTCCCTGTTCCTTCCGATGAATCTCATCCTGTCAGTCTCAAACTGCATATCCCCCATGGCATGGTCTTCGTCCACTGACATTGTATGGACCAGCCAGAGCGGTCTTTCTCCTTCCTTTCTCGGCCTTCTGACAGCCAGCAGGCACTTGCGGTCCCTGATATATTCAGTCATCACGAATAGCTTGCTGAACGCCGGATGGGCAGCATCTTCCTGCCACGGTCCCAGCACCGCTTCGAAGTAGCTGGTCAGTTCCACGACCCTTGCGTGCTCGCTGTGGTTCGTCAGCGTTATCCTCCTTATTTCCGCATTGTCCTCGGGAGATACTGTGACCTCGAGGCGCGACTCTATATTTCCGTTTCTCCTTATGAACTCAGCTTTATCGGGAGAAAACACCACCCTGTATTTTTCAGGCTCCTGGCCGTATGGCTCGCAGGTCGCGGACCAGGTGGTGTTGGAATTGATATTTTGTATGAAAATGTAGAAGCCCTTCTTATCGAAGTAATCAGGCGTCCACCTGTTGACGGCGACAGCTCCCGCCCTGCTGTATCCTGAACCCCCGTCGGTTATGGCGACGGTATACTCGCCGTTCGACAACAGGTGCACATTTGGGGGCAGCTGCTTCGGCATCCCGTAAGTCCTTACCGCCATGCCTTCCACATGCTCCGTCCGTTTGACGCGGCTTGCCCGTTCCTTCCTGTACTCCTTGGCATAAAGTATCCTTTCCGGCATCTTTTCCTGCAGCAGCAGATCTGCTGAACGGATCACGGGGATATTATGGAACCGCTTCTGAAGGATGCCGGAATTGAAGAAATTGTTCAAGGAAGCAAGGCTCATCCCCTGGTGATGTGCCATATAACTCTTTACGATGATGAACCTGCTGTTCTTGTCAAGCCGCGAAGGCGTAAAGTCGACAGCCTCGTAAAAACCATATGTCCCTTCCATACCCAGTTGCTGCAGTTCCCTCAGGTTTTCCGCCACGGCAGCAGGGTCCGTTGTCAGGGCAAGCAGCGATGCGTACGGCGCCGTGACCATATCGTTGGCAAGTCCGCGCTTGAGCCCCAGTTCCGGCACTCCGAAAGCCTTGTACTGATAATTGAGTTTAAAATCCAGCGCACTGTATCCCGACTCGGAAATGCCCCACGGAATGCTGCGCTGCCTGCCGTATTTCTTCTGTTTTCTGACAACGAACGAATATGTTTCATCGAGGATCGTGTTTTCATAGCTTCGCATGATGAGGGCAGGCATCAGGTACTCAAACATCGTGCCGGTCCACGAAACAAGCCCCATGCCTCCGTCCGACGCAGTCATCTTCCTTCCGAGGCGCATCCAGTGCTTCCGGTCCACCTCGCCCCTTGCTATTGCTATGAAACTGGCCTGCCTGGCCTCAGAGGCAAGCAGATCGTAGTATGACTTGCTCAGATGTCCTTCCTCGACGTTATACCCGATCGAAAACAGGAGCCGTTTTTTGTCGAAAAGCGGTGCGAACTCGGTCTTGTCTACAATTTCGGAAATCCTTCCGATAATGTTCCTATACTTTCCGGATATATCTTCTATGTGCCTGATGCCATGTGCCAAAAGGTCCAGGACCTGCCCGTGCAATACATCCGTTCTCTCAGTCTCCGGAACAGCCATGAGAACAGTTTCCGCTTTTTTATAACGGGCCAGGAGTTCATCGGGCGAAGCCGGAACATACATCACGCCGGCAAGCTCTGAGTCAAACCGTCCGATGTATTCGGCAGAGCCGGGCAGGCGCAGCAGCGGATAATATGAGTAAATCTCCTGTGTGTATTCGGCGATCATCGCCTCAAGCCTGGATATCCAGCCGTCATCCGGATCTTTCATGTCCTCCGGGACTTTCATGCTGCCAGGGTCCCTCCCGCCGCCCCGACCCCCAATGCCGTCCGGATCTTTTGCGCCCGGTGAACTTGTCGCACCCGGCGTATCCCCCATACTCTGCGACCTCTTCACGCCTTGCGTATCTCCTATGTTCTGCAGATTTATTAAGTCCTGTAAATCTCCGGTGTCCTGAGTATTCCCCAGGTGCTGACGCAGTCTCACAGCCCAGGAAGCAAGCGCATCGAGCCCGTCCTCCCACGCCCTGACATCGGCAGTTCCTTCGGCGGACAGCCTCGCTAATATATTCCGGGCTTCTTCGTCCATCCTGTTATACATTGCGCCGTTCTTTTCTCTGTCAAAAGAGCCTTTTATTTCACTGCATATGATGGAAACCGTGTCATGCAATCCCGCCGCCGCAGCAATGCACGGCAGCTTTTCCCCGCGGTACTCCGCCATCCCTTCCCTGAGTACCATGAGATATCCCACAAGGTTCCCGCTGTCCACCGTGGAAACATATTTGGGCCGCAGGATCTCAAGTGTCCTGGTATCATACCAGTTGTACAGGTGACCTTTCCATTTTTCCAGTCTTTCCAGCGTGCTGATTATGCTGTTTACCCTTTCGGCCATCCCGTCCGCGCCGATATACCCCATATCGCGGGCTGAAAGTACCGAGACCAGCAGCAGCCCGATATTGGTGGGCGAAGTCTTGTGTGCCGTCCCTTTCGGCGGATCCAGCTGATGGTTGTCTGGAGGCAGGTAATTGTCCTCCTCGGTCGAAAAATCCTCAAAGAACCTCCATGTCTTCCTCGACAGCCTCCTCAGCATTGCAATGTCCTCATCAGCCAGCCTGCTTTGCTTCCTGGCAGCCGGCCTGCTTATGACATACGCAGCGAGCGGAGTCGCAAGCCATGCCGCAGCCGCCGCAATTGCAGGTAACGGGCTCCTTTCAGGTCTGACCGCCAGGGAAACCAGCGATAACGCCGATGCCGGCACCGTGAACCACATTTTCCGGCAATAGCCCGACAGGCTGTTTTTCGACCTTGCCTCAGTATCGGCCGCCGTGACCCATTCAAGCATGTTCCTGTGCGAGAATACCACCCTGTAGATCGTACGGATCACGGCATCAAGCATCAGGCACGTCTGGTGCGGTATGAACATGAAAGTAAGGACGGACTGGTAAACAGCCGCTTTCATGCCCGAGATCATGACTGTTCTCGTCCTGCTTTCAGCAAAACTGAAATTGCCCGTCAACAGCGAATTCAGCAGCCCGTTGAGCAGAGGCGCGGCGGCAACGGCGGCAGCGAAACCGGTCCAGACAAAAACGCTTCCCGGCAGGTACATTACGCCTGCGATAAAAAGTGCGAACAGGGCCGGGGACAAAAGGCTCCTCCTCATGTTGTCAAGTATTTTCCATTTTGAAAGGCAGGAAATATTGTTCCTGACCTTGTTGCCTGCCCTGTCCCTGACGTGCCTGCAAAGCCAGGGGATCAGCTGCCAGTCGCCCCTGACCCACCTGTGCAGTCTTGCGGCATAGGAACCGTAACTGCCGGGATACCCGTCCACCAGTTCGATATCGCTTACCAGCCCTGCCCTCAGGTAACATCCCTCCAGCAGGTCATGGCTGAGCACGGTATTGTCCGGGATACTGTCGTGCAATACACCGGCAAATACATCCACGTCATAGATACCTTTGCCCGTGAAAATGCCCTCGTCAAATATATCCTGGTATATATCCGACACGGCAGTGGTATATGGATCCATACCTCCCTGGCCGGCAAAAATCCTGGTGAACAATGAGCGGTTCGCTCCCGGTATGCTGACGCGGATCCTTGGCTGCAATATGCCGTATCCCTCTTCGACTTTCCCGGTATTTTCATTGAAAACCGCCCTGTTCAGCGGATGGGCCATCGCCCCGATAAGCCTTTTTGCGGCTCCCATGGGCAGGCAGGTATCTGCGTCGAGCGTTATCACATACCGGATGCGGGGAAGCGCGGACAAATCGCCGGATATGATGTGGAAACTCGTATCGTCTGCACCCCTCAGCAGCCTGTTGAACTCGATTATCGCCCCTCTTTTCCTCTCCCAGCCCATCCATCTGCCCTGCGAACTGTTGAACTTCCTGCTGCGGTGCACATAATAGAAAATCTGTCTGCCGCCGGCGGCGTACTTTTCATTCAGTTCCCCGACGGCCTTCAACGCCGCGTCAGTTATGGCTTCGTCCGAATCCAGTGTTTCCGAAGAAGCGTCCCTGAAATCGCCGACCAGCGCAAAAAACAGGTTGGCCTCCCTGTTGGCAAGGTAATAGACCTCCATCTGGCGCACAAGTTCTTTTGCCTGCTCCGGGCTTGTCAGCAGGGCAGGTGTTATCACGAATGCCGCGTGATTTTCCGGGATGCCGCTTCTCAGTTCAAGCTTCGGCAGCAGGATCGGGCTGTAAAGATGGCTTATTATCGTATTCGTAAATCGCAGGGCCAGTTCGGTACACGGCAGCAGCACAAAAACCCCGGCCAGGACCGCCGGCAGCAGCGACGGGGTCTTCGTCCATGCATAATACATGAAGTAGGCCGTCATGAAAACCGTCATGGATATAACCAGTCCAACATAGAGCCTTTTGGGCTTTGCAAGCGGAGAAAAACGGAACCTCCATCTTCTCCGGACCGTTTTGCTGATCCGGTCCAGCAGTATTTTCCGTCCGTTTCCTACAAGGTAAAAACCGACATGATCCTTTGGGCTTTCGCCGCCCTCCTGCGCACAGCCGACAGCCTTTTGCGCCACCTGTGTCTCCGGGATCCCAAAGGCCCTGGCCAGTTTTTCCACTTCATGACGGTAATAGTCCCTCGATTCAAAATCCATCAGGGTGTAGACACCGTCGGGATCTTCCCTGAGGATCTGCTCGGTTTTGCTGAGCGATTCAAAAATGTCGGACCAATCCAGTTCAGAAATGAGCCTCAGGCCTGTGATCGAGTTGCCTATGGCGACCTGCGTCTCAGCCTGTTTTTTGTGTTCCGCAAGGGTGAGATCCGCTGTGGACAAGCCCTCGGCTTTCAGCCGCTGATCGAGCAGCGCCGTCACGGTAGAAAGAACTTTGCCGTGTTTTCTCAGCCTGCTGGTCAAATGTTCGGCAAATGACGTCGTTACAGGTTTGGCGGCATTGAACTCATTCTTTAGTATCCGGTCGATTTTCTGTTCATCCGCACCGGCATCGATAATGCGCGACACGAGCGTCTCCGCGCTTCGCCACTCCTGTCTCGACACCCTGATGGCTTCGCATGTGTTCCGGATGCTTTCGATAAGCGCAATGCGCAGCATGAGAGGCATAGCCCACAGTTCACTCATCGAAAGCAGCGAATGAGACTGGTATGCCTGTATGAATGTCATTATGCTTTTTTCATCTATGCTTCCGTTGGTATGTGCGACTATCTCCAGGGCAATCGAATAGACTCTCGGATAGCCCCTGTAATATCCGCTTTTAAGGACAGGCAGCCTTGAATAACGCCCCCTGGACAAATTCCTTCTTATCAGCTTGACCTGCTCTTCGATTATGTAGAAATTATCAAGCAGCCATTCAGCTGAGGGAGGCGTCGGCAGCGATTCTCTCACATCCCTGCTGAGATCCCTGTAGATGCCGTAAATCAGGCTGTAGTTTTCATTAAGCCGCCGAATAAGCCAGTTGAGACTTCTTGAATGTTTTCCCGCCGGATGGTTCCTGGCCATCTCTTCCGCATGTTTCCTAAGCTCTTCAGCATCAAGTGCAGTGTCCTTCATTTCCGCACCGAATCTGTATCTGCGGGAACGAAGCTCTGAAATGAGATATATAATGATACCTGTCAGAACCACATATGATGCAGCTGTTATGAAAATCATCCGGAAAAATCACCATTCCATGCAATTTTCGTTCATATAGCATGCCCTGAAACGGTGATTATCATGTTATGTACCAAATGATTCCACATATGGTGATTTTAAGATGCTGCGTTCCGGAATTTTCAATGACAGTCTAAGTCCGCTATACTCAATGGCAGCCTGCTGTCTGCAGCGCTCAATGTCAGCTTGTTTTCCCAACAGTTACTGCCGGCTTGCAGACCGCAAATAATCCTCCAATACCTTGCACGCATCATAATAGCCCAATTCCAGGCTGCGGCGCGCGGACTTGTTGCTGAAATCCATTACCGAAGACAGGTTTTCGGAAGGCGAGATGCTTATAATGTTCAACCCCTCGGTATTGACGCGCCTTTTGATGCCCATGCCGTAAGTCCGCAGCACTATGATATTCCTGAATCCCCTGTTGCTGACGAGATTTATGGGCAGGTTGTTGTACAGCGCGCCGTCTATGAATGTCCTCCCGTCTATTATGGTCCTTTTGAACGCAGGAAAACTGGCGCTTGCAATCACGTAGTCCACAAGCTGGCCGTCCGGTATCTCCTCCTTGTAGATTTCCACCGCTCTCCGTGCTGTAAGGTCAACGGTGACTATCCCGAAGCCGATATGGGAATTCCTGATCTTTTCTTCGCTGAGAACGCTCTTCACGAGCTTCTCCAGCGGCGTCACATCCAATCCGCCTTCAGCCAGCACCTTCCTGACATACCGCACGAGTTTTCTCATCGTACCAGGCCTGTGATCGCCGGCAAGCAGCTTGTTGTAAAGGCCGTCTTCCAGCCTGAGAACATGTTCCGGCTTCAGTTCATGCCAGACATTGTACGCAAGGTCGATATCACCCTGGACGACCATGGCGCCATTGAGCGCGCCGACCGATGTGCCGGCAACCATTGATATTTCAAAACCCAGTTCCTTTATTGCCTTGCAGGCGCCTATCTGGTATGCACCGCGGCCTCCGCCGCCTTCAAGGACCAAACCGAACGACATAATGTAAAGGGACACTCCTCAGCATGAAGCAATGCTGCGAGGGTTGAGGAATGTCCCTTTTTGAAATCCCTCCTTCACTTCTCTGCTGCGGAGTCCTGCTTCGCCGGTTGAGAAATGTCCCCGTGCGTCAGTCCCCATCTTGCCCCTCCTTTCTCAGGTCAGGACATCACCAGGAATTATGTCAGGGGACGCTCCCTCCGGCACATTGCCCTTGGCAGAGGCGTGCCCCCATTACCATTTTACCACCAAGCGTTCCAGAAATATAGCATGGAAATGGGAGGTTTGCATCTGTTAAAATTCTGGTTGACATAAAATCGGTGCTTCGCTGGTATTTTGGCAATGGTCTGCAGATATACGGTATCAAATATCGAGGCAGGAATATCAGCAGAGATGCAAAAACATCAGCATTAAAACCAGAAGCACTGAAAACAAAAAAATGCCGAATCTCCAAAAGGAGTACGGGGGACTAAAATCAGCAGGCCGTATGGGAACACCCGCACGGAAGCAATGGCGGCATGTAAGCAGCCATGCAGCCGCAGCGGACCGCAGTGGAGCAACTGTACGGCCAATGGGTGAATCTCACACGCGAGTAGGGTTACCTCGACCCGAACCCGTCAACTAACCTCGGAGGCAAAGGGGGTATAAAATGAGAATTTTAAAGAAGTCAGCAACATTTGCCGTTACTGTTGTATTAACTTTCATGATCCTGGCAGGCACCGCTTTCGGCGCTACCTACACGGTCCAGAGCGGAGATTCGCTGTACAAGATCGGAATATTGTTCAATACGACTGCAAACGTCATCATGAGTGACAACAAGTTATCCGGCGACCTTATTTATCCGGGTCAGAAACTCTATGTACGCGCCCGTACACATACGGTCAAAAGAGGCGATACGCTCAGCCTGATAGCAGGATGGTACGGAGTTTCGCTGGCGGATTTGAGAAAGGCCAACAACAAGTGGGACAACATGATCTATCCGGGGCAGGTGCTCAACATCCCGGGCGCCGGTACAAGTGCATCCGGCAGTAACAGCAGCAAAGCGGCAATCTCATACACCAAGTCGGAACTGGACCTGCTGGCAAGGCTCGTCAGAGCCGAGGCCGAAGGTGAGCCCTATGCGGCAAAAGTCGGTGTGGCTGCCGTTGTTCTGAACAGGGTGAAGAGCAGCGACTTCCCGAATACCATTTCATCTGTGATCTACGAAGTCAGCAGCAATGGATACTACCAGTTCACACCTGTTGAAAACGGCATGATCAATCAGCCGGCAAGACAGCAGGACATAGATGCCGCGCTGGAAGCGCTGAACGGCAGCGATCCGAGCAACGGCGCACTGTTTTACTTCGACGACAGCGCCACGAACAAGTGGCTCTGGTCAAAACCGATAAAGGCATGGATAGGCCGGATGGTATTCGTATATTGATAGTATGGTATCCGCACGCTTAAATCCGTATACTGATACTCACATACTGACACATGAAGCTTTTGTACCGATACGGCAATTACATGCGCCAATATAATTATGACCTGCAAAACCGGGATCAAAAAAATGGTCCGATATCCTCCTGGTATCGGGCCTTTTCTTTTTCCTGATATATATTGATGTTCTGTCCATGATACACATCTCCATGCAAGTCCTGACAGCATCGTCATGCCGTTCCCGGGAAATCGCCGTTCCGCAGTAAACCCTGATCCACAGAGATACCGCAGACAACATGACGGTCATTCCGCTTTCACGATACTGCCGTGGTCAGGTTCTCCCTCAGTGTATGCCTTGCCCTGAAGATCCTGTTCTTTATTATCGACATGGGCTTGCCGAGGTCCTCAGCTATCTCCTTGTAGGACATACCCTTCTGGTGGTACATCACGATGGGCTCCCTGTAGATCTCAGGCAGGCTGTCGATGGCATCCTGCAGCACCTGGTACTTCTCTTTCCGCAAATAGTGTTCCTCGGGCGAGTCCGTATCTGTTGCCGAGAAGTTTTCAACTTCCTCAAGGGAGACGCAGTTCAGTTTCCTGCGCCTGACATGGTCGAGGCAGACATTGGTCGCGACCTTTACGCACCAGGTGGAGAATTTGTACTTGTCATTGTACTTGGAAAGCGACCTGTATATCTTTATGAATGCTTCCTGAGCCATATCGTCCGCTTCCTCGTTCTCCTTCGTGAACTTGTATGCGACGGAATAGATCAGCCTCTTGTACCTTGTAATAAGCTCTGCAAACGCGTCATTATTGCCCATCAGGCAGCTTCTTACCAACTCGGAATCAGTTCTTGTCATTTCATCCAACCCCCAATCGATCAGATTCGCGTTACTGGCCGACTCAGCCATTACAGCGCGTTGTTATTTTTTTAACTATGTTCATTATATTTATCCGTGATCCGCGCCGCATCAGCCAGCAGGACGGATTTCAGGCAGTCCGGGTGTTCAGTTGTTTTTACCGGCCATCTGATCAGTTCCGCCTGGCCGGAAGGCCAGTATCTGACAGGTCATCTGATCGTGTAGATAACGGAAAGCAGTTTATCAGAATTATCTCCCTTGCTCACAAAGGCGTCAGCACCTGCGGACAAAGCCATGTCCCTGGCTTCCGGTCTGACGCTCATTGCAATTATGCAGACTTCACCGGCCATCTTTTTTATCACGGGAACAACTTCGGCCATATCGCGGTTCGACAGTTCCCAGTCCAGCAGCAGAAGCTCCGGCCTGAATTTCTCAACTTTGGAGAGGAGACTGTCCGCATCTTCCGCCTCGTCTATGATAAAATGCCCTTCCTGCTGCTCAAGCAGGACCTTCAATGCATTAAGCACATCGGCCTGATCATCGGCAATCAGTACTTTCATGTTCCCACCCCGTTCCAGGCAGTATGCCTGCAATTTTATCATGTATAATACAGATTGTAATAAAAAATCCCCATCCATGCTTCATTCACATGGGGAGATTAATTCTGGCCGTGTGGTCAGTATACATGCCTGGTCAGGTGGCCAGGTGCATTTGGCGATCATACTGGCAGCATTTTTATCCTTCGTTTTATTCGGCCTCATATAAGGCCGCTTCCGTTTTTCCTCCATGGCGGGCAAAAGGCCGCTAGATGATCTTATGCTGCAGCGCCTTCGACACGGCTTCTGTCCGGCTGGCTGCTCCAAGCTTGGACAAAATGCTGCTGACATGGAACTTCACTGTCGACCTGCTGACAAAAAGCTTCTGCGCGATCTCGGGATTGCTCAGTCCCTCGGCCATCATCCTGAGCACTTCTTTCTCCCTCGGAGTGAGTTCCTCACTGATATCGGGTTCCTTCTTCCTGCCTGTCGCCTTTATCAGCGCCTCCGTCGCTTCCGGCGCAAGTGTGGGCTTGCCGGCATGCGCTTTGCGTATCGCGTCGGCAAGTTCATCTGCGGACACGTTCTTCAGCAGGTAGCCTATGGCTCCCGCCTGCAGCGCTCCTTCGACCAGTTCGTCCTCCTTGAAGCTTGTGAGCACGATCACCTGTATATCTTCAAAGCGTTCCCTGATCTCCCTTGTAGCCTGTGCGCCGTCCATCACGGGCATCACGAGATCCATCAGCACTACGTCCGGATGGAGGGTCTCACACAGTTTCACCGCTTCTTTGCCGTCTGCCGCTTCGCCGACCAGTTCAAAATCGTCGAACGCAAGCAGGAACGCGCTCAGTCCGCTTCTTACGACATTATGGTCATCTGCGACAACTATCCTGATTTTTTCGTCACTCATCACATTGCCCACCTTTCATCCAACCACCGAAAATAATACCACGTCTTCCTGATATTTTGCTCCTTCCGTTTTCTCGCCGGATCAACCCGTTTCCCTTCCGCACGAACCGTCTCACTTGCTGCCTACCCATTCCAGTTCCACCTTCGTACCGCATCCCGGCTTTGACGAGACAGTAAGTTTGGCGCCGGCCGACTCAGCACGCTCTTTCATGATGCCCAGGCCAAAGTGCCCGGAATCCACGTTTTGCAGCTCGAATCCTTTTCCGTCGTCAGTAACGCGGAGGGCGGCAACGATGATCCCGAGATTCGGATCCTCGCTTACGCTGAGTTCGACCAGCGCGTTTTTTGCTCCCGAATGCTTTGCTATATTGTTCAGGGCTTCCTGTGCAACACGGTAAAAAACGATCTTCACCTCCGGCGGAAGCTTTGCAGCCGTCTTTACATCAAGCTTCACCGGGATACGCGCCCTGCCGGTCACAGATTCACCCAGCTGCCTCAGTAAGTCTTCTATCGGCGCCTCCACGAGCGTCGCAGGCCTCAGTTCGAAAAGCAGCGTACGCATCTCCGCCAGCGCGCCGCGGGTCAGCTGTTTGAGTTCATCAAGCCTCTTCATCCCCTCGTTCCTGTTCCGTTCCCATATCTTTGGTATGACCTCGGCAATGATGCTTGCCGAGAACAATGTCTGCGTAACCGCGTCATGGAGATCTCGGGCCAGCCTGTTCCTCTCCGCCAGAACAGCCGTTTCCTCAGCCTGTTTCCTGAGCCTCGTGTTGTCAATCGCCAGCGCGGCCTGGTCGGCGAATGACATGGCAAGCGTAAGGTCTTCATTCGAGATGTCCCTGTCCGTCCCATCACCGTCGCACTTGAAATAAAGCGCTATGCCGCCGTATACCTCATCCCTGCATATCAGGGGAAAGGCCGTCATCTTGCAGCAGTTGTCCCTGAGCCATTTCAAATGCGCATCCATGACAGGATGGCCGCTGTATGATTTCTCTGTCTTCGGGGGGTCTGTCCTTACTATCGGCTTTCTCCCGGCAAATGCCTCCTGAAGTATCGGGGCTTTGAATCCTGTACCGCTGTCCATATTTTCCATGTGAGGCAGCCCGTATGACGCGACCGTGTAGAGGAGTTCCTTCTCACTGTCGAGCCTGAACAGCGCCGCCGCATCCGCGCGGAGCAGCCTGGCCGCCTGCCGGATGATAAAGCCGAGTATGTCCTCCAGCGACCTGTTGGAGTTGAGCGCCCGCATTATATCCTTCAGGCCTTCGGCCACGCGCCTTCTCTGCTCGTTTTCCTGCAGCCTTCTCTTAACTTCTTCATACAGCTTGGCATTCTCATACTCTATAGCGGCCTGGTTTGCGAAAGCCGTGCCAAGCTCCACATGATAATCCCTGTAATAGCCCGGCTCGGTATGATCAAGCGTCATGATGCCTATGACGGTATCCTTGTAAACCATGGGCAGGCTCATCCAGCACCTTGCATCCCTGAATACGGTATCCATGTATTCCCGCATGTTGTTCCTGAATGTGACCGCAAGTTCGTCATCAGACCACAGATCGCCGATGACCACAGGGTTCCTGAGTATCTCCCTGTCCAGGGGCAGGGTATAGGTCCGTTCCTGGTCGGGCCTGAGCTTGGACCTGTGGGCAATAACGCTGGCACGATCCCCCTGGGATATGAATATCTTCGCGTCCCTGTATTCTATGATCTCCCTCAGCTTGTCCAGGATAGCCTCAAGCAGGGGCCTGAGTTCCATCGTCGATGAGACGAGGTTGGATACATCAAGCAGCGTGGTCAGCAGCTTTGAATCCTGCCTAAGTATATCGTTATGACCTGTATTGTCCATGCAGCCTGTATCGTCCATAGTTCCCTCCGGCCGGTAATAAAAATGTTTTTTTGATTGTATACCAAATACTTTCAAATATCAATAACCGTAACACACCTGGACTGTGTCCCCAATATAATGATAGTGTCAATCTGGTCGCAATGACGTCCGGAACGCAGTGACATTCACCGGCGCACCCCGACCATTATATTCAAGGCTGGTGTTTTTTCATGCAGACCATCTCCCGCGGGTCGACAGGACCTGATGTAAGGCTCGTTCAAAGTCTTCTGAACAGGATCGGGTATAATGCCGGTCCGGTGGACGGCATATTTGGGCCGAGGACATACCAGGCCGTCGCAGCATTCCAGGCAAACAACTCGCTGGCGGCAGACGGGATCGTCGGACCTGCGACATGGGCCGTTCTTGACCGGCTGCTCCTCGGATATGACACATACATTGTTCAGCCTGGAGACACGTTATACCGGATAGCGCGCGCCTATTATACAACCGTGGATGCCATCGTGACTGCAAATCCCGGTATCGATCCGAATGTAATAAGAGTCGGCCAGCGGCTCGTGATACCCTATGGTATAGATGTCGTTACCCTGGATGTGGCTCCTACATATGAGATCGTGCGCAGGCAGATAGAAGGGCTGAAAGCAAGATACCCGTTCCTTGAGACAGGATCCATCGGCAAAAGCGTTATGGGCAGGGAACTTTATTACGTAAGGCTTGGCAGGGGATCGAGAGAAGTTTCATACAACGCGTCCCACCATGCGAATGAATCGATAACGACGCCGGTGCTGATGAAATTCATAGAAAATTACGCGAAAGCCTATGCCGCACGCGGCAGCATACAGGGTTACAACATACGCGAACTGTATGACCTGACCAGCATGTACATAATACCACTGGTAAATCCGGACGGCGTCGATCTTGTAGCATACTGGCCCAATTACGACGATCCGGCATTCACCAATGCAGCGCGTCTGAACCGGACCGGCCTGCCGCTGCCGAGCGTATGGAAAGCAAATATCCGCGGAGTGGACCTGAACCTGAATTATCCCGCAGAATGGGAAAAGGAAAAACAGGAAGAACTGGAAAATGGCATCACGGGCCCCGGCCCGAGGGACTACGGCGGCGAGGCGCCGCTGTCAGAGCCCGAATCACGGGCAATGGCAGATTTCACGCGTGCGCATAATTTCCGCATCGTCATCGCCTACCACACCCAGGGAGAGGTCATATACTGGCAGTTCCAAAACTATGCCCCTCCCGTTGCCCTGACTATAGCCAACCAGTTTGCAGCCATCACCGGCTATGCTGTCGAGGAAGGCACGCCTGAAGCCGCCTATGCGGGGTACAAGGACTGGTTCCTGCAGGAATTCAGGAGACCCGGCTACACATTTGAGGTGGGAAGAGGCGTCAACCCTATTCCATTAAGCCAGGCGCCGGCGATATACAGGCAGAACGAAGGCGCGCTGCTCCTCGGCGCGGTGGTATGACAGAGGATCGAAGACGCGCTGCTGCCGGGAGCGGTAGTTTGAAACAATAACACGCCATTCAGTCTGCTTCCCGTTTTTTGCGGATAACGACGGTAAAGTCATTCTTCAGGTATGCCTCTATAAACTGGACGTTTTCGATCCTGTCGGAGTATTCCTCGAGCAGTTCGCCCACTTCGTCCGGGCTGGTATAGAAGTATTTGTCTTCCCTGTCCGGAGAGTCCCTGTGCAGTAGATTGAAAACGACATACTGCCTGGACAGGTCCAGGAACAGCCCTATGGCCCTTTTCAGGAAATCGATGTTGTTTCCGAGATCCAGGTTGAAAATCCCCGAAGTGTAGATCACGTCGAATGATTCGTTCTCAAATATCCGGTCCTCAAAAATATCCGCATGGATGAATTCGCCGGCAAGTCCCTTGCTTTTCGCCCTGTCGATCATTTTGTCCAGCAGGTCCACGCCGGTGTATTCCACATTGATACCTTTGCTTATGATATGCTCCAGCAGGTTGCCGGTACCGCAGCCCACATCCAGCAGTTCCATGCCTTCCAGGTCCACGGCCGACAGCAGCATGTCGAACCTCAGCCGCTGCGCTTCTTCGCTTTCCCAGCCGAGTATGCCGTATTCCGGCAGAACCTTCGCCATATTGGCCTCATAATATGTTCTGATTATATCAAGTTTTTTCATTCCGAAGCTCCCACCTCTGACATGATAATATCATAGACCAATCCGGCTATACGGTCAAGGAATCCTTCACCGGTCCGCTGCAGGACATACCCGTTCGCCTTCTTTTGCCGAATAAAGCCACGTGCAGTATGATGAATCTGCTTACGGATCATTTACATGTTTCCTTTTCAGGCTACATCGGGTATTATATAAAACATAATATGTAAGCCATAAGAAACAGACACAACCGGAGGGCATTATGGGCAGGGTAATATGCGTTTATGCTTCATCAAGCAATTCGATAGATAAAAAGTATACAGATATCGCAGCCCGCCTGGGCGAAGCGATCGCTAGGAACGGCGACACGTTCCTGTTCGGCGGTGGGATGCGCGGACTGATGGGAGCGGCTGCAATGGCCGTCCACCGCTTCGGCGGCAGGGTAGTCGGCATCATACCGGAGGCGCTGAACCTGAAAGGCGTCGTTTACGAGATGTGCGACGAACTGGTGGTCACGAAGTCCCTGAGGGAAAGGAAAGCGATCATGGACGAAAGGTCGGACGCATTCATTGCGCTGCCCGGCGGTTTCGGCACCCTTGAGGAGCTCCTGGAGATAATCACGCTGAAGCAGCTGAAGTACCACAACAAGCCCATCGTCATCCTGAACTGTGACAGGTTTTACGATGCGCTTCTCGATCAGTTCGGCCACATCATGGACCTGAACTTCGCCAAGCCTGAAAGCAACCTGCTTTATCATGTGACATCCGATGTGGAAGACGCATTGAAATACATTGATACATACAAACCGTTCGTGTTTGAGGACAAGTGGCTGACATAAGGCGCAGTAAGCGGACGGCCCGAGATACGGTTGCCTGTCCGGTGAAATGCAGCCGGTCCGGCCACTCGGCAAAGGTGCTCAAAAAGCCCGGCTTCATCAGCGAAAAGCCGGGCCCTGCATTTCGGATATGTTTTCCGGACCCGCTGCTGGTCCGTTTCGGCATAAACCTGCCTGGTAAAATACTTAGCCCTCTTTCCGGGCCCTAAGTTCAATTGGTTCATACCTGATGCGGAACTCCGGCAGCCTGGTCACCCGGGTGTAATAATTGATTTCCCAGTCTTCTCCCTGCGACGGATCGTTCACTCCGTCGGCCGGAGGCGCAAAAAGCCTTAACATGACCTCCTGCCCGCCTCTGAACGGCTTTTCATAGAACGCCGGCATCAGGTCGACGGTCTTCACGCCCGGTTTTTTATAGAACCATTTACCGTTGAACTCAAATACGACATTGAGGTCCTCCTCGAACGTGACTTCGCAGAACACCGGGCTCTTCTCCAGCCAGACCGGTACCGCCAGCCCGTCGGCATCCTCGAAGCCTCCCCATCTAAGCCTGACAGGCAGTTCCACGGCTTCACCCGTTTCCATGGCAGGATAGAACCACGGATCGTGTATAATTTCCCTGTAAGTGTCGAACAACGGCTGCTTTATACCGTTTTCAGGGCAGTTCGGGTCCTCCAGTTCAAGGCCGAGACGTCCCCTGTCCCTGAACTGGTACATCGTTATGCCCTTCATCCAGTCGGCTTTCTCATCCCTGAACATGTAGTAGAATTCCTTCACCATTTCAGCCTGTTCGTACGGTCCCGTCACATCTCCGTCGGCATTGAGTTCGGAGATGACGAGCGGCTTTGGCACACCGTCGTTCAGGTAGCAGAACCTTTCATATACAAACCTGTTTAGCTCGAATCTCTCCCTTATATCGTACCGCCTGTGGGATTTGCCGCCGCGTTCTGCTATGGTGAACGGCCAGCCCCAGTTCAATGCCAGGTAATAATCGCCCGACCAGATGTCGGCCGCCCTTACAGCCTCGCGGAACTCTTTCTCATAAGGCATCTCGCTGGATCCCGGTACAGCTTCGCCGCCAATACAAAGGATCGTCTTTATGTGAGGCGCCTCCTGTTTTACTATGTTGTGGAAGCGCACATAGAAATCAGCGACCTGCTGATATGTATATCTCCTGCTGAAGGCGAACCAGTTGCCCGTAGCCTCATGATTGATCCGGAACAGCAGCCTGCCAAAAGGCCTGAGCTCTCTTGCAATCTGGATGAGGTGCTCATCCGGCACGGCACAGTCAACAGTCATGGTGAGTGTAACATCCTGGCCGTGGCGCCTTACATCCTTCATCGAAATAAACGGCTCGCCGTCCGTACTCCCTCCTATGCCGCCGGTATACGGAAAGTAATCGTCATATGCGTAATCCCACTGGAAAGTCACGTTTTTGTCCGTCTTCAGCCTGCTCGCCCGTGTAGGCCAGCCTTTGTCCAGCGGATAATAGCAGTACATGAGACTGATGCTTCTGTGAGGTCTGCCCAGCTTGTCCAGTATGTAATCCTGGCATACATACTCGCCCCGCTCGCTGCCGTCACCCAGGTCGACAGCGCACGGAGCAGGCCCCATGTGCAGTTTGAAAGCCTTTGCTTCATCGTTCATTGACAGCTTCATCCTTTCGTTTTTCCAGGTAGTCGTTCAGCATCTGAAAAAAGTATTCATTATGCCCAAAAGTAATCATTTGCGTCCGAGCACGACTTCGACTTTATTGCTGCCCTGCATGACGTCAAACGGTATAAGCGTCCCGCCCAGCTTTTTGCCGTTAACTGCCATGGAAACCACTCCCTTCGATACCCTGTCCGGATTTTTGACCTCGATGTCGAAAGTCTTGCCCCTGAATACCCTGCGTACTTTGAAACCGTCCCAGTCATGCGGGATGCATGGGTCGACAACGAGCCCGTCATATGAAGCCCTGACGCCAAGTATGTACTGGGACACAGCCACAAAGCTCCAGGAAGCAGTGCCCGTCAGCCATGAGTTCCTTGCGCGTCCGAACTTGTACGGATGCTCCTTGCCCGTGATGAACTGTGAGTATACATACGGCTCCATCGTATAAATGTCCGCAATATCGTTTTTGGCCGCCGGCAGGAATGCCAGGTAATATTCGAACGCCCTGTCGCCCCTGCCCAGCATGCACTCGGCTATTATCGCCCATGTGTTCGCATGGCAGAATATGCCGGCGTTCTCCTTAAGCCCCGGAGGGAACGAAGTGATGGCGCCGACTTCTGTATCGGGGTCCCTGTATGCAGGGTAGTTTTTCACTATACCGTGCTCCGTGGCAAGGTATTGCTTGAGGCTGTCCATCGCCTGCATCCCCTTTTCGGGAGAAACCGCGCCCGACACTACGGCCCATGTCTGGCTGTTTATGAATATCTTGCACTGGTCGCTTTCCTGCCCTCCGAGCTTTTTCCCGCTGTCGAGATAGCCCCTCAGGAACCATTTGCCGTCCCATGCATATTTGTCGATGTTCCCGGCTATTTCAGCCCTGTATTTCGTGAAATGCTCAGCAACAGCCTTCTGTCCGGCTCTTTCCGCAAGCTCGATAAACTCGGTAAGGGCGCGGTAATACAGGAACGTGCTCCAGATGCTCTCGCCCTTGCCCTTCAGGTTGATACAGTCGTTCCAGTCTGCCGCAAGGCCCAGCAGCAGCCCGTGAGGCCCCCTCTTGCCCCATGAGAACTCAAGCGCCTGTTTCAGATGGTCGTAAACCGTCGCCTCGCCTTTATCGCAGTACGGCACAGTCACATCCAGGAATGCCATGTCTCCTGTCTCCCTGATATATGCGGGCACCGAAAGCAGCAGCCACAGGTGGTCGTCGGAGAATATGAACCGTTCAGGCGGCACATTATGCGGCCCCTGCTTCCATGTAAGGGGCTGGAGCCCGTGCATTGCCGAACCATTTGATATCTGGCCCTTCAGCAGGTCGATTATCTTGTCACGGCAAAGCTCCGGTATCGAATGCATGACGCCCAGCGTATCCTGGTTCGTATCGCGGTAGCCGAGCCCGTCGCGTCCCCCCGCTTCATTGAAGGAAGCCGACCTGGACCAGTTGAAAGTCGTATGGCACTGGTACTGGTTCCATATATTGACCATCGAATCCACCAGCGGTGAAGGTGTGGAACATGTATAGGCGGACAGCCTCTTTTCCCAGTACCGGCTGACCTTTTCGAACTCTTTCTCAACGTTGGACCGGTCGGAATACAGCTTTTTGCATTCCTGCCCGAAGGTTTTGGCGTCGCCGATACCGACTATATAAACGGCATAGGCCTTTTCGCCAGGTTTCAGCCTGATCCTGTTGTGCACCGATGCGCACGGGTTGCCTCCGACAGCTATGGTGTTCGCATTGTGACCTCTCTCCACGGCGATCGGATTGCCCTCATGGCGGTAACGCCCTATGAATTCGTCCCTGTCGGTTTCAAAGCTCACCACCGGCAGCGTGGATGCCATGAAAGCCTTTGGCTCATATATCGGCCAGAGACGTATGGAATAGTCCACCACATCGTTCTCGTAGCCCATCCTGCATGTGTAAAGTATGTACTGGAAATTGGTCAGGTCCTGGTCCATGTTCCAAAAACACCATTCGGCATAAGTAAACAGGGACAGCTCCCTTTCCCTGCCGGACCTGTTTTCGACCTCGACTTCCCAGATTTCAACAGGTTTGTCGACCGGCACGAAAACCCTGTAATCGGACCTGATCCCTTTATATTCGCTTTCAAACTTCGTGTACCCCAGCCCGTGCCGGCAAACGGTCTTATAACTGTCCAGCGGCTTGCCGACCGGCTGCCAGGAAGCAGACCAGTAATCGCCGTCTTCATCATCCCTGATATAAATGTATCGGCCGGGACGGTCCATCGGTATGCTGTTGAACCGGAATCTCAGCATCCTCGCCGATTTCGGCGATTTGTAAAAACCATATCCGCTTGCGTTGTTGGAGATAATGCCGCAATACTCCGCAGTACCAAGGTAATTCACCCAGGACATCGGGGTGTCCGGCTTTTCAATGACATATTCCCTGTTGGCGTCGTCGAACCAGCCATATCGCATAAGGTGCCCCTCCTTCAAAATCTGCATATTTCGGATATCGAGCTGCACTTAGATTATTTTAGCATAAAAAGCAAGCAAATCATATTCTTTTTATACCTGACGATCCTGGCTGCCCGGTTGCCGGAACACGTTTAGAAAATGATTATCTGTCAATAATAACCTTACGAATAAGCATTTTTTCGGAGGTAAGTATGGATAATCCAACACTGAAGCTGGAAAAAAGGGATGCAGTGGGAGGAGGAAAAGCCAAAAGGCTGCTGGAAAAGGGTCTCGTTCCCGCTGTCGTATATGGAAGGGAGTTCGGATCCACCCCTGTCCAGGTCGACAGATCCGAACTGAGAAAGTTTCTCAGGACCAACGGCCGGAATGCGGTTTTCAAAACCGAATTCGCACAGGAGCATGACCTTTCGCTGATCATCAGGAACATACAGTACCATCCGGTCAACAAGGAGATCATCCACCTGGATTTCCAGAAGGTCGATCCTCAGGAAATCGTACAAATGGAGATACCTGTCAGGGTCACAGGTGAAGAGATATTCACAAGGGCCGGCAATTCAGTGCTGCACCAGCTGAATACGATAGCCGTCGAATGCCCGGCCGGCAGTATCCCCGAATATGCCGTGGCGGACATCTCAGGCCTGAAACCCGGCCAGAGCTTTACAGTTGCAGATTTCCAGTTCCCATCCGGCGTGAATGTGCTGACCGATCCCTCAAAGGTGGTCATCACTATAAAAGGACACCGGCCGGAACAGGCATCGGAAGGGGAAAGGGAAACGCAAATACCTGTACCGGCTACTGAATCATAAACTGCACATATAAGCGATCGCCGGCTCAGAAATACCTGGCCGGCGATACCCTTACCCATTTGTCACAGTAATATCCATAATGGCTTTCCACCACCCTGTTTTTCAGATCGAACGCGGATACGCACCCCTCGATCCGGATCTCTTTCCCGTCGCTGCTCCTCGGGTTGCCGGCATAATAATCCCTGAATTTTCCATAAGGCGCAAGGAAACTGATCAGTTCCTTGGCATCCTCAAGACCGATGCTGCCCTTCTCCGCCAGTTTGTCATGTATCTGGCGGTTCAGTTCATCATAGCGCCACTGTATGTCATCGGCCCTTTTGCCGATAACGCGCTGTGTCCAGCGGTTCATGGCGAAATAGCGCATCTCGGGGATGATATAATGGTTGGATGCAACCAGCAGGTCGTCGCTGTTTTCCCTCTGGGGCGCAAAGTAGAACGTGGACGGGCAGTTCCGATCTCCGGGCCTGTTGATATAGCCGGTTTTCCCGAAAGCATCCGGATATATTGCTTTGCCGGTTTTCTTCCTGCTGTTGTAATAATCCCAAAGCTGACGGTTGAATGCCAGGTACTCCTGCGGATATTTGTAATCGTTCCATCTGAACATTGCACCGTTCCGGTAAGGTACTGCCGCATGGCTCTTTATAAACTCCATATCAGGCAGGATCGTCCTGTACTCCTCGTCGGCATACTGCGTGAAATCAGGTTCCGGCCACGACGCGCCTGCTTCAGCGATACAGGATCGCCCTGTGCCGTCTGCCGTTATGTACAGCCAGGATACCCCTTTCGGCAGTCCGGCTATCAACGCGGCGGAATCTTCCGCGCTTCTGCCGTACTGGACGCAAAGCCTTGTCATAAGCAGCGAGTTGATCCCTATTCCCTCGGGGTCGCAGTTTGCGCCAGGCGACATGTTAACGCCCACTGCAACGCCGTTTAAATTCATTGCCGCTATGCTCCCCACCATACCCGGAGCCGCTATATTCACAAAAGGTATGGGAGTATCCCGCCGTTCTGCAAGTATCTCCGGGGCCGGATCGTTGTCATGAGCGTCACCGTATCCTCCAGCAGGCGTCACCGGCGAATACAGGATATATGCGCAGGTGTCCTGGAAAACACCGGCGGAAGGAAAAGTGAAATCCCTGCCGAAAAAACAGCCTTTGCCTGCGCTTTCCCCGCCGGCGACAAATGCATTGCACATCATCGGTATGTCAAAATCTTCAGGTTCTATGCCTTCCAATGCGCGTTTGAAGAATTTCCCCGAATATACCACGGAACAGAGTATATCGATGCCGGTGTTGAGCACGATGAGCCGCTGCATATCCACACGGGTCTTCGGATTACGGCTCCTGCATCCGTCATATATGCCCCGTACCTCTTCCGTTATTTCCGGCGGCAGCTGCTGCCAGGTCTTTTTGGACAACTCATGGATGATCTTTATCAGGATGCTTTGGACCAGCTTCATCTTTTCAAGCACTTTGCTTCCTATAAACGAAAAAACGACCCTGTCGGTGTAATCCATCATCCTGGCGATTTCTTCCTCGGCCATCTTTCCCATGAGCCAGCCCATTTCATATGGCGTACCCTCGACATAATATGCCCTCTTGGGCCTGCCGGTATCGTAATTGACTGCTTCCCTGCTTTCAGCAGTAATGCCCAGCCTGCCGTTATATGCAGCAGTCCTTACGATTTCAAATCCGTCGCTGTTGAAGGCCTTCGCAAGACGTATCAGCCGCTTCCCCGTCTCCGTGCTCCTGTACAAGCGAAACACTCCTTCAGCAAAAACCGGTGCCGCAACCGCATTGCATCCACCGGCATATGAATTCCCGTACCATATTATGCGTGGGATATTGAAAGGGAACCGGCAAACAGTCCGGAACAAAAAGCAACTGGAAATGAAACGTTATGCTTGATCACCCTTTTGGGTATAAATATGTGATCTTTTTTGCACGATCACATCGATTGCTGTATTTTCTGCTGCTCTTTTATATACTTGTTGATGAGAACGTCAAGTTTTGCACTGAGCCTGTATAACTTCTCGTCCATGCAGATATCATCCGTCCCGGCGGATTTTATTTTTTGTTCCAGTTCCATACGCAATTTATCTATTCTCCGCTTTAAATAAGATAAATTCCGCAAAGCATACACCCCGTAAAAACTTATCGATGAAACACAACAGAACAAGTATATATAAACTGGAAAATATAATCAATATATAAAAATAAAAAAATATACTCTTCAGAACGAGGCTTCATTTGAAAAAGTAATTTCCACTTCAAAATCAATGACAGTGGAATTAACTTT
>ENA-UPAD01000735-UPAD01000735.1-bioreactor-metagenome-genome-assembly--contig:-NODE-735-length-42496-cov-6.464739_pt1 | contig 42496 bp, 31 predicted proteins | sample MGYA00238179_ERZ772710 | MGnify/ENA primary metagenome ERZ772710 (study PRJEB29004, sample SAMN07631245) | bioreactor metagenome | isolation source: Switchgrass digestor | place: USA: Dartmouth...
CTTGGACTTAAGAAAATTCTGCTTGATATTGACAAGGCAATAAAAATAATAAGAGGAACTGAACAGGATTCTGATGTAGTTCCGAATCTTATGAAGGGTTTTGATATAGACCAGGTTCAGGCAGAATTTATTGCTGAAATAAAGCTTAGAAACCTTAACAGGGAATATATACTGAACCGGGTGGAAGAGGTGGAAATTCTCAGTAAGGAAATAGAGGATCTCAAAAGCACCTATAATGATGAGACAAAAATAAAAAAGATTATAATAAAGCAGTTGAGAAATGTCGCAAAGAAATACGGACAGCCAAGACGCACCGAGATAGTGCCGGAGGAGGACATCGAGGAAATAACAGTGGAGAAAATGATTGAAGACTATAATCTGAAGCTGTTCCTCACAGAGCAGAATTATTTCAAGAAGATACCTCTTGTTTCCCTAAGAGCAAACCCTGAACAGAAGCTGAAAGAAGACGATGTAATAATACAGGAGCTTGAGACTCACAATAAAGCTGATTTGCTGCTGTTCTCAAACAAATGTACAGTATACAAGTTAAAGATATACGACATTGCCGACAGCAAAGCAAGTGCTCTTGGGGAGTATCTTGCAAATATGCTTGAGCTGGAAGCTGATGAGAAAATCATTTATATGGTTGCTACAGATGATTACGGCGGCTATATATTGTTTGCATATGAAAATGGGAAATTTTCCAAAATTGAGCTGAAGAGCTATGAGACCAAAACCAACCGCAGAAAGCTCGCCAATGCTTACTCGGATTTATCGAAGCTTGTATGTATTATGTACCTGGACAGCGATACCGACCTTGTAGCTTTCAGCAGCATAAACAAAGTACTGGTATTCAATACAGCCAATATAAACCCCAAGACCACAAGAAACTCTCAGGGAGTTCAGGTAATGAAAGGAAAAAAAGGAAGCACCGTAACCAAGGTGGCAAAATTGGAAGAGTCGGGAATAACCAACTTTGATTATTACAGGACTAAAAACATTCCCGCAGTAGGATGTTATTTAAGGCCGGAAGATGTAGAAGACAACCAGACATTGCTGGAATTTGATAAAAAATAGGTAAGCAATTGATTTAACTTAACTTGTTGTGCCGGCATTTCGATAGCAGGAGTTCCGGGCTCAAGAGCTGATAAGCCTATTACAGAGCAAATCAATTGGCTTGTGTTATCTTGTGTTACAGGGAAACTTCCTTTAACACGGGGAGTGCAGAGGGGATTTCAAAGCTTTCCACAATGTTATATCATTGCCTGGCACAACAAGTTGTTTTAACCGATTAACCGGCACAATAAGTTGCTTAACTTTCAGCTATCTATAGATATAGCTTGCTTGTATACCATGCTGCTTAGGATTTTTTCCGCTTCTATGATATCCAGGCCGGATATATTCATTTTATCAATATCTCCTACACCAATACCGTTGTTAATACAGTCGTACAGGTAATATACGGCCTGTGGCTTAAATCCCATTAAATGGGCTCCAATAGTATCTACTGCAACAGGATCAGTTCCGCTTATGACAATACCTGTGTTAATTGGAATACCTCCGGAAGGTCCGGTTCCAACCATAGCCGGGCTTGCACTTAAAATTGACAGGTCAATGGTAATTTTTTGAGCCATCGCACGTATGAACCCATGGAGGTTTTTATGTATACCCTTATTCTTTTTGGGATACCCGTGTTCCTGTGCAGGTGGCCAACCCATTGCTATATTTTTTATTCCGGCTGAAATTGCAGCCTCCTGGTGATATTTAAGCTGGGTAAACGAAATAAGGAAGGTCATTTCGTCATACAGCCTGTTAATATTGGTAGAGGATGGCGAGTCATGATTCAGCTCTATTCTGGTAAAGGGTTCTTTGTTTAAATCTACGAATTCAACACCTTCAGATTGAATTATCCGGGAAAATCCTATCACGTTCATTATTTCAACTGTATCTTTCTCGCCGGAACCTGTTGCGACGACAATTCTTCGCGGATTATTTCTCTTTGCAAACCTTATTACCGTTCTCAGACTTTCGGTTCCAACAACCACACCTGTTTCCGGTATTTGCTGCTGAACCCAGTTAGGAGTTATTACTACAACATCATTACTGTTTATTAGATTGTCAGCTTGAATCAAATTAAGAGATTCAGTTATAGCTACACTTTCATTTTGATTTCTTGCAATACCGATATCAGGCACATTCCTTCTTCGTTGTCTCATTAAAAAATCACCTCATATAATTACTTGCCAAATGAGGTGATTTTTATGCAGTACTTTATATCACTTCGTGTACTATTATTTTTGAATTGTTTTTAACTATTGTTACTTTATATTATTTTTATTTTTAATATTATTTAATGTTATCTATAATGTTTTTAATTGTTTTATAGTTATTTATATTATTTTACCACTTCATGTATTATCAGAACTATTTATTTATAAATTATTATTTAAAAAACTCATCATATATTGCATTAATTGCTCTTACAAGGTCGTCAGAGTTAACACCAAGCATGATGCTGACTTCCGAAGAGCCCTGATTTATGATTTCTATGTTTATTCTGGCTTTTGCCAGTGCACCTGTTATCCGGCAGGCTATGCCTATGGTACGCTGCATTCCTTCGCCAACCACCATAATGAGTGCCATGTTATGCTCAACTGTTATGTCATCTACGGCAAGCTCATTTTTTATTCTTTCAACAACCCTCTTTTCGGTAGAACTATCCATTTGATTTTCTCTCAGAATTATAGATATATGGTCTATGCCTGACGGAATATGCTCATAGGAAAGGTGCTCATCTTCAAGTATACGAAGGACTTTACGCCCAAACCCTATTTCCCTGTTCATAAGATATTTACTTATGTATATACAGCAAAATCCGGTATCACCGGCGATACCAACAACTGGTCTGGTTATTTTTTCACGTTTAAGTACTATCGTTGTGCCAGGAGCGGACGGATTATTGGTATTTTTTACTCTAACGGGAATTCCTTTGCGGTAAACAGGAACCAGTGCTTCTTCGTGGAAGACACTAAAACCTGCATATGAAAGTTCTCTCATTTCACCATATGAAATTTCTACAATTGGCTCAGGGTTTGATACTATATTGGGATTAGCGGAATATACACAGTCAACATCAGTAAAATTCTCATAAAGATCAGCATCTACTGCTGCTGCCAGTATGGAACCGGTAATGTCAGAACCGCCACGTGAAAATGTTACAATATCCCCATTTAGTGAATAACCAAAGAAGCCGGGGAATATCAATATACCTTCCATGTCTTTGAGAGATTTGAGATTGTCATAAGACTCCGGAAGTACCTGTGCATTTCCGTATTCACTGCTCAAAAGAAGCCCTGCATCCTTGGGATTTATATAGCGGGCATTAACACCGATACTGCAAAGATAATCGGCTACGAGCTTTGCACAATTGTCCTCTCCTGCAGCTTTCATTGAGTCAATAAATTTACCGCGGTTTTCGGTATCCAAAGCCAGACGGTTTTTAAGATCATTACGTATTGTTTCGGTTATACTATCTGAAAGGCCCAGTTCTTTTGCTATTTCATCATATCTTGAAACAACAGCTTCAATTTCTTTGTCAGCTTTTCCTGTTGAGAGAAAACTTTCTGCGCATTCAATAAGCATATCGGTAACTTTAGTGTCGCTTTTATTCCTCTTTCCGGGAGCTGATACCACAATAATACGGCGCTGTGGGTCATCCAGTATTATTTTGCATACTTTTTTTATTTGTTCAGCATTAGCCAGTGATGAACCACCGAATTTTGCAACTTTCATAAATCAGACCTCCAATTTTATACGGGTTAATGCTTCTTTGTTTAGTAATTTTAGCTTTTTTTAAAATTCATAATAATTCAATGATGAATTATGAATTATCGTGTTTTGCAATTACATCATATCTCAATTTCATTATATTTTATTATATAGATACGACAATTTCAATAACTTAAGAGATAAAACTTTAAAATGTTCGACAGCCGGCTTTAAATCTCTCCACAATGCTATCTCATTACTTAGCACACAAGTTTAAGTAAATTTTAAATACTTTTTAATACAATATAAATACATTTAGAACGTATGTTTGAATATGTACACATTTGTGTTATAATTTCTATAATAAATAATGCACATTTGTTCAGGAGGATTACATATGCCTGATTTCAGGATAGTTTCAGAATATAAATTGTGTGGTGATCAGCCAGAAGCTGTGGACAAGCTTGTAAAAGGTATAAATATGGGATACAAGCACCAGACGCTTCTTGGGGTGACGGGTTCCGGAAAAACATTCACCATGGCAAATGTTATTGAGAGGGTTCAAAAACCCACTCTTGTTATTGCACATAATAAAACTCTTGCTGCACAATTATGCAGTGAATTCAGAGAGTTTTTCCCTGACAATGCGGTGGAGTATTTCGTGAGCTATTACGACTATTATCAGCCGGAGGCATATATTCCGTCTACTGATACCTATATTGAAAAGGATTCTTCAATAAATGATGAGATAGACAAGCTCAGGCACTCTGCCACAGCGGCACTGTTTGAGCGCCGTGATGTTATAATCGTCGCCAGCGTTTCATGTATATATGGGTTAGGTGACCCTGAAGACTATACTGATCTGATGATTTCTCTAAGACCTGGAATGATAAAGGACAGGGATGAGGTAATAAGAAAGCTGGTGGACATACAATATGAGCGGAATGAAATTGATTTCAAAAGGGGAAAATTCAGGGTAAGAGGAGATGTGTTGGAAGTTTTTCCTGCTAATTCATCTGAAAAGGCACTTCGCATAGAATTTTTCGGCGATGAAGTTGACAGGATTACTGAGTTTGATGCGCTCACAGGTGAGATTGTGGGATTAAGGAATCATATTGCAATTTTTCCGGCATCCCACTATGCTACAACAAAGGCGAAAATGGAAAGAGCTATGGTTACCATACAGGAGGAACTGGAGGAACGGCTGGCTGAATTAAAGTCTCAGGGTAAACTACTTGAAGCACAGCGCCTTGAACAAAGAACCAGGTATGATCTTGAGATGATGCAGGTTACAGGCTTTTGCCCTGGCATAGAGAACTATTCCCGGCATATAAGCGGCAGGGCTCCTGGAAGCGCACCATTTACACTTATGGACTATTTCCCTAAAGACTATCTTCTGATAATTGATGAATCTCACGTTACTGTACCTCAGATTGGCGCAATGTATAACGGTGACAGATCAAGAAAAGAGTCTCTGGTGGAATACGGCTTCAGGCTCCCTTCAGCCTTTGACAACAGGCCCCTGAAGTTTGAAGAATTTGAACAGAGAATAAATCAGGTGATTTATGTAAGTGCAACTCCTGCTAATTATGAAAAACAGCATTCGTCACAAATAGTTGAACAGATAATAAGGCCGACGGGGCTTATCGACCCTGAGATTGTTGTAAGGCCTGTCAAAGGTCAGATTGATGATCTTATAGGAGAAATTAATGAAAGGGTTTCTAAGAAGCAGAGAGTTCTGGTTACAACGCTGACTAAAAGAATGGCCGAGGATTTGACTGAATACCTGAAGGAACTGGATATTAAGGTTACATATCTGCATTCTGAAGTTGAAACCATAGAGAGAATGGAAATTATCCGAGACTTGAGACTGGGTGTTTTTGACGTCCTAGTCGGTATAAATCTTCTCAGGGAAGGGTTGGACCTCCCTGAAGTTTCACTTGTTGCCATACTTGATGCGGACAAGGAGGGATTCCTGCGCTCAGAAACTTCTCTCATCCAGACTATAGGAAGAGCTGCCAGAAATGTTGAAGGAAAGGTAATAATGTATGCTGATAATGTTACAGAATCCATGCGAAGGGCGATAAGTGAGACAAACAGGAGAAGAAAGATACAGATGGAATATAACATTCGACATGGTATAGTACCAAAGAGTGTACAAAAGGCAGTCAGGGACGTTATTGAAGCAACAAAAGTTGTAGAAGAGACTGGCAGTTATTCCGCTGATAGAGATACTGGCTATATGAGCAAGGGAGAAATAAATGAGATCATCGACAGGCTTACAAAAGAGATGAAAGCTGCAGCTTATGACCTGCAGTTTGAACGTGCTGCAGAGCTGAGAGACAGAATTGCGGAGTTGAAAAAAAGGCTTGGAGAACCGGAGGGTAAAAAAAGTGTAAGGTAAGGGATAGCAGCACGATAATGCATATGATATAATTTTTTTATTTGTTGAAGGATTTTGTTTTGATGATGGAGGATAATATGAGTGAGAATATATTAAATATTTATGAACACAGTTTGCTTTATGTAATACCGGCAGGAATGTATAAAGTGGATGAGCTGCATTCCCTGTTGAGAAATCACCCTGAAGTGAGGTTTGTTTCTTTTGCCGGGATAGATTTAAGGGGTAATGATACCGATGAGAAGATTCCGGTAAGTGTCTTTCTAAATGATATCGAAGATTTTCTCAGTGGAGGTGTCCAGACTGACGGGTCAAGTGTTGTGCTACCGGGAATAGCAACGCTTAACGACGGCAAAGTAGACCTTGTTGCAGATACTTCGGTTAACTGGTTTGTAGATTATAATCTTGAACACATCATGAGCGGAAGCAATTTACCTGTTGGAACTCTTAGGATTCCTTCGTTTCTGGTACATAACGGAAGAAAAGTTGATTCACGTTCCATTCTCCAAAGGGCAATTGATAATTTTAAGGCTGAAATAGTGAAGCTTTTTAAAGAAAACCCACAGGCTGCCAAGGATATGGGCATTTCTCCTGACGATATAGCCGAAATACGGCTTACAACAGCGACTGAGCTGGAATTCTGGGTAAAAACACCCGGAGACAAAGCTGTACTGGAAGAGCTGTCCGTTTCCCAGGCTTTACAGGAGCAGTACTGGAAGAGGACAAAAGGTGCTGTTCGAACCGCCTTGGAAAGGTCATTAATGATTCTCGAAAAGTATGGGCTGAACCCTGAGATGGGACATAAGGAAGTTGGAGGGGTAAAGGCCAGAGTAGAAGGCGGCGGAGTGCTCAACCACATAATGGAACAGCTTGAGATAGACTGGAAATTTGCTCAGGCTATGCAGGCAGCAGACAATGAGCTGATGGCCAGAATACTAATAAAGGAAACTTTCAGAAGGCACGGACTGGAAGTCACCTTTATGGCTAAGCCAATTGAAGGCGTTGCAGGAAGCGGAGAACACATCCATGTAAACGCTGTTGCAAAGTTAAAAAATGGAAAGATGATAAATCTTTTTGCCCCAACCGACATGAAGAAAGACTTCCTGAGCCCTATAGGTTGGGGAGCATTAATGGGTCTTTTGAAAAACTACGAAGTGGTGAATCCCTTTATAACGTCAAGCAATGATGCATTTAACAGGCTTAAGCCTGGCTTTGAGGCACCTACATGTATAGTTGCTTCTATCGGAAAGGATGTTGAAACACCGTCAAGAAACAGGACTGTATTGGTGGGACTTGTCAAGAACATGGAAAATCCTCTCTCACTGAGACTGGAAATAAGATCTCCAAATCCCCACACTAATACTTATCTTGCTGTGGCTTCAATATTCCAGGCTATGCTGGATGGTATAAGGTATGCAGTAAAATCAGGAAAAGAAGCAAAGGAATTGGAGAAAGAGTTCTCTAAGAATGCAGGTGAAGAGAGCGATTACCTTGAAAAAGACAGGGCTTACAGGAGTGAGGAAGATGTGTTTGAGTATTATGATGAAGAACAGAGAAACCGGCTTTTTGGCATTCCTCCTGCAACGGTATGGGAGAACCTTTCAGCAATATCCAGCAATCCACAGAAAGAAGCAGTGTTAATGTATGGAGGAGTTTTTGAAAAGGATATTCTCGCATCTTATATAAAAGCTATAAGTCTTCAGTGGACAATGGAATTGAGTGAACGTATCCTGCATGAAAATTCTGATTTTATCAGAAGTTGTAAAAAACTTCATGAAAATGAGAAGTACACCGATTATGATGAAATGATGTGGAATAAGATAGATGAATTGCGACATGAATTGATGAAGGATTCACTCGAGCATAAGTCCCTGTTTACCAGAATAAGAAATGCCATCGAAGCCGGGGAATATGAGACGGTATCAAAACTGCAAGTAGAAATGGCTGAGAAGATAACACAGCTCCAAAAAATGTATGCAATATATAAAAGAAATATTATGGAGCTGTAAATAAGAGAAGCATTATGGAGTAGTATTGAAAACATGTAGAAATATGTGAGCGAACAAATGTTTGAAATTTATTTATTGTATGTGTATAATATATAAGAAAATGAAAGTTCGTTGCGGTCTTGTGGGATTTATTCCCGGAAGCCGCAACATGGCAATTAACGCAACGTGGCAATTAATATGAAAGCGGAGCTTGAGTATTATGTGCAACTGCATGTTTGCGCAGCAAACATATGGCAGCCGTGACAGCAATATGGCAGCTAATATTATGGAGAATTTGTAGGTAGGTGTAAAAGTGGCAAGGGATAACATTTATATAAAAGGTGCAAGAGAACATAATTTGAAAAATATAGACATTGAGATACCCAGGGAAAAGTTTGTAGTGATTACCGGCTTAAGTGGTTCGGGCAAGTCCTCTCTGGCCTTTGACACCATATACGCAGAGGGACAGAGGCGCTACATGGAATCGCTTTCTTCATATGCAAGACAGTTTCTCGGACAAATGGAAAAACCTGATGTGGATTATATAGAAGGGCTTTCGCCTGCAATTTCAATAGATCAGAAGACCACCAGCAAAAATCCAAGGTCTACCGTAGGAACTGTAACTGAGATATATGACTACTTGAGATTGCTATATGCCAGAATAGGTACACCTCATTGCCATATTTGCGGTAAGGAAATTGCCCAGCAGACTATTGACCAGATGGTAGACCAGATAATGGCATTGGAAGAGGGAACCAGGATACAGCTTCTTGCTCCGGTAGTCAGAGGGAGAAAAGGTGAATATAACAAACTTATAGAGGACACAAGAAAGAGTGGCTATGTCAGGATCAGGGTTGATGGCACAATTTTAGATATTAACGAAGAAATAAATCTTGATAAAAACAAAAAGCATACAATCGAGATTGTTGTGGACAGGCTTATTGTCAGACCTGATATCCAAAAAAGGCTTACAGATTCCATTGAGACGGTTTTGCGCCTCAGTGGAGGAATGCTTCTTGTAGACATAGTAGGAAAGGAAGAGCTTCTTTTCAATCAGAATTTTTCATGTAGTGACTGTGGTATCAGCATAGAAGAACTAACTCCCAGGATGTTTTCATTTAACAATCCCTATGGAGCTTGCCCTGTTTGCAGCGGCCTGGGTACTTTCATGAAAATAGACCCTGACCTGGTTATTGACCGTTCAAAATCTCTTGTTGACGGAGCTATAAGGGCGGGGGGATGGAATATAGATAATGAGGACAGCTATTCCAGGATGTATTTGGATGCACTGGCAAAGCACTATAAATTTAAGCTCACTACTCCCATTGAAAAGTTGCCGCCCCGCATTGTTGACATAATATTGTATGGCACAAAGGGCGAAAAGATAAAAATAGAATACAATAAGAATTTTGGAAGCGGTTCATTTATGGCACCATTTGAAGGTATAATCAATACTATGGAGCGCCGCTATAAAGAAACCCAGTCGGAAAGTCAGAAGCAGTATTATGAAGAATTCATGAGCACTTATACATGCCCTGAATGTAAAGGTGCCAGGTTGAAAAAAGAAAGTCTTGCAGTTACGATTTGCAATAAAAATATTTATGAGATTACATGTATGCCTGTTTCGGAACTTAAAGCATTCTTTGACAACATTGATATTACAGAGAGGCAAAGGTTTGTAGCACGCCGCATTCTAAAAGAAATTAATGAAAGACTTGGATTTCTTGTAGACGTGGGATTGGATTATCTGACTTTGGCGCGTTCCTCCAGTACCTTATCCGGTGGTGAAGCGCAGAGAATCAGGCTTGCAACACAGATAGGCTCAGGACTTATGGGTGTTTTGTACATTTTAGATGAGCCGAGTATAGGACTGCACCAAAGGGATAATGAAAGACTTCTTAAGACTCTCAAAAAGTTGAGGGATCTGGGAAATACACTTATTGTTGTCGAGCATGACGAGGATACAATGTATGCAGCTGACCATATAATTGATATGGGTCCGGGAGCGGGGGTTCACGGCGGATATGTTGTAGTGGAAGGCGACATTGAAAAAGTAAAAAATTGTGAACAGTCACTTACAGGACAGTATCTCAGCGGGAGAAAGAAAATTGAAATTCCTGCCCGAAGAAGAAAACCTAATGGAAAATGGCTTGAGATAGTCGGAGCAAGAGAAAATAATCTTAAAAATATAAATGTAAAAATACCTCTTGGAACATTTGTATGTGTTACAGGTGTATCAGGCTCAGGTAAAAGTTCACTTGTCAACGAAATCTTGTATAAGAAGCTGGCCGCAGAGCTGAACAGAGCCAGAACAAGGGCTGGGGAGCATGACTTTATAAAAGGAATTGAGTACCTGGATAAGGTTATAAATATTGACCAGTCTCCTATAGGGAGGACACCTAGATCAAATCCGGCAACATATACGGGATTATTTGACCACATAAGAGAGGTGTTTGCAAATACTACTGAAGCAAAAGTCAGGGGATATAATCCAGGACGTTTTAGCTTTAATGTAAAAGGCGGCAGGTGCGAGGCCTGCTGTGGTGACGGTATAGTAAAAATCGAAATGCATTTTCTTCCCGATGTTTACGTGCCCTGTGAAGTTTGTAAAGGCAAAAGATATAACAGAGAGACCCTTGAAGTAAAGTATAAGGATAAGAATATTAACGATATTCTTAATATGACAGTAGAGGATGCGCTGGAATTTTTTAAAAACATTCCGAAAATACAGAAAAAGCTGCAAACACTTTATGATGTAGGTCTTGGCTATATTAAAGTGGGACAGCCATCTACTACATTGTCGGGTGGAGAAGCGCAGCGTGTGAAACTGGCTACTGAACTTTCCAGACGGAGTACCGGCAAGACTCTTTATATATTGGATGAACCGACTACAGGTCTTCACATTGCTGATGTCCACAGACTTATAGATATTCTTCAAAGGCTCGCTGAATCCGGTAATACTGTTGTAGTAATTGAGCACAACCTTGATGTTATAAAAACTGCGGACTATATCATTGACCTTGGTCCTGAAGGTGGAGACAGAGGCGGATATGTTATTGCAGAAGGTACACCGGAACAGGTAGCGGAAAATGAACAGTCATATACGGGTCAATTCCTGAAAAAGATATTAAAGAAAAGATGATAAAGAAAAGATGTTAAAGGCAAGCAAGACTGGGGTGAAATAAACCCAGTCTCGTGCTGATTCAAACTGGAAAGCTTTTACACTAATTTGAATTGTAACATCCTCCAAAGCCATTGAATAAAAGAAGGAATACCAGTATGAAGAATAATATTGAGCAATTGTTGTTAAAAAGCCCGCCAAAGGGACTGCATCCTTTGTTACCCATGAAAATACCTCCTCTTTTCGGCTATAAATTTGCTGTGTTGGTATATAATATTCTTTTTTTAAAAAATCTGTGACATGTAGAATTCAATATCTGAAGCCATAAGCATAAAATTAAATATGATAACAGTAATCCCGGCAATAAATATTTAATAATAATATGTTATTTTACTATAATTATATGGGTAAATATTTTATGGAGAGATGATAGATTAGACCTGTAGATTATTATGTGCTATACTTAAGAATATAAATACCATTTTACGGTTTTATATGTGAAATAAGTATTTGCATAGTGCAAAAATGATATATATACTATGGTTAATAATGAATTATAACTGATTCGCAGTTTAGACAGGAGATGACTACTATGATGATGTGTTCCATATGCAAGCAAAATTATGCAGTAGTTTTTATCACTAAAATAATAGATGGAAAACAGACTCAGGAAGGATTGTGCCTTTCATGCGCAAAAAAGCAGGGTATAGCACCTATTAATCAATTAATTGAGCAAACAGGTATGACTGATGATGATATAATTAACTTAAACAAACAGGTTGGAGATTTTTTTGAGAGTATGGACATTGATGATATGGGAAACGATTTAAATAATACTCAAAGCAGCAGTTTTGCTGATAGTGGAAATCCCTTTTTTAATTTTATTAACAGGGCTTTTCCTAAGAATTCATCACCAAGTAACACATCAGCAGGACGGAAAGATCATGATGAGGATAAAGACGGACGAAATGGAACCAAGGTTAAAACTCAGGAAAAGAAAGGCAAAAAGAGGAGATATCTTGATACGTATGGCACTAACCTCACAGATATGGCCAGAGATGATAAAATTGACCGCGTAATAGGGAGACAGGCAGAGATTGACAGAGTTATACAGATTTTAAACAGAAGGACAAAGAACAATCCTGTACTTGTAGGCGAGCCAGGGGTAGGAAAGACTGCTATTGCAGAAGGCCTGGCAGTAAAGATTGCCAATCGTCAGGTTCCTGCCAAATTGTTAAATTCAGAGGTATATCTGCTTGATATGACAAGTATTGTAGCAGGAACTCAGTTCAGAGGCCAGTTTGAAAGCAGGATGAAAGGAATAATTGAAGAGGCTAAGAACCTTGGAAACATAATACTTGTGATAGATGAGCTTCATAATATTATGGGGGCAGGTGAAGCCGAGGGGGCGATGAATGCCGCCAATATATTAAAGCCTGCACTTACAAGAGGTGAAATACAGGTAATAGGTGCTACTACACTCAACGAATACAGGAAGTATATTGAGAAAGATTCTGCCCTTGAGAGAAGATTCCAGCCTGTAATGGTTGATGAACCATCTGTGGAAGAGACAATTGAAATTCTTAAAGGCATAAAGGATTACTACGAAAACTATCATAAGGTTAAGATATCTGACGAAGTAATTAAGGCAGCTGCCATATTTGCGGAAAGGTATATAACTGACAGATTTCTTCCGGATAAAGCTATTGATGTCATAGACGAAGCGGGATCTATGGTAAACCTGAAAAATGTTAGCCTGGTGGAATTGGATTTATTGAAAGAAGAACTTAAAAAAGTTCAGGAAGAAAAAGAATCTGCCGTATCTGCAGATTCTATAGAAGATTACCAAAAAGCTGCAGACCTGAAAGTTCGTGAATGTAAATTAATTGAGCAGATAAAGAGTATCGAGGAAAAGAGTAAGGATATAGAACTTACTGTAGACGATGTGGCTCACGTAATTGAGTCATGGACTAAGATCCCGGTTCAAAAGCTGACTGAAATCGAAGCTCAGAAACTTTTGAATCTGGAAGAAAGGTTGCATAAACGTATTGTCGGTCAGCATCAAGCTGTCAGCAGTATAGCAAAAGCAATAAGAAGAAGCAGGTCGGGATTCAGAAAGAAAAAGAGGCCGGCATCCTTTATATTCGTTGGGCCTACAGGTGTTGGAAAAACTGAACTTGTTAAAGCCCTTGCTGAAGAGTTATTTGGAAGTGAGGAAGCTCTCATACGGCTTGATATGTCTGAATACATGGAAAAGCATACAGTTTCCAAGCTCATTGGCTCGCCACCGGGATATGTGGGGTATGATGATGGCGGACAATTGACAGAGAAGGTTAGAAGGAAGCCGTATTCAATAATACTGTTGGATGAAATTGAGAAGGCGCATCCCGATGTATTTAACATGCTGCTGCAGATACTTGAAGATGGAAGGCTAACGGACAGCCATGGGAAAGTGGTTAGCTTTGAGAATACTATACTGGTTATGACGTCTAATGCCGGCACAAGCCTGAAAGCCAACGGCATAGGTTTTGGAAATGACGGATATCAAGCCATGGAAAACAGGGTTCGCGAAGTCATGAAGGAAACTTTCCGACCGGAGTTCCTAAATAGGCTGGATGAAATAATAATTTTCAATGAGCTTAGTAAAAATGAGCTTAAGCAAATAATTGACATAATGCTTAATGAGATTTTGGAAGAAGTTCAGGCTAAGGATATGAAGATTACAATTACAGATGCGGCTAAAGAGCTTATCCTTGAGAAAAGTTATGACCCTAGATATGGAGCAAGGCCAATAAGAAGAGCGATACAGAGGTTTATTGAGGATAAACTTGCTGAGCAATATCTCAGAGGTGTAATCAGGGAAGGAAGCAGTGTTGTGATTGATGTTGAAAATGGAGAAATAGTATTTAAGTAGGCAGAAGAAGAGACAGGTGAACAGCCTGTCTTTTTTGATGCCTATATTTAATGATACATATGAATAAGTTTCTTTTGCCAGAAGAAAGAAAATGACCGGGAAGCGTGCATAATATAATGCAATGTTTACTGTAATATTTAATATTTAATGTAATATTTTTGATTGATTCATATAATAAAAAATTATTGTTATATTGTTATTTTGTTTAAAAAATGTTATAATTGAACTGTTTTTGCGTTATTTTTATAATAATAGTCGAGGAGCTGATATTATGCAGTACAGTATCTACTTTTTCATTGTAGTATCAATTATTATTTCCGCACTCTCATTTATTTATGCGGCTGTTCTATATAGGTGGGTAAAAAAGCAGCCATCTTCAAATAAGCGAATTGCGGAGGTAGGAGGATTAATCAGACAAGGAGCTGATACCTTCTTGAAGAAAGAATACGCAGTTCTTGCGAAGTTCTCAGGTGTTGTCGCTCTCTTGATTTTAATCTTCTTGCCTACTCCAATTTGGAAGGGCAGTTTTACCACTAACCTTACAATGGCTATTGCTTATATTTGTGGTACAATTTTTTCCGGAGTTGCAGGAGTAATTGGTATGCGTGTTGCAACCCTTGCAAATATGAAGACAGCAGAAGCAGCACAGAAAGGAATCAAGCCTTCATTCTTGTGCGGTTTCAGAGGCGGCGCAGTAATGGGTATGGCAGTCGTAGGCAGCACATTACTGGGTGTTGCACTTGTTCTGTTAATAACTAACGATACTACACCGCTGCTAGGTTTCAGCTTTGGTGCAAGCTCAATGGCTCTTTTTGCAAAAGCCGGTGGAGGAATCTTCACAAAAACAGCGGATGTCAGTGCTGACCTGGTAGGTAAGGTTGAACTTGGAATTCCTGAAGATGATCCAAGGAATCCTGCTGTAATTGCTGACAACGTAGGCGACAACGTAGGCGACGTAGCGGGTATGGGTGCAGATTTATTTGACTCAAATGTTGCTTCTATGGCGGCTGCATTGGTAATGGGCATTTCTCTTGACAGGGTTGCCGGTGGCACAGTCAATGCTTCAATGGTACTTTGTTATGCAGCATCTGGATTACTTGCATCAATTATAGGTGTTGCCATGGCACGTATGGGCAAGAACGGAGATCCAACAAGAGCATTAAATAACAGTACTTATATTACTACAGCTATCTTCGCTATACTAACTGCCATTGCAACTTTGGCCTTTGGATTCCAATGGCGTATCTGGGGTGCAAGTATGGTAGGCCTTGCAGTTGGTGTTATTGTAGGAATTGCAACCGATTACTTCACAAATGACAATAAGAAGCCGGTACAACAGGTTGCAAAGGCCTCTGGAACTGGTCCTGCCTTCACAATTTTATCTGGCGTTTCTTATGGTTTTATTAGTACACTTCCAGCGTTAGTTGGAATTGCAATTTCAGCTCTTGTTGCATATAAACTTTGTGAACCTATAGGACCGGGCTATGCGATGTTTGGTATATCAATGGCTGCGGTAGGAATGCTTTCCATTGTAGGAATGATTATTTCAAATGATGCTTATGGCCCGATTGTTGACAATGCCCGTGGTCTTGCAGAAATGGGCGGTTTAGGTGAAGAGGTCATCGAGATTGCTGATACCCTCGATAGCGCAGGTAATACGGTTAAAGCAGTTACAAAAGGTTTTGCAATCGGAGCGGCAGGCCTTACTGTTATCTCACTGCTTGGCGCTTTCATAAGCGAGGTAAATATTGCTGCCGCAGAGCATGGTTTACAGGGTATAACAGGATTTGATGTAGTGAACCCCGTTGTATTCTTTGGATTGCTTGTGGGAACAGCAGTACCTGCAGTATTCTCTGCCATGTTAATGCTCGGCGTTGACCGTAATGCCCAAAGAATGGTTGCTGAGATTCATCGCCAGTTTAAGGAGATTGTAGGCCTCAAGGAAGGAAAAGAAGGTGTTGTTCCTGAATATGATAAATGCATTGAAATTGCTACAAATGGTGCATTAAAAGAGTTAATCCCAGCGGGATTGGTAGCAATAATAATTACGCTCCTTGTTGGCTTTATCGGTGGCGTAGAAGCTATAGGAGGATTTCTTACAGGTAATATCGTTACCGGCCTGCTGTTAGCACTGTTTATGAGTAACTCAGGCGGATTGTGGGACAATTCCAAGAAATATATAGAGGCCGGAAACAATGGAGGAAAGGGCTCAGATGCTCATAAAGCTGCGGTAGTTGGTGATACTGTAGGTGATCCGTTTAAGGATACTGCAGGCCCATCAATAAACACACAGATTACAGTTGTTTCTCTGGTTTCTTCATTGATGTCAACTCTTTTCCTGACAATGTCCTTGTTTAAATAAAGTTTAAATAAAGATAGTAACAGCCCATCAGTAACTTTCATTATTGGTGGGCTGTTTAATTTGGCTCTGTGTCAATTTGGATCCTATTATCAGGCAGACACCAGGCAGGTAGATGCGATATGAATCTTATTATCAAGCATGCATCAGACAGGTAGTTGAATTATGAATTCCGTTCCATTGCCGACCAGACTTTTTACCCGTATATCTCTGCTATATAGATGGACGATGTGCTTTACAATGGACAAGCCCAGACCTGTGCCGCCCATGCTTCTTGAACGGCCTTTATCGACTCTGTAGAATCTTTCAAATATTCTGTCTATATGCTCAGAAGAAATGCCTATGCCTGTATCTTTTACTGAAATAACAACACGGCTTTCACTCATAAAGGCGTTAACAATAACCTTACCTGCAGGTTTATTGTATTTTATTGCATTATCCACAAGGTTTATAAGCATCTGTTTTACTCTGTTCCTGTTGGCAGTTATCTTAAGATTTTTCTCTACACAGTAACTAAGTTCAATGCCTTTTTTGTCAGCGGCGCTTTGCAGGAGGGAGAAAACTTCAGTTATCAGAGGTTCAATACTGTGAATAGCAATATTTGTATCCCCATGTTTCGTTTCAATCTCCGAAAGCTGAAGTATATCATCGATGAGTATGTTTAATCTCTCTGCCTCAATGTCTATTATATCAAGAAAATTTTTGGCAACTTTCTGGTCATCTATGGCTCCGTTTTTCAGGGTTTCAACAAAACCCCTTATAGATGTAAGAGGGGTTTTAAGTTCGTGAGTGACATTGGATACAAATTCCGTCCTTATCTGCTCCAGCTTTTTTATGCCGGTGATTCCTGTATAGTAATTACTGAACCTGAATTGCCTGTATTATCTTCCGGAGATTTTATGGGATTGGTGCGCACCCTGAAAACTTTGAAAGACTCACCGGCTTTAGTTATATCATTAACGGTGGATGCGTTGCTTTCTAACGTCTTCTCCAGGGCAGAGGCCACTGTATTATTTCTTAACAGTTCAAGGATATTGGTGCCTATGACTTGTGTTTTATCTTTGATTGATAGAAGTTGACATGCAATTGTATTTATAAGCATTATTTTATAATTGCTGTCAACTGCAATAACCGCATCGGTCATACTGTTGATAATTGAATCCAGTTTCACATTTTTATCAGTTATATCTATAAAAGTGTTTTGAAGCTTTTCTGCCATTTCATTAAAGGTTTCTGCAAGTTCACCCAGCTCATCATTTGACTTTATTTTAACACGTTTAAGGTAACAGCCCTGTGATATTTCACCTGATACAGAAATCAGCTCTTTTATAGGATGAGTTAGCGCAGTTGAGAATCTGTAGGCAAGCAAAATGGTTAGCGCAATACCTGCCAACATGCTCATGAGGGAATATTTAATAATCATCCTGTTAATTGTCATTACTTGCGTCAGCGGAACAGCAATTCTTAAAATACTGCCTGTAGCTTCAATGGGTACGGCAAGATAAATGAAATCCATTTTCAAAGTATTGCTAAAACGCTTATCAGTTCCAATTAAACCCTTTAAAGCGTGTTGAACTTCACGGCGGCTTGCGTGATTTTCCATACTTTCATAGTTGGTGCCGGACTCTCCCAGGACATTTCCGTTGGAATCAATAAAAGTTATTCTTGCGATTCTATGGAACGGATATGGATTACTGCCTGTTGATGAATCGAGAATATCGGCATATTTTGCTGCAATGTTGTTATAGTTGATAGGAATTTCTCTTTCTTTGTAGTCGGATAGCTGATATTCAATGAGATTAGCTGTGATTTTGAGCCTTTCCACAATCTCATGTTCATAGAGCCTGCGGGTGAGATGTGAAGTTAAAAATCCGGTAAATGACACTCCTGTGAAAATCAATATGACATAGTAAACAAAAATCTTTTTACGCATTTGAGCCTAAGCCTCCTGAATGAATTTGTCAGAGAATTTAACCAAAGAACGAGAGCATTGCAAATTTAACTGCCAATTAACTTTATTACTGAACTAAACCATATCACCATGAATTGAACTTTATTAATGTAAACTAAACCTTGCTACTGAACTTTGTCATTGAATCTGTAACCTATACCTCTGACAGTTTCAATATAAATCGGATTACTGTCGTCGTCTTCAATTTTCTGTCTTAAATACCTTATGTGAACATCAACGGTTCTTGTTTCCCCATAATAATCAAAGCCCCATATTTTTTCAAGCAAGAGTTCACGGGATAGTACACGTCCTTTGTTGAGGACAAGGTATTTTAATAATTCAAACTCTTTTAAAGGCATTTCGATGAGCATGCCTTTCTTGTATACTTCATGTCTGGTGATGTCAATTGTTATATCCCCGCATCTTATTATTTCATCTTCCTCCATAGAGGACAGGGAATTTATTCGCCTGAAAATAGCTTTAACCCGTGCTGCAAGCACTCTTACACTAAAAGGCTTTGTTATATAGTCGTCAGCTCCCAGCTCAAGTCCCAGAACCTTGTCAAATTCCTCACCTTTAGCAGTCAACATAATAACCGGAATTTTTTTGTGCGGGGGTTTTGTCTAAGCATCCTGCACACCTCCAATCCGTCAATGCCCGGGAGCATTATGTCAAGAATAAACATATGGGGCGGCTCATTATCACAGGCTTCCAGAAGTTGTTCACCTGTTTCAAACACACTAACTTTATACCCGTTTGCTTCCAGATTATATTTTATCAACTGCTGAATGTGCGCGTCATCTTCAACAGCATATATTAATTCCCTAGTCATTGCTACCTCCAGAATACCTTTAATATTCCCCGGGATGGGTTTTATTGAAAATAATATTTAATAATCAATCATTAGAACTATCTTCAATAAAGGGGCTATTTCTATAATCATCCCTGTGCAATTGTGTTGCAAGGTGCTTATGTTTGCCTGTAACGCTGAATATCACCCATTCACCTATATTAGTAGCGTGACCGGATATTCTCTCCAGATATTTCGCAACGAACATCAGGTCAACTGCCTGTTCTGCAGTTTGTACATCATTTTTTATGAGCTTTGTCAACTCAAGTACAATTTTGAAAAAGAGGTCATCTAATTCATTATCACTTTCACAGACTTCCTTAGCAAGTTCTATATCTTGTTTTACATATGCGTCAACAGACTTTTCTACCATACCTTTGGCCAGTTCAGCCATCTTTGGCACGTCTATCAGGGGTTTAATGTGTTTCTGATGCGCCATCCTTATTGTAATTTCTGCAATGCCGGCAGAATGATCAGCTATTCTTTCCAGGTCTGTAATGATTTTCAATGCGGTACTCATTGTGCGCAAGTCCTTCGCTAGGGGATGCTGCCTGGCAGTAAGCATAAGGTATCTCTTTTCAATTATCTGTTCCATCTCATCTATTATATCATCATTTATGAATATTTTTCGTGCCAGATCAACATCTTGCTTTTTTAACGCTAGTATTGTGTTGTCTATGGATTCTTCGACCATTCCGGCCATTTCATTAGGTCCAGGTGGAGAAGTTCAAGCTCTTTATCAAACCAATGTCTGGTAACCATATTATTCACCTCATCCGAACCTTCCAGTAATATAGTCTTCTGTCCGTTTGTCAAGGGGCATGCTGAATATTTTCCAGTGGAATTGTATTCTATTATCTCACCGTTGAGGAAAAATGCAGTTTTATCGGATATTCTTCCTGCTTGCTGCATATTGTGAGTTACTATAATTATTGTATATTTTACTTTTAATTCATTAATCAAATCCTCAATTTTTAAGGTTGAAACAGGATCCAGTGCCGATGTTGGCTCATCCATCAGGACTACTTCCGGCTCCACGGCAAGAACTCTTGCTATACACAGCCTTTGCTGCTGTCCACCGGACAGATTCAGGGCGTTTTTATTCAAGCGGTCCTTTACTTCATCCCATAAGGCAGCAGATCTAAGGCTTTTTTCAACTATCTCATTGAGCTTTGCCTTGGATTTTATCCCATGGATCCTGGGGCCATAGGCTATATTGTCATAGATGGACATGGGAAAGGGGTTAGGCTTCTGAAAAACCATTCCGATTTTTTTCCTGAGTTCTGCAATATCGTATTCTTTATATGCATTTAAACCATCAAAATATACTTCTCCGCTGATCCTGGCATTATGAACGAGATCATTCATCCTGTTCAGAGTTTTAAGAAAGGATGACTTGCCACAGCCTGACGGACCAATAAGAGCGGTTACCGTCTTTTCTTCCAGGCCAATTGAGATGTTTTTCAGTGCATGTACATTACCATAAAACAGATTCAGGTTTCTGGTATAAATTTTATATTCTTCTTTTGCATAAACATCAACTCTTTTCCATTGGAATCTTGGCTATTATTATTTAAATCCGGCCTTTATTAGTCTGGCTTTTATTCAATCTGCTTCTTATTAAATTTAGCCTTTAACTTTTAGTCCGCCTGCCTCTTATTAAACTTAGCCTTTTGCTTTTAGCCCTGCGGCAATTCTTCCGGATGTAAAGTTAATAATTGCTACTACTATCAACAGAATTGTTGCTGTTGCGAAAGCCTGCTCAAATGATGTACCATTGGCAGCGAGGAGATAAAGATGCAGCGCAAGGGTTCTTCCGGAACTCATCAAACTTTCCGGAGTTCTGGAAACAATGCCTGAAGTAAAAATTAATGCGGCTGTCTCACCAACTATTCGCCCTGTACTAAGCACTACAGAGGTTAATATGCCGGGAACGGCGCAGGGGAGAACCACCCGGGTTATTGTTGCCAGTCTGCTTGCACCCAGGGCAAGGTTTCCTTCTCTATAAGAAACAGGAACAGATTTTAGAGCTTCCTCCGTGGTGCGTATTATGGTTGGAAGGACCATAATGCTTAGAGTGAGTGCTCCTGATAGCAACGAAAATCCTAGTTGCATGAGCGTTACGAAGAAAAGAAAACCGAACAGTCCGTATATTATTGACGGAATTCCTGAAAGAGTCTCAATAGCAAATCTGATAGCCTTCAGAACTTTCCCTGGCTTGGAGTATTCTGTAAGGTAAACGGCTGTAAATACTCCTATAGGTGTTGAAATTACGATGGTCACTGCAATCATATAAAAAGTGCTTATTATCATCGGAAAGATACCATTCAAGCCCTCATTTGGCTTATTTATTGTAGTAATAAAGTCCCAGCTTATATAGCCGGCTCCATTGTAAACTATATAGCCAATGATACATGCAAGTGTTCCAAGAGTTATAAGTGAAAAAAACCAGATCAAAATTTTTGTAAATATGTCTTTGGGCCTTCTTTTATTTATTTTATTCATAGGATTCACCTGCCTTATGTATAATATTAAGGACTATATTGAGGACCATTATAAAGATGAACAGCACCGCACCTGTTGCAAACAATGCCTCCTGATGCAAACCAAAAGCATATCCCATTTCAAGCACGATGTTTGAAGTCATTGTGCGCACAGGTTTTAACAGGGAAGAAGGCAGGAGGGGAGTATTACCGGCTACCATGATAACTGCCATTGTTTCACCTATGGCTCTTCCGGCACCAAGAATAATTGACGTCATAATGCCTGAGCGTGCAGCGGGGAGTACAACTTTAAAAACAGTCTGGATGTGGGTGGCTCCCAGAGCCAGTGACCCCTCCTTGTACTCTCTTGGCACAGTTCGCAGAGCAACTTCCGATATATTTATAATGGTTGGAAGTATCATAATACCGAGTATAATAATTACTGCCAGCAGGCTGTTTCCAACACCCCGAAATATTTGCTGATTAACGGTACTATTACAGTAAGGCCAAAGAAGCCATAGACTACTGACGGTATTCCAGCAAGAAGCTGAATCGCAGGGTGAAATATTTTTACTAGCCAATTTGGCGCAATTTCCGCCAGAAATATAGCTGTGAAAACTCCAACGCATATTCCTATGACAAGAGATCCTGCAGTTCCCAATATTGAAGCTACTATCATTGGAAATATGCCGAACTGTTCCGAGCCGGGAGCCTATTCCATGCCAAACAGGAATTTAAAAAATCCAATTTTAAATATAGCCGGTGACCCGTTTACAAATATATAAATTGTTATAATAAGTACAGAAAGAACAGATACACAGGCACATATGAAGAAATATTTCTCTACTATGCCTGAAGCCATGGCAAAATCCTTTTTTATGACTTTTTTATCGCTTAATTGCCTTGATGTCATGCTTTACCCCCTGAAATATTAACTCTAAATATTTATAATATTTATAGTGTTCTGCGTTAGGCGTGGCGCATTATCTTCAATCTTTTATATGCAACTTTCTTACTTGGCACTTAAATATCCCTGTTCTTCAACAATTTTTTGACCCCTCCGGCTAAGTACGAAGCTCAGGAAAGCTTGTACTTCAGGTTTTACTTCTTCCTTTATGACCATCAAAAAGGGACGTGAAATGGGATACTTGCCTGACTTGATGTTTTCAACGCTGGGTTCAATGTCATCTATTCTCAAAGTTTTGACAGACTGGTCAACATAGCCAAGTGACATGTAACCTATAGCATCTTCCTTGCTTGCAACTGTTGCTTTTACTACGCCGTTTTCGTTGGAAATCATGGCGTCTTTTCTGGTATTACCTTCTATACCGAGAATTTCTTCAAAAGCTACCCGTGTTCCTAAACCATCCTCGCGGTTGATAACAATGATTTCCCTGTCTGCTCCGCCGACATCTTTCCAATTGGAAATTTTGCCTGTGAATATTTTAATTAAATCATCTTTGCTCAAGTTTTCAACGGAGTTGTCAGGATTTATCACTATTGCTATGCCATCTATCGCAATAATGTTTTCCTTCAGCCCCCATGCTTTTTCTTCTTCCTTCAAACTTCTAGAAGAATTGCCAATATCGGTTACTTTTGCATTGACATTCTTTATACCGGTTGATGACCCACCTGCCTGGATGTCTATTTTTATATCTGGTTTTTCATTGTTATATTCATCTGCGAGTATTTGAGATAAAGGTTGTACTGAAGTCGAGCCGGATATGGTAATTGTGCCGGCCGAATCCGGAGTATAGCTATTGTTGCTTTCCTGATTGTTTTTTCCACAAGCTGTTAACATAACAGAAAATGAAATGATAAGTGATAAAACTGTTATAAATACCATTATGGCTCTATATTTTTTCATTTAAATCCCCCTATTAATTAATCTTTTACAATTTAAAACCTAATGATAAAAGTTTAAAATTAAAACTTATAATTTTGAATTTTAATTAAGATTTAAATTAAAATTTATTTTTCAGCTTTGATGATATATGTACAAATTTAAGATCTGTTTAACTGATTGTTAAATTGTTGTTAATTCTTTCATTCTGTAACATGATTAGTGGAACTGAATATTATTGTATTGAGGAAAGCTTGCTGGTGGAGAACTATCCTTTGGGAATTTCAAGTCATAGAGGTATAACGAATGCATTTTGCAGGAGGTAATAATGAATCATTGGATACCCAGATTGCAGGTGTTTCCCTATAACAGGGAAAAAGCAGTTGAATACGCCCATAGATGGGCTCACGGAAGAAATCCGGCTTATTATGACTTTGAGAAAATAGGGGGGGACTGTACAAATTTTGCATCTCAGTGTATATATGCCGGAAGCGGAGTTATGAATTATACTCCGGTATACGGTTGGTATTACAGAAGCTCATATGACAGAACCGCATCCTGGACGGGAGTAAACTTCCTGTATAAATTCCTTGTAAATAACAAAAAGCAAGGACCTTTTGCCCGGGAAGTTGATATAAACCAGATAATGCCAGGCGATATTGTCCAGATCTCTTTTAGCGGAGATGGCTCTTTTCAGCACTCTCCTGTAGTAGTGGCTGTGGGAAATCCGCCTCATACCGGTAATGTTCTTGTTGCAGCCCATACCGATGACCGTGATTATTATCCTCTGGCAAACTATAACTGGGCAGATATAAGATTCTTACATATTGAAGGAGTCAGGAAATAGCAGTCATAGTGGCAAAAATAGTTGATTATATTATATGACGGGGAATAGTAAATTAAGGTGGTAAAAATAAACAGAGCGGTGAGTAAATTCACCGCTTTGCTTCAGGACATATTGCTTATGCATTGTATTTGTTTATTTATTTTTCCCTGTATTTTTTACTGTATTATTTAAATATCATATTTTATTAACTTGATACAGTAGCAGATTGCAATTGAATTGACGAAAAAGCACTTTCTTCAGGTTCGAAAATAACAGAGTTTAAATCCACGAGCATTATTACTCTCTCATTAACTTTTGCTACACCGTTTACAAACCTTTTTCTGTTTCCGTTTAATACAGACGAGGTGTCTTCAATATCTGTATCTTCAACCTTAATTATTTCACTGACTGCATCTACAATAAATCCTACAATAGTAGAGTTTACAGTTACCATAATTATTTTGGTGAAATCGTCAAATTCTTTTACAGGGAGATTAAATCTTTTCCGGAGATTGATGACGGAATAAACTTTTCCTCTTAAATTAATAAGTCCTTCAATATATTCGGGAACATTTGGAATTTTAAAAATTTTAAGAGGTCTTTCAATTGAATTGACATAACTAATATCAACTCCGAATTCCTCATCTCCAACATTAAAAATTACCAGTTGACGACTTGCCATTAAATCTCCTCCCCTGATTAATTGTAGGCAGCTTAAATCAAAAATATATAAATATTGATAGATAGATCAATAAAATTATACCATTTTTTTCTGTTTACTACAATGGGGAAAGGTTTATTATTAATTTTAAACCTCTCAAAATCCATCCTAAGCCAGTCTAAAAAGCGTTAAAAAGCTTAAAATAGCACCAAACAAACATCAATAAACTTAAGGTAAGCGCTAAACAAGTACCAAACAAGTATTAAATAAACCTAAAGTAAGCGCTAAACAAGCATTAAATAAATTTAAAGTAAGCACTTAACAAGAACCAAAAAAGCTTAAATCAGGCTTAAAACCAGTTTTAAACAAGCATTAAACAACTAACATAAATCCATAAAACAATTAAACTTGTACTAAGACCTGTAACTGCCGTTTATTTTAATATAATCGTATGAAAAGTCACATGTCCACATTCTGTCGGAAAAATCACCATTATTAAGGTTGATATATATTTTTATTTCATCCTGGGCAAGTACTTTACTTGCTTCCTCTTCATCGAAAGGCACAGCAGCCCCATTCCTGCAAACAGCAACATCACCAATGTTTATATCTATTTTCAGAGGATCGATGTCTGCTCCAGAATATCCAACTGCGGTTATAATTCTGCCCCAGTTTGCATCTTCACCGAATATTGCTGTTTTTACCAAAGGAGATTTTGCAACTGCGTTGACAACTTTATAAGCATCATCTTCGCTTGAAGCTCCTTCTGCAACAACTTCGATAAGTTTGGTTGCACCTTCACCATCTTTAGCTATCAAGCGGGCAAGATATGTACAGACAAATTCAAGGGCTTTTTTAAACTCGTCATAATCTCTGTCTTCAATAACTATTCCCGGATTATCAGCAAGACCGTTTGCAAGGGCCAGCACCATATCGCATACACTCGTATCGCCATCTACCGATATTCTATTGAATGTGTGTTTTACGACATCTTTCAGGGCTTTCTCAAGAAGCTTGCGGGATATATTGACATCGGTGGTTATAATCCCAATCATAGTTGCCATGTTTGGATGTATCATGCCAGAGCCCTTTGCCATACCACCGATAACTACTTTTACACCTTGAATTTCAAATTCTACTGCGATCTCTTTTGGAATAGTATCTGTTGTCATTATTGCTTCAACGGCATCATGTCCTCCTTCAGGCTCCATACCTGAAACAGCTTCATCAATGCCGGCCAGAACAGCTTCCATATTTAAAGGAATTCCTATTACTCCGGTAGAACCTACAAGGATTTCCTCAGGACTGCATTCCAGAAGCTCTGAAGCATGCTTTGCTATTTCCTTGGCATTTTTGTAACCTTCTTCACCTACGCATGCGTTGGCATTCCCGCTGTTGATTATTACCGCACTGGCATAGCCGTTTTTTATGTGCTCCATTGTTACCTGGAGAGAATGACCTTTTACTGCATTGGTAGTAAATACACCGGCTACTGCAGCACTGTCTTCAGAACATACGATAGCCAGGTCTTTCTTGCCGTTTGGTTTAATACCACAAGCCACTCCTGTTGCAAAAAAACCTTCAGGAAAAGTTACTCCGCCACCTTCGATTATACGCATTATATTCACCTCAGTTATAAAATTAACTGCCACTGCCACTTGCAGTTTCCGGGAATCAATCCCGCAAGGCTGTAACAGAAGAACCAATAAAAGCAGAGCAGCATTTATGATAAGTCTATATGCTTAACAAAATGCGTTCAAATTTACATTAATTATATAGGTGATAGTTCTGCGCTGAAGAAACTACTCTGTAATCAGAGAACTGTCACCATTCATTTCATTCCAGCTACCAGAATATAAATAATTTAATTTGTAGTATAAACTTATATTAACTTATTATACCGGAATTTTTATAGCAAGAATTCCGGGTTTTAGAACTAATAAGCCTGTTACGGAGCAAGTCAGTTTGCTTCGCTCAGGATATTGCTTTTTCTTTATCCTCAACTTCGCTAACTAGCTCTAGAGCTCTCCACAACGCTATCCCGTTACCTAGTACAATAAGTTAAAATAATTCATAAACCTATAATAACTATAAATAACAGATAAAACAAATAGCTTTAACGTTGCAAAAAATAATAATGCTTTTAAGCAAAAACTGCAATAAGAATATTTAAATTATAACAGAATTGATTTAAGGTGTTCAATAAATAATTGTTTTAATTTGCATTTCATTTTTTGGCCATGATGTATTATGAAGTGTGCATTCTTTGCTCTTGACACATTTCTCAAATTTTTATAATATTGATGTAAATAAAATATTGTAATGTTAAAGACGATGAGTAAGAGGAGTAGGCAGTGAGTTCCGCCTATAGAGAGGGAATGCCGTTGGGTGCAAGCTTCCTGGTTCGGAGACTGCTGAAGGTAGCTTATGAGTTCTGCATACGAAAAAGAGACTTATAGTGAGTCTTTGCTGAGTAGTTTGCAGCGGTAAGAGCCGTTATTTCAACAATAAGATGCCCTTTAGGCCTTATACCATGGCTTTGGGAATTTTGGTGGTAACGCGGAAAGTATGCCTTTCGTCCAATAAAATGTGATGAAAGGCTTTTTTGATTTAGTTAAATGAATATTTTGTGAATTATTATTTGTGTGGATGATTATATTTGTGAATGAATAGTAAGGAGAGTTGATATTATTGTTTTTAAAGATTGTAGGCTTTATTTTTCTTGTACCGGGGGTTCTGCTGGTTTTTGCATCACGTTGGCTGGTCCGAAAGTACGGGCTTGATAATAACGTTAAATGTGAATTTGCAAGTGAGATTACAGAAGAGGACCTTAAAGAATATAGGTACAATAAAGCTGTCGCAAACCTGAAGATGTTGGGAATGCTAATCGTTTTACCTGGGATAGCACTTGTTTTAATTGCATTCAGATAAGCTATTTATTTGAAGCGTATTTTGTGCGCATAGTTAAACTTAAAGCAATGTTTGAGGCAATGCTTTAATGAATGGAAATTGAGAATTGAAGTTGAAATTTTGTTTATAAATAGTTAGAGGTCCTGCAGGAAAACACTTTACTGCAGTTGCAAATGCCGGCATAAAAGCATAATTTAACTTTTTGTGCTAGCATTTCGATAGCAGGAGTTCCGAGCTCAAGAGCTAATAAGCTCGTTACGGGGTAAATCAATTCGCTTGTGTTAAAGGATACTTCCTTTAACATGGGGAGTACAGAGGGTATTCCCCTCGCCGGTTTAGAGGGGGTGCTCAGGATGCTTGCATCCAATGCTATCTTATTATCTGGCACAACAAGTTATTTTACCGTATTTAGTGTATTAAGAAAAAATTAGTTAATTTGTTTAGTGGTAGCAATAGGTTGATTGTGTATAATTGGATTGATTTATTGAAAATAATTGTATTGGTTTATTAGTTAAATTGGTTTATAAATAATTAAAATATTATTTTATAAATACTGTTTTATATTATTTTCTAAGAGACAATTGATTATTTTACAGGAGGAGAATATATGGAAGCAAATAGGAATATTGCTAAAACTTATGAACCAAAGCAGGTTGAGGATAGACTGTATAAAGAATGGATGGACAAAGGTTATTTTCATGCTCAGATTGATTACAGTAAAAAACCGTTCACCATTGTAATACCTCCACCAAATATTACTGGGCAGCTTCATATGGGTCATGCTCTTGACAATACTCTTCAGGATATCCTCATAAGATGGAAAAGAATGCAGGGATACTGTGCACTTTGGCTGCCGGGGACAGACCATGCCAGTATTGCCACTGAAGCCAAAATTGTTGAGACAATGGCAAAAGAGGGTTTGACAAAAGAAGATATCGGAAGGGAAAAATTTCTGGAAAGAGCATGGGAGTGGAAGAGAGTTTATGGAGGAAGAATTGTTGAACAGCTGAAGAAACTCGGAAGTTCCTGTGACTGGGAGAGAGAAAGATTTACAATGGATGAGGGCCTTTCTGAAGCGGTAAGAGAGGTATTTATCTGTCTATATAATAAAGGGCTTATTTACAGGGGAGAGAGGATAATAAACTGGTGTCCGAAATGTAACACTTCCATTTCTGATGCAGAGGTTGAATATGAAGAACAGGAAGGCCATTTCTGGCACATTAAATATCCTGTAAAGGATAGCAATGAGTTCGTGGTTGTAGCTACAACAAGACCTGAAACTATGTTAGGAGATACCGCTGTGGCAGTACATCCTGAAGATGAAAGGTACTGCCATTTGATAGGAAAGACGGTCATACTTCCGTTAGTTAACAGAGAAATTCCGGTTATTGCAGATGAATATGTAGAAAGAGACTTTGGTACAGGAGTTGTTAAGATTACACCCGCCCACGATCCCAACGACTTTGAAGTTGGTTTACGCCATGGTCTTGAGCAAATAAAGGTTATGAATGATGACGCTACTATGAATGAGAATGCAGGTCAATATGAAGGAATGGACAGGTATGAGGCAAGAGAACAAATTGTAAAAGATCTTGAAAACCTTGATTTACTTGTAAAAATTCAGAAACACACTCACAATGTAGGTACCTGCTACAGGTGTAACACCGTAATAGAGCCGATGATATCAAAGCAGTGGTTTGTTCGCATGAAACCCCTTGCAGAGCCGGCAATTGAAGCTGTCAAAAACGGCACAATAAAATTTGTACCGGACAGATTTTCAAAGATATACTTTAACTGGATGGAAAATATTCAGGATTGGTGTATATCAAGACAGCTCTGGTGGGGACACAGAATTCCTGCATATTACTGCAAAGAATGCGGCCATATGATGGTTGAACATGACGCACCGGATATCTGCCCTGATTGCGGCAGCTCAAATATAGAACAGGACCCTGACACATTGGATACCTGGTTCAGTTCAGCTCTTTGGCCTTTTTCAACATTAGGATGGCCGAATGAAACAGAGGATCTGAAGTATTTTTATCCGACAGATGTACTTGTAACAGGCTACGATATAATATTCTTCTGGGTTGCAAGGATGATATTCTCCGGACTTGAACACATGAAAAAAGAACCTTTTAAATATGTATTTATACATGGTATTGTAAGAGATGCTCTGGGGAGAAAGATGAGCAAATCCCTTGGCAACGGTATTGACCCTCTTGAGATAATTGACAAATATGGTACAGATGCATTGAGATTTGCCCTTACTATCGGAAACTCTCCAGGGAATGATTTGAGATTCTCAGATGAAAAAGTTGAGTCCAGCAGAAATTTTGCAAACAAGATTTGGAATGCTTCCAGATTTGTACTGATGAACTTTGATGACGAAATAGATTTCTCAAAAGTGGACAAAGCTAAATTTACAACTGCTGACAGATGGATTCTGAGCAGGGTAAATACAATTACAAAAGAAGTTACTGAGAACCTTGAAAAGTTTGAGCTGGGAATAGCCCTTCAGAAGATATATGAATTTATTTGGGAAGAATTTTGCGATTGGTATATAGAGCTTGTCAAACCCAGACTCTATGATAAAGAGAATGACACAAGACTTGAGGCGCAGTATGTATTAAACCATGTACTGGGTACATCAATGAAGTTACTGCATCCCTTTATGCCTTTTGTTACTGAGGAAATATACAGACATCTTATCAATGATGATGAAAGCATTATGATCTCAAATTGGCCTGAGTATGACGAAAAAATGTATTATCCTGAAGATGAGAAGAAGATGGACCTGATAATGGATGCTATTAAAAATATCAGAAATATCAGAGCAGAGATGAACGTGCCTGCATCCAGGAAGGCAAAGGCAATATTTGTTACGGCTTCTGAGGATGTGAGAAACACACTTATTAAAGAGTGCAGCTTTATTGAGAGACTTGCAGGAATTACCGGAACTACTGTACAGACAGATAAATCCGGAATATCACCAAATGCTGTTGTTTCAATTATACCGGGAGCAGAAATATATATGCCCCTTGAAGATCTTGTAGATATAGAAAAGGAAATTGAAAGACTTGAAAAGGAAAAGGCCAATCTGGAAAAAGAATTGGAAAGGGTAAACGGAAAACTCAGCAACGAAGGTTTTATATCAAAAGCTCCTGCCAAGGTTGTTGAGGAGGAAAGAGCAAAGAAGGATAAGTATCAGGAGATGTTTGACAAAGTTGTTGAAAGGCTGAATAGCCTGAAGAGGTGAGTTTATGAATTATGACAACTATGGCTTTGTGCGTGTTGCAGCGGCAGTCCCCCGTCTTAAGGTTGCAGACTGCAAGTATAATTCGGAAAATATTATAGAGATGATAAATGAGGCGGACAAGCTTGGTGTTCAATTTGTTGTATTTCCGGAGCTTTCAATTACTGCCTATACATGTGGTGACCTGTTTCATCAGCAGTTGCTGTTGGAACAGGCTGCCAGGCAGCTTGGTGAGATACTATCCGGCACAAGGGAGTCGGATACAGTTGTAATAGTAGGAATGCCCCTGATGACAGACAATCAGCTTTTTAATTGTGCTGTTGTTATACAAAAGGGAAGAATTATCGGGGTAGTGCCAAAGGAATATATACCGGGTTACAGCGAATTTTATGAGGAAAGATGGTTTGCGCCTGGTTCCAATTGTTTCAGTAATATGATTAATCTTTGCGGACAGGATGTACCCTTTGGTTTAGACTTACTCTTTGAATGTGAAAAAGACAGAAGGCTATGCTTTGGTGTTGAGATTTGCGAGGATTTGTGGGTTCCCATACCTCCAAGTTCTCATCAGGCTATTGCCGGTGCAACACTTATATTCAATTTGTCTGCAAGCAATGAAGTGGTGGGAAAATACAGCTACAGGAAAGATCTTGTAAAGCAGCAGTCAGGAAGATGCATTGCAGGGTATATCATGTCTTCAAGCGGGGTTGATGAATCTACCACCGATGTTGTATTCAGCGGGCATGCAATTATTGCCGAAAACGGTGAGCTACTTGCTGAGTCTGAGAGGTTTAAGAGACAAGGGAATTTAATATTTTCAGATATTGATGTTGACAAGCTTATAAGCAGCAGGTTGAAGAATACCAGTTTTATGAGCGGAGCATCAAACAGACAATTCAGAAGAATAGGATTTAAATTAAAGAAGATAACTTTGGAAAGGGTTTCAAGATATGTAGCGCCTTATCCCTTTGTGCCTTCAGATGAGTCCATAAGGAATAACCGATGCAGTGAAATATTCGCAATACAGACAGCAGGGCTTGCAAAGAGATTAGAGCATACAGGCATGAAGCATGCAGTTTTGGGCATATCAGGCGGACTTGATTCTACCATGGCATTGCTTGTGACGGTTAAGACTTTTGATCTTCTCAATTTGCCGAGGGAGAACATACTGGCTATAACTATGCCGGGATTTGGTACTACTGATGTGACATACACTAATGCTTTAAAACTGATCGATTCCATGAAAGTTGGTTTCAGAGAGATTAATATAAAGGACGCGTGTCTGAAGCATTTTGCTGATATCGGACATGACCCCGTTATACATGATACTACCTATGAGAACGTTCAAGCCCGTGAACGAACACAGATTCTTATGGATATTGCTAACAAGATGGGTGGACTGGTTGTAGGTACAGGTGATTTATCAGAGCTTGCACTAGGTTGGGCTACTTATAATGGAGACCACATGTCTATGTATTCTGTAAACTGCGGGGTACCGAAGACACTTATAAAATATCTTGTCAAGTGGGTAGCTGAGAATGAACCGGATGATGAGACAAGGAGAGTGTTACTTGATATAGTTGCTACACCTATTACACCGGAATTGCTTCCACCTGATGCAAATGGCAGGATAAGACAGAAAACAGAAGATATAATAGGGCCATATGAACTCCACGATTTCTTCCTCTACCATATGGTAAGGTATGGGGCTTCACCTAAAAAGATATTGTTTTTGGCTGGTCAGGCATTCCAGGATAATTATTCACGTGAAACCATAGTAAAATGGCTGGGTGTATTTTGCAAGAGGTTCTTCAGCCAGCAGTTCAAGCGTTCATGTTTGCCTGACGGACCAAAGGTGGGAACAATAAGCCTTTCACCCAGAGGAGATTGGCGGATGCCGAGTGATGCGCAAGTTCGGTTATGGCTGGAGGAGCTAAAAGATATAGAGAGCTAGAAATACTATGCCTGAAGAGTGAGTTGTTGTGAATCTAATGTATTGAGCAGAACCATGAATTGAGTTGAATTAAAGTATTAAATTTCATTATAGTGAGATTATTTCATTATTGAGATTTGAGATAATTTCATTATAATGAAATTTATATTATTGGGCAGAAAACTCAAGGGGATCAGGTAGATTTTTAACGCTAATTAAAAAAAATAAGGTAAATGACATAATTTGTTCTTGACAAATAGTTTTATCTGTCTTAAAATAGCTTTGTGCCTTTTCGAGAGAGATTTTGAATCTGGTGAAGGCATTGAAGTTTCGATGTTGTTGCTGATAGGATAATTCCTTTATGAGGTTTATGCCACTGTTTTAAAGAGGTTTTTCTCGCCTTGTAGGGAATATTCAAATTGTAAATTTGTAAATGGTGGATATAGCTCAGTCGGTTAGAGCGCCAGGTTGTGGCCCTGGAGGCCGTGGGTTCGAGTCCCACTATTCACCCCAAAAATAAAATATTGGGATGTAGCCAAGTCGGTAAGGCACGGGACTTTGACTCCCGCATTCGTAGGTTCGAGTCCTGCCATCCCAGCCATTTGAGCCATTAGCTCAGCAGGCAGAGCACTTGACTTTTAATCAAGGTGTCCGGCGTTCGAGTCGCCGATGGCTCACCAAAACCGCTTACTATTAAAGTAGGCGGTTTTTTAGTTTAACAAATAGGTAGTTCAACAAATAGGGACATTCCTGCACTTAAAACACATAATATTTACACAAATTACCATATATGTTATAATACAGAATAGAAACCGGAGTGAGGTGAAATAATGCCCAGAGTTGCAAGGAAAAAGTCTCAAGAAGCTATGTATCATGTGATGTCAAGAAGTATAAGTGAAGTGAGTTTATTCCAGTGTGATGAGGATAAAGCCTATTATATTACGCTTCTTAAGCGTTACAAGGAAAAATACTATTGCAAAATTTATTGCTATATCCTTATGGACAATCATGTACACATTTTTATAAATCCTTGTGGAGCTGATATTTCATCCTTTATGTTATGCCTTAACACAGCTTATGTCACCTATTTCAATAAAAAGTATAAGCGCCATGGTCACTTATTCCAGGGAAGATTTGCAAGTACAATAGTTGACAATGACATGTACAGTTTAAAGCTTTCAGCATACATTCACAACAATGCGAAGGACCTGCCGGGCTACAACGGTAAAGAAGAATCATATGCATATTCATCCTATGGAGTATATACAGGATACAGAAAGGATTTACATAAAATTATAGACACTGAATTCATATTAAAGCTATTCAGTCAAAAGAAAAGCAGGGCGCAGAAAAAATACAAAGCCTTTGTTGAATCGTTGAAAGATACTGGTATTGCAAAGGATGTAGACGAGAGTATAACAAAAGCATATAGTGAAAACGTTTACGAGAGTGGGAAAAGTTACATAATTAGAAACAATACACCTGGGGAGATACTCCAAAAAATAGAAGAGATATTGAGAGAAGATGTTTTTGGAGTATTAAGAACCAAATATAGCAGGGAAACCAGTTCAATAAGAGCTTTTTCAATATACATATTAAGGGTGCTATGTGGCTATACATATAAAGAATTATGTGAATATGTAGGAAACATTTCAGTGTCAGGAATATCAAGACTGTCAAATGAAGGTTTTAAGCTGTTTAGAAAGCAGATAAGGTTTCAACATGCCTTTAATTCTTTAATTCAGAAATAATAAAATTCTTACAGGTTCGGAAAGAGATTCGCAATAAAAATCAAATTGAATAAGTCAAATCTTCAGAATGCCTCGTACAAAGCATAAAGGTCTATTTGTTGTTCAGCTAATTTGGTGCAAATTCTGAAACATATCATATAAAGTATAAAGTAAAATGCCAATTATTATGTTGAATCTTGTATAAACATTGATATCATGAAATAGTTGAATTAGTTTTTATTTTCGCTTTCTCAATGAAATATTCTATTTTCCCACTTTCTCAATGAATTAAGGGAATATTCCTAATCCTTATTTTTCATTTTCTATGTAAAATAAAGGAATGTCCCCAATCACCCAATCCCCAAATAACCTTCTCCCAAATCCCTCTCCTCCAGCCCCAACCAAGCTAAAAATCCTACCAAAAATCTCTTGCATTTTATCATGGATTATGCTAATATTGTGCTAATATTACACGATAGAAACACAAATGTGCATGAGCTATGGACACAAATGTGGGGGAATTATGAAAAAAGATACTACATTTTTTCTTGTAGATTCTTCGGTTCTGCCTGAAGTGTTTTCTAAAGTAATTGAGGTTAAGAAAATACTTGGAAAGGGAACTGTAAAGACAGTAAATGATGCTGTCAGAGAAGTAGGAATAAGCCGAAGTGCTTATTACAAGTACAAAGATTTTGTATTTCCTTTTTATGAAACATCAAGAGGAAAGGTTATTACACTTTATTTTGTTCTGGAAAATTTTTCAGGGATACTGTCAAGGATTATCAATGAGATAGCTCTGGCAAAGGCAAATATTCTGACAATAAACCAGAACATACCAATTAATAACCTTGCCGATTTAACTATATCTATTGAAACCACTGGTATGATAAAAGATATAAAAGAATTGATGGATGATATAAGTAAAATAGATGGCGTTCGAAGGCATGAAATACTTGCCAGGGAATAGGAGGTAATAATTATGGCGAATGTTGCAGTATTAGGTTATGGAGTTGTTGGCTCAGGTGTTGTAGAAGTTTTAAAAGAAAACTGTATGAGTATATCAAGAAAGGCCGGAGAGGAAATTAAGGTAAAAAAGATACTCGATATTCGTGATTTTCCTGAAAGCCCCGACAGAGAACTGATAACTCATAACCCTGATGATGTTTTCGAAGATGATTCGATAAGTATAGTAGTTGAAACCATCGGTGGTGTTGGTGTTGCCCAGGAGTATACCAAGAGGGCATTTCTTAAAGGCAAACACGTGGTTACATCTAACAAAGAACTTGTTGCGGCACATGGCCCTGAGCTTATGAAACTGGCTAAAGAATGTGGGGTTAATTATTTATTTGAGGCAAGCGTTGGAGGAGGTATACCAATAATACGGCCACTCAATCAATGCCTTGCAGCCAATGAAATTGTGGGAATAACGGGGATTCTAAATGGAACTACAAATTATATACTAACACAGATGAAAAGAGAGGGAAAAGATTTTGATGAAGCTCTCAAAAGTGCACAGCAGAATGGATACGCTGAAGCAAATCCGGCTGCGGATATAGAAGGGCACGATGCATGCAGGAAAATAGCAATACTGTCTTCAATTGCATACAATGAGTTTGTAGACAGTAAGAATATATATACTGAAGGAATTACAAACATAACGTTAGCTGATATGGAATATGCTGAAGCTATGAATTCCGTAATCAAACTGTTGGCGGTCAGCAAGAAGGTAGGCGATAAAATATTTGCAAGAGTGAGTCCTGCCATTATTAGTAAAAACCACCCGGTGGCAAATGTTGAAGATGTTTTCAACGCAATTATTGTAAAAGGTAATGCTATCGGAGATGCTATGTTCTATGGAAAAGGAGCCGGAAAACTTCCTACGGCAAGCGCTGTTGTAGCTGATGTAATTGATATAGTAAGACATATCGACAGCAATGGCAGAAATGTCTGGAAAAGAAAAGATTATAACAATGTCATTGATATAAATGAAAGCACAACAAGGTTTTTTATAAGAGTATCTGCAAACAACAATGAAGAAGCGGTAAATTATATCAAACAGGTCTTTGGGGATGTAGAATTCGTAAAAGTTGCCAATGACAGTTATAAAGATGAGATTGCTTTTGTAACAGCTAAAGCAAAAGAAGGCGATCTCGTATCCAAAAAGGATAGTTTAAAAGCTTCAGCTTCAATAAATGATGTTATAAGTGTAATCAGGGTCGAAGAAGAATAAAGAAATAAATGTTATTGCAATATTAATAAATATTGTATATACTTATTTTGTATATCTAACTAATTGATGATTAAAAAGTGAATAATTGTGTAAGGATACAGGTTTAATCCGTGAAAATGCAAGAATTTTCCGGATATAGGGAAGTCGGGTTACAATCCCGCGCGGTCCCGCCGCTGTGAAAGAGGAGCCTCTAAATTAATCTGAGTCAGGCAAGGATATTGGATAGTTTAAAGCTTGATGAAGATATGCCACTGGAGATAAGTCCAATAGGCACAAACTCTCTGGGAAGGCCTTAGAGGTGATGATACTTGAGCCAGAAGACCTGCCTGTATTTGTACACCGCAAACTCTACGGAAGATAGGGGAGGTGTTGTTTATGTGGAAATATATTGTTGTGATTATTGCAAACCTCTAACCTGCTGGCTAGAGGTTTTTTAGTGTCTCAGTTCTATATGTAATGAAAACAGTAATGTGAAGTTTACAGCTTTTCTTTTGCAGCGTATATTGCTTTTCAGTAACGTATAGAAAGCAGGTTTAATGTAAACAATCTTTATAAATCCTGAGTTTACCATAACCCAATATGGCATTGTAGTTTATTAAAAACAGCATAGCAGCTTATGGTTAGCATAGCAGCCTTGGGCCATTAGAATTTAGGTGGGTTAAAGTATTTACAAGAAGGTAGGTGCAACTATGCGAGGTTTGGTGCACATATATACTGGAAACGGTAAGGGAAAGACTTCTGCTGCCGTTGGCCTTGGGATAAGGGCATGCGGGAGAGGTTTCAAGGTCTTGATGGTACAGTTTCTCAAAGGAACGGAAACTGGTGAGGCAACAACTATAGAAAAGCTTTCTCCTTGGTTTACTATTCATAGGGGAAAATCAACCGGAAAATTTATCTGGCAGATGAGCAATGAAGAAAGAGAATTTGAGAAAAATGTGCAGAATGAACTTTTTGAATATGCCCGGGAAGCTGTTTCAAGCGGTGAGTGGCAGATGGTGATTCTGGATGAAATTATGGCTGCTATAAGAAATGAAATGGTAAAAGTAGAAGATGTAGTAGAACTTATTAAAGGCAGACGCAATGACGTTGAGCTTGTACTTACAGGAAGAAATGCCCCTGAAGAGCTTGTAGAACTTGCCGATTATGTGTCTGAAATAAAAGAGGTCAAACACCCAATGAAAAAGGGTATTGCTGCACGTAAAGGGATTGAGTTTTGAGCTTTGCAATACCTTGCCGAATAACAGAAATTTGTTTATTGCTACAGAATTATAAAAATTAATAACTGATTTTGATAGGAGAGTGTATTTAGATATGAAAAAGATTTTAAAAAATACAGTAATACTTTTGATTATAATAACAGTATCCATGATGCTGTTTTCAGCATGTGGAAAATCAAAGGATGAGGATAAAAATACTGTGAATAACTCTGAAGCTGTACAAAACAGCGAAGAAAAAAATGATGGAGTATCAGAAGAAAATTCAAAGGATGATAATTCACAAAGCGGAAAGTCCGTTAATTACCCGCTGACAGTTAAGGACGCAAACGGTTATGAAATGACATTTGATAAAAAGCCTGAAAAGATAGCTTCACTTACATTAGGCACCGATGAAATCCTGCTTGAACTGGTAGGAAAAGATAGAATAGTTGCTTTGTCGGAATTGGCGACGGATAAAGGTCTTTCAAATGTAACAGAAGAAGCTGAAGGTTTTACTCTTTTAGCAGCAAAAGATGTTGAGAAGCTCATATCTCTTCAACCTGATGTGGTATTTGTTGCAAGCTGGACAGATGCCAATATTGTACAGCAGCTGAGAGATGCAGGTATAAATGTGTACGCATACAAGGCAGCTGAAAATATTGATGAACAGAAAAAAGTAATTGAGGAAGTGGCATATGTTACAGGTGATGTGGAAAAGGGAGCAGAGATAATAGCACAGATGGACAGTAAGCTGCAGTATATAGAAGAAAAAGTTAAGAGTTTAAAAGAAGAAGAAAGGCTGAAAGCTTTAAGTTGCGATTCGTTTTTCTATACCTACGGAAAAAATACCACCTTCGATGATCTGGCATCACATGCGGGAGTAATTAACCTTGCATCTGAGCTGGGTATGGAAGGATGGGTGCAAATATCAAAGGAAAAAATCATTGAACTCAATCCTGATGTATTGATTCTTCCCAATTGGTCATATGAAGGTTTTAATGCTGAGGAGTTTTACAATGATATTAAAAATGATAAAAGTCTTCAGAATGTAAGTGCTATAAAGAATAACAGGGTATTCTCACTACCGGAATCCCATACTACTGCTCTTTCACAATATATAGTCCTTGGTGTTGAGGACTTGGCAAAAGCTGCATATCCTGAACTTTTTAAAGAATAAAAGTCAAAATAAGCTGTAGAATAAAGTTTCACAGGGGTGCATTTTTCAGAGATATAATAGAAACAACATGCATCCCTGTCATACATTATGCGTGATAATGGGGTATGAAAATGTTTAACAAAAAAGAAACTGGGATGAGGGTAGAGGAAAGTCTTTTGGGGAATAAGCCAAAGCATAACTCTACGAAAAAAATTGTGCTTCCGGTTATGCTTGGAGTACTTGCTCTGGTGCTTGTACTTGCTACGGCAATAGGCGCTGTGTATGTACCTTTTGGAGAAACGGCCAGAATAATATTAAAAAATATTGGTATTCTTAAGAATACTGCTTTTCATGAAGGGCATGAGGAAATAATATTCTATGTACGTTTTCCGGGCGTACTGGTTGCAGCTCTTGTAGGAGCAGGGCTTGCTACATCGGGAACTGTAATGCAGGGAATGTTCAGAAATCCTATGGCAGATCCAGGTATATTAGGTGTATCAAGCGGTGCCGGTCTTGGAGCGGTAATAGCGATTGCTCTGGGGTTAAATTCAAAAAGCATATTCTTCCTCCCTGTTTTTGCTGCTATTGGTGCTCTTGCAGCGTCTTATACAGTTTTCAGGCTTTCAAAAAGAGGAGGGAAAATACCGGTACTCACACTTGTATTATCAGGAATAGCTGTCAGTATGTTTCTTGGAGCAATGACTTCAATTGCACTTACCACAATTCATGGAGATCAGATAAAGGAATATCTTTTCTGGACCACGGGAGGGCTTACTGCGAGAAGGTGGGAACACGTTGCAATGGCTGTGATTCCTATTATTGCATGTATAGCGATGATTCTTGCCTATTCAAGAGACCTCAACATACTTCTGCTTGGAGAGGAAGAAGCACAGGCGGTGGGATTGAACTCAACAAAAACACGGAAAATACTGCTTGTACTTACATCAATTACTACAGCTGCAGCAGTAAGTGTCAGCGGCAATATTAGCTTTGTCGGTCTGATTGTGCCCCATATTATGAGGCTTATTGTCGGACCTGACCACAGAATACTTATTCCTGTAAGTGCCGTTGGAGGCTCAATATTTCTTGTCGTGTGTGACCTAATAGCAAGAGTAATCCCAAATCCAAGGGGTATTGGCGTTGGAATAATTACTTCATTAATAGGTGCTCCTTATTTTCTGTTTTTGCTGGTTAGAACAAGAAAAGGGGGAGATGCTATATGATTACAGGTCATGAGGGCTATTCGGTCATAATCAAAGACCTTGACTATTCAATAGATGATAATAAAATACTGAAAGAAATAAATCTGTGCATAGGCAAAGGAGAACTTGTAGGCCTTATAGGTCCTAATGGTGCAGGTAAAACAACACTGTTAAAGTGTATCTGCGGTATATATAGCTACGATAACGGGGAAATATATGTGAATGGTCTGGATGTAAGACGTACTGACAGTAAAAAGATTGCACGTGAAGTATCCCTTATGCACCAGAATACGAACATCACATTCCCTTTTCCGGCGATAGATGTTGTTCTTACCGGGAGGTACCCCTATCTTAAAAGATTTGAAACAGAGAGTAGTGAAGATTATAAAATAGCCAGAAAGCATATGAGTTACACTGATACATTGAAATTTGAATCAAAACCTGTCACTAACATGTCAGGAGGCGAAAGACAGAGAGTTTTGTTTGCAAAGGTGCTTGCACAAGAGACTGATTTGATTCTTCTGGATGAACCTACTGCAAGCCTTGATATATCATATGAAGAACAGATTTTTAAGTATTGTCATGAGTTGGTAGCAAATGGCAAAACTGTCATTGTTGCAGTACATGATCTAAAACTGGCATCGCGTTATTGCTCCAGGCTTGTCCTGATGAAAGATGGCGAAATAATATCCGATGGGAAAGTTGAAGAAGTACTTACTCCTGAAAACTTTTCTACAGCATATGGTGTTAGGGCAGTTGTTTATAAAAACAGGATAACTGGACTATTGGACTTTTATACCCACAAGCTGGAACACGGTAAGTCCGGGAAAAAAATACATGTCATTGGAGGAGGAGGCTCAGCATCCGGTATAATAAGGCAGTTGTTTGAATATGGTCATGAAGTTTCAACAGGAGTACTGTTTCCCGGTGACAGCGATTTGCAATGTGCAGACGTTTTTGGAATAAAAGCTGTAGTATCTGAGCCTTTTAATGGGATAAGTGAGCAATACTTCAATGAAAATGTTGAATTTATAAAGAATGCGGATCTGACAATACTTTGCAATATGCCTTTCGGCATTCAGAATATAAGAAATCTCGAAGCTGCTGCTTTTGCACAAAATCTTGTCATTGTGGAAGATGAGCCCCCTATGAGCAGAGACTATACATGTGGACAGGCATTGGAAATATATAAGAGACTTGCACAAAAAGCTATTATAACTACTTCAGCAAAGTTGCATGAGGTAATATAACAAAAGCTATACCATGCAGAACTAAATTCCACTGTCTATGAAATTGTAGTGGAATTTAGTTTTTCAATTGAGTTTGTTCAAAAAGTGATGGCCCTTTTTAAATATCTCTTGACAAAAATACCATTCCACCCTAAAATAGTTAAAACATATCGACACACTTAATAATTGTATCGATACAGTGGTTTTGCGGGGGGAATGTAGAATGAAAAAAGGAACAATAATAAAAAAAGTAAATACAAAAAATATTGTATTGAATGGTGTAATGATAGCTTTAACATTTTTGGCTACACGAATAATAAGTATTCCGGGACCGATAGCTCCGGGTGTTATTAACCTTGGTGATGCTGTGATAATCATTACGGCAATTCTTCTGGGAGGAAAGAGTGGTATGCTTGTAGGGGCAATTGGCTCAGCACTGGCAGATATAACTTTTCCCGGAGGTTTTGTATTTGCACCTGTAACATTTATAGT
>ENA-UPAD01000748-UPAD01000748.1-bioreactor-metagenome-genome-assembly--contig:-NODE-748-length-42029-cov-33.162243_pt1 | contig 42029 bp, 37 predicted proteins | sample MGYA00238179_ERZ772710 | MGnify/ENA primary metagenome ERZ772710 (study PRJEB29004, sample SAMN07631245) | bioreactor metagenome | isolation source: Switchgrass digestor | place: USA: Dartmouth...
GATTTGCCAGGGAGGTGGCCACCCGGGTCATCTTCATGGATGAAGGCAGGATTGTTGAGGAAAATACGCCACAGGAACTCTTTACAAACCCGCAGCATCCCAGGACGAAGGAGTTCCTGTCGAAGGTACTGTAACCCGAGGGAAACAAACGCTTGCCCCCTGTTTAAGGAACACACGTTATGCCGGGGGCGCGCCTGTACCCTCAGGAGGATGGCATACGCATTTCATACCTCTGTACATATAAGGATGAAGCCCGTATCACCGCAGCGCGGGCTTCTTTTTTTTAGCCTGACACATGGGAAGCCGAAGAGAATGGAGATGACAAGCGGTCAGGCTTTATGCTATGGTAGAATCATCAGGCAAAGGAGACATGCAGGATATGAAGATACTCTTTGTTGAGGACGACAGGATCATCGCGGAAGGTTTATGCTATTCCCTCCGGCAGGAGGGCTATGATGTCATCCATTGCCTTGATGTGGAATCGGCCAGGGCGGCTATCCAGGAAAACCAGTTTGACCTGGCGCTACTGGATTTGGGGCTGCCTGACGGAAGCGGGTATGATATATGCCGGTTGATTAAGTCGAAGGCCGATACGCCGGTAATCTTCCTGACAGCCCTTGACGATGAAGTGAATGTAGTCATGGGTCTGGACATGGGCGCCGATGATTACATCACCAAACCCTTCCGCATCAGAGAACTGATTTCCCGCATCAGATCGGTTACCCGCAGGTATGGCCGGACCGAACAGTCCAAAACGGTTTATGAACTGTCCGATATCACCATCGACACTACCCGCGCAAAAGTATACAAGGGAGGCAGGGAACTCATCCTGACTGCCCTGGAATATCGATTGCTGCTGATATTTGCCAGAAATAAGGGGCAGGTCCTTGGCCGCAACCAGATCCTTGAAGCACTCTGGGATATTGCCGGGGACTTCGTCAATGACAACACGCTGTCGGTTTATATCAAGCGATTGAGGGAGAAAATTGAGGACGATCCCCAAAATCCCCGGATCATCCGGACCGTCCGCGGCATGGGATACAGAGCGGGAGAGAACGGGTAATAGCCAACAGGAATGGATCATATTGGGGAAGGGGAGAACTTTATCGTGCTAAGAAACAGGGAGATACGCATCGTGTTGGTCCTGGTGGCCATCATTTCGACGGCAGGCGCAGCCGCCTGCTTTTACGTTTCTGTTGCCGCCGGGATCATCGCATCTATTGTGCTTTTTGTGGTAATTATGGTATTTATTCTTTTCACCCGCTGGCGGTACCGCCAGATTCACATGCTGTCCGGATACCTGGCGCGTATTGCGGGCGGGGAGTATTCTCTGGATGTCAGGGATAATCAGGAGGGAGAGCTCAGCATTCTAAAAAATGAGATCTATAAAGTAACGGTAACCTTAAGTGAGCAGGCTAGCCTTTTGAAAAAGGACAAGCAGTTCCTGGCAAACGCCCTGTCCGACATCTCCCATCAGTTAAAAACACCGATTACATCCATGTCTGTCATGGCTGAGTTGCTTGAAAACGAGAATCTGCCGCAGGATAAGCGGGTAGCGTTCGTGCGGAATATCCGTTCCCAACTGGAGCGGCTCCAGTGGCTTGTCTCATCCCTGCTGAAGCTTTCCCGCATAGATGCCGGAACCATCGAATTCAAAAAAGAGCGTATCAACTTGCGGGAACTGGTCAACCGGGCGGTGGAACCTTTCCTGATTCCCATGGAACTGAAGGGGCAAACCCTGGAAATCATAGGTGATGACGATGTCTCCCTGACAGGCGACATGAACTGGACTGCCGAAGCGCTTGCTAACATCGTAAAGAACTGCATGGAACACACGCCGCCCGGCGGACGGATAACCATAACGTTCAGCGAAACATCCTTATACACCAATATCACGATTTCAGACAACGGGGATGGTATCCATAAACAGGATCTGCCCAATATCTTCAAACGGTTTTATAAGGGCAAAAACGCTCATAAAGACAGCATCGGCATCGGTCTGGCCATGTCCAAAAGCATCATTGAAAGCCAGAACGGCACCATCGATGTTGCCAGCGAGCGGGGCAAGGGCACCGCTTTCACAGTTAAATTCTATAAGGGCGTTGTGTGACAAAATTGTCACCCGAAAAGTCACCGTGGAGTTATTCGGGATGGATAAACTGCATGGTGAAAGGGTGTGATAACGTATGGAAATACTGAGAGTTGAAAACCTGTCAAAAATCTATGGCAAAGGCGAAACAGCCGTCAAGGCTCTGGACAATGTTTCGTTTACGGTACAAAAGGGCGAGTTTATCGCTGTGGTGGGCCCCTCCGGTTCGGGAAAATCCACACTTTTGCATATTCTCGGTGGGGTGGACAGGCCCACATCCGGTAAGGTGTTCATTGAGAATACCGATATTTATTCGTTGGACGAGACCAGGCTGGCCATTTTCAGGCGCAGGCAGATTGGCCTGATTTATCAGTTCTACAACCTCATCCCTGTGCTGAATGTCAAGGAGAATATCATGCTGCCCCTTCTTCTGGACGGACGCCAGCCCGATAAAGCCCAACTGGATGAGCTGGTCGCCACGCTGGGTTTGACCGATAGGCTGGGTTATTTGCCTAACCAGCTTTCCGGGGGGCAGCAGCAGCGCGTGTCCATAGGGCGGGCCATCATCAGCAACCCGGCCCTTATGCTGGCCGATGAGCCCACGGGCAACCTGGACAGCAAAAACAGCAGCGAGATAATCGGTCTATTGAGGCTCCTCAACCAAAAGCGAAAGCAGACCCTGATCGTCATTACCCACGATGAGCGTATTGCGCTACAGGCCGACAGGATCATCGCCATTGAAGACGGCAGGATTACCAGGGACGAGGTGATCCGCTCATGAATATCGTCAACAGGCTGACCTGGCGCCAAATGATGCTGAACAAGAAGCGGACGCTTGTCACGGTCATAGGGACCATTATCTCTGTCGCCATGATCACAGCGGTCTCAAGCCTGGGGCTGTCATTCATGGATATGTTGAGACGCCAGGTGATTGCCGAATCTGGTGAATGGCATGTCCTGTATAAAAACGTGAACAAGGATCAGGTAGAAGCGATCCGGAAAGACGAGGAGACGCAGACGGTTATCTTAAGCAGGGATGTGGGTTACGCCCTTCTCGAGGGCAGCAGGAACCCCAATAAGCCCTATCTCTTTATCCGGGAATACAATGAGGCCGGATTTGATAAATTTCCTGTCAAACTGCTGGAAGGAAGATTTCCCGCAGCATCCGATGAGATCGTGATATCGAGAGCGATTATTGATAACGGGAAAGTTGATCTGAAAATTGGTGATACCCTGACCCTTGACATCGGCCACAGAGAGCTGATTGGTGCGGAAGAAAGGACTTACCTTGAGCAGAACGCATCCCTGGTTAGGGATGGGGGAGAGATAAAGGAACGCCTCACCCGGGAATCTGTCAGAACCTTTACCGTTGTTGGCATCATTGGGCGCCCTGAATGGGAGCCCACCTGGGCCCCTGGATACACGGTCCTCACCTTCCTGGATGAGGAGGCTTTGGCCAATGGCGCTACAGCCAACGCTTCAGTAATCCTCAAAAACCCTGACGACCGATTGTTTGACCATGCCCGGGCACTGGCAAAAAATCAGGGGATTTCAGATGTGTCATTCCACAACGAGTTACTGCGTTACAGCGGCATCATCGAGGATGATGAGATCAGGAGCCTGCTCCTCAGACTGTCAGCCATTGTGATGACCATCATCATCGTCGGTTCGGTATCGCTCATTTACAACGCTTTCGCCATATCGGTATCGGAGCGCTCCAAATACTTGGGCATGCTATCCAGTGTGGGGGCCACCAAAAAGCAAAAGCGAAATTCCGTATTTTTCGAGGGGGCCGTGATCGGCGCCGTGAGCATCCCTGTGGGGATACTGGCCGGGCTTGCCGGGATTGGATTAACCTTTGCCCTGATCAACCCTGTAATTAAGGATATGCTAGGGATTTCGGCGGATCTGATCCTGGTGGTTTCTCCCTTATCCCTGTTGGTGGCTGTCGTCATATCGATACTGACTATTTTCATTTCAACCTGGGTGCCTGCCAGGAGGGCTTCCAATGTTTCAGCCATTGAAGCTATCCGGCAGACACAGGACTACAAACTGACCGGCAAATCAGTCAGAACATGGCGTCTGACCAGGATGGTGTTTGGTATTGAAGGGGATTTGGGGTTAAAGAACCTCAAGCGGAACAGGACAAAATATAAGGCCACGGTGTTCTCCCTGGTCATCAGCATCGTTTTGTTCCTTGTGATAGCGAAGTTCACATCCGAGATGAAAAAAGCTGTCGTCATGACGCAGACCGGCATCAATTTTGATATTGTGATAAACATAGACGATGCACGAAAAGCTGAAATCATTGCAGAGGATATTGGTTCTCTGGAGCATATTACGGAGTTCTCCCGGATTGACTCATTCTACTTGATGTCGCCGGTGGAGAAGGAAAAAGTGCCCGATTTTCTCAAGAATCGTGTCCAGGATTCCTCCGGCGCGTATTCCTACAATGCTTACATCAATGTGCTGGATGACGCTTCCCTGAAGGCGTTCGCAGATGAGATCGGTGCTGATTTCAATAAACTGAAGGATCCGGCCAGGCTTTCGGCAATCATTGTCGATGTGGTCACCTACAAAGATGCTGAAAGGGATAAGTATGTGGAAGCAAGGGTTATCAATGCCCATGTGGGAGAAAAGCTGAATCTGAGTTATTACGACTCGGAATTGGACAGCCAGGTGCAGTTGGACTCCCTGGAGATTGCCGCTTTGACTGACAAGGTGCCCATGGGTGTGTTGAACCTGGATCCGGGTACCCTGAGCGTCATTATCTCTCAGGATGTCTATGACCGACTGATTCAGGGCTATAACAAGATAAGCGAGTATGCGGATGTCAGCCTTTATATGACCAGCGATGATCCCCTGCGCCTGCAGGAGGCCATTGAGGAATACATGATCAATGCAGAAACGGGGTTCAGTGTTTATAATGTCTATCTGAACAGGCAGAAACAGGAGCAGTTGATCCTGCTGATGTCGGTTTTCACCTATGGCTTTATGGCCTTGATTACGGCCATCTGCATTGCCAATATCCTCAATACCATATCCACCAGCATTGCCCTCAGAAAGCGTGAGTTTGCCATGCTGAAATCGGTGGGCATGACGCCAAAGAGCTTTAACAGGATGATCTATTATGAAAGCATGTTCTATGGCATCAAGGCGTTGCTCATTGGGCTTCCCGTCAGCTTTGCGGTCATGTATCTGATGTTTAACGTCTTGGGAGGCATGTTCGACTACGCGTTTACCGTTCCCTGGACCAGCGTGGCTGTGGTCATCGTGTCAGTGTTTCTCATCGTGGGTGTGGCCATGCTCTATTCCAGCGCCAAGGTGAAAAAGGAGAACATCATCGACGTGCTGAAGCAGGAAATTATCTAGCTACGCTGTCTATCAAAGGGCTCCCGTAAACCCGGCCGCTGTGCTGCACGGCTGCAAAACATCAACTGCTCGAATGGGGGCGGCTGAACTCGCTGCGCTTAAGTCAAGCCGCCCTTATTCCATTCTCACAGGATGTTTTGGCGCTTTATCGCAATGCGGCCTTGATCTTTACGGGCTCCCTTTCTGTGCGGTTGTCATAGTGGGCAGGGCGAAGCGGCGTGTGTGGCAATTTTGTAACACATGCAAGCCATACCTGTCGTGTCATTGCGAGCACCGCGTAAGCGGTGCGTAGCAATCTCCGAGGACCCGGTAACGGCTATATCAGCGACTGAGATTGCTTCGTCGCTCGCTCCTCGCAACGACATGAGAAAAGCCCCGCTTGGTAACACTGATGCCGTCATTGCGAGCGCAGCGTTTAGCGGAGCGCGGCAATCTCATAATCCTGAAATGAGAGGCAAAAGGTTGGAGGAGAGAATTACCAGGTAATGCTCTAAAACCTTCGTATGTCATCGTGGGGGTGAATGATGAAGACAATTCCTGTCAACGCTCAGCGACAGCCAGGCGCTCCTGCTTTTTCAGCTCCTTGCGCCAAACCGTCAGCATCATGGTGGTGAAACAGGCGGTTCCGCCGATGAGTTCCGATATGGGCTCGGACAGGAAGGCACCGGCTGTTCCAAGCCCAATCCTGGGAAGCAGGATCACGAGGGGAATAACCAACACCACCTTACGGAAGATGGAGAAGAATACCGCGTATCTGGATTTGGCCAGTGCCTGGAAGATGGTTTGGCCTGAGAACTGCAGCGCCATAAAGAGGAAGCCCATGAAGAACAGCCTGACGCTTGGAATACCGGCCTGCAGTACCGCCGGATCATCGTCGAATATCCTGATGAAAAAGGCTGGAAAGCCCTGGATAAGAAGCCATATGACAAGGCTGTAACCTAAGGAAACAAATGTGATAAACTTGATGCTGCTCTTAACTCGATCAGGCTTGCCGGCGCCATAGTTGAAGCCGATGACGGGCTGTGCGCCGTTGGTCAGCCCGAATATCGGCATGGAGACAACCTCCCGGACGGAGTTGATCACCGTCATGATGCCCACATACAGATCGCCGCCGAAAAGCTGGAGTGTGGAATTGTATAAAAACTGTATCAGAGAGTTGGTCACCTGCATGACGCAGCCGGAGGTTCCCAGCCCAAGGATGCGTCTGACCCTGGCGCCTTCCAGGATGAAGCTATGTTTTTTCAGGGTGAACAGGGCTTTTTTACCCGTAAGGAATCTAAGGACCCAAAAAGCTGAAACACCCTGGGAGATGACGGTGGCGAGAGCCGCTCCCCGGACGCCCATGTCCAGCGCAAAGATAAAAACCGGATCCAGGATGATGTTCAGAACAGCACCGATGAGGACGGTTAACATGCCGACACGACCAAAGCCCTGGGCATTGATGAAGGGATTCATCCCCAGACTGATCATGACAAACACAGTACCCAGAAGATAGATGAACAGGTAGCTTTCCGCGTAAGGATAGGTGGCGTCGCTGGCGCCGAACAGGTACAGCATGGGCTTTCTGAGCGCAATGAAAGACACAGTCAGGACAATGCCGCTGGCCACAAGCATAACAAAGGCATTGCCCATGATCATTTCGGCCTCCCTGATGTTTGAACGGCCGCGTTCTATGGAGCAAAGGGGTGCCCCGCCCATGCCGAACAGGTTGGCAAAAGCAGCTATCAGGGAAATGGCCGGCAGGCACACTCCCAAACCGGTCAGTGCCGTAAAACCGATATCGGGAATCATCGAAATGTAAATGCGATCCACAATGTTATAGAGCACATTGACCAGCTGCGCCATGATCATCGGAATAGCCATGCCGATGATGTTCCTGACAATGCTGCCCTTGGAAAAGTCGTTTTTCATTTCCATGAATCCACTTCCAATCCGGATTGCCGTTAAGCTTCAGTCATCCTGGTTGTTGTTACCGATACATTATACCATGGAGCGACCCGAAAACGAAAAGCCGGTGACGACTGGGCATCACCGGCTTTCATGCGCTTTGTCCGTTCAACAAGCTGACTTTCAACCAGCAGCCTGCTCAGTGGAATCATCATCTATCATTTCAATCTTGCCCTTGCGAAGTTTGGAAACAGCTACAACAGCTTCAACTACAAGAGCAACAGCCAGCAGGGCGATGAGCAGCGACAGGATACCGATAACGAAGTTCCCGGCTTTGAGGTTCTGCAGCATCAGGATGATCAGCGCTGAAAGGGATACGCAGATCATGAATACGGCAGGGATGGCCGTAGCCAGGGAACTCTTCTTGCGCCTGAGCAACCAAACGCTGACGGCTGTGAGGGCAAGGGCGCCAAGCAGCTGGTTGACGGAACCAAACACCGGCCAGATCTTGGTGTAACCGTATTGCAGCAGTCCCCAGGCAGCCAGGATGCTGATGATGGTGGCAGAATATTTATTGCCGATGATCTTCTTCAGGCTGGGTACCGAATCGGCCAGTTCCTGTAGCATGTACCTGGCAATACGGGTTGCCGTATCCAGAGAAGTGAGCGCGAAAGAAGCGAAGGCCAGAACCACAAAGACTACGCCGAAGCTGTAAGGCAGCCCAATGGTGTTCATCATGGTTGCTACACCGTTGGCAAAGATCTGTACAGGCGTCGCTCCGTCAGAAGGTTTGCCGTAGCATGCGATGGCCATCAGGGCAAGAACCGCTACCAGTCCTTCGATGAGCATGGCGCCATAACCGATGAGGCGCATATCTTTTTCATTGTCTATCTGCTTTGATGTGGTTCCTGACGAAACCAGCGAATGGAAACCTGAAATGGCCCCGCAGGCAACGGTTACAAACAGGATCGGGAAAAGATAGTTGCCTTCTGCGGGGATAAAGCTTGTGAAAGCCGGCATGGTAATGCCCGGATTGGTGACGAACAGCCCGATAACGCCTCCCGCCAGCATGGCGTAGAGCAGGAACGAGCACAGGTAATCACGGGGCTGCAAGAGGAACCAGACGGGCAGTACGGATGCGGCGAATATGTAGACCAGCATGATATAAGTCCAGACCGTTTTGTCAAACTTCAGGAACGGGACAAAATAACCCAGGGCAATGAAAATGGCCAGCCCGATGATGCCTATGGGTACCGAGACCTTGCCGGAAAGGTTCAGTTTCCTGGTTGTAACGCCGAACAGGATGGCCAGAACAATGAACAAAATGGAAATTGTACCGGAACGAGCGCCGTCCAGGACATCGGGCGTGGCAGGATTGTAGGTAAAAGTTGATGCACAGATATCTGTAAAAGCCGCCACCACAAGGATGAGCGTTAACCAGGCAAAAAGATTGAACAGGATTCTCGCACGCTTTCCGATGTTGACCGAAATAATCTCACCGATGGATTTGGATTTGTGACGAACCGAAGCAAAAAGAGCGCTGAAGTCATGCACGCCGCCGACAAAGATGCTGCCAAGGACGATCCAAAGATACACAGGGAGCCAGCCAAATACCGCCGCCAGAATCGGACCTGTGATCGGGCCTGCTCCGGCGATTGACGAGAAGTGATGGCCCAGGAGAACCCGAGGATGGGTGGGATCGTAGTCCACGCCGTCCCTCATGGTGTGGGCCGGTGTAGGTCTCTTGGGATCGATGCCCCATTTTTTTGCCAGCCACGCCCCGTAGGTCGTATATGCGGCAATAAACAGGACGATTCCCAGAATGAGTAGAAGGATTGCCATTATACCGCCTCCTCATTATTTGAAGTATATTTCACAACCGATTGCTCGGCTTGTGGACGGTTTGGCTGGGAATGGACGGGATCAAGATTCATTGAGGGGAAGAACAAGGTTTTCATATCAAGGACGCCTTTGCCACAAAAAACATCTCCGCTTTGCAGGCAAACACAGGTTAAACCAACCTGGGCCCAGCCGCGGAGAGAAAATAAAAAGCTCTTTGTGAACGTATAGTTTTCTGTAAATTGCTTGACTTCATCGGGGACGGGCTTTTCGAACAGGTTAACGAGATTGATAAGAGTATGGTAACGTTGGCTACTGGGTTGTACTACTTCCTGAATATGTTCTTTCAACCATCGGGTTAATTCTCGGATCTGCTCAAGACATTCGGCCGTGTGGACCAGGACAATGGTATAAACCTCGTATTGGTCAATGATATCCTTTTCAGTCAGCAGTGTTCTTCCAATAGTATGGGAATGATGGGCCGATAGTAGAAAGGAACGGTCCGCCACAACGGCATGCTTTTTGACCACGAAGTATTTCGACAAGATTTGCTCCAGTTGGCACAGGTATCTTTCAAGCTCAACCACTTTCCGATTACCTTCCCTACACAACAGCGGTAGCAGGAATTGAATGCGCTATTACTGTTTGGCAATAAAGCAAAAAAAGTCAAACACTTATGTTTTATAACAAATATATAATAGGTCACACTTTGTGTCAATGGATACACAAAGTATTTTTATATATTTATGAGCCTTTCAGAGCAAATCATGTCTTAACGATAGCTTTTGCAAGAAGCGTAACATTGATGACCACTTCTTCGTCTATCTGAGCGTAACCGACCAATTGCCTGACATATGAGGCGTACAGGAATGAATAAGGCCTTCGTTGCGCATGTATTCGTCAATCTGCAGATTACGCCCGATGGGCTCCAGGATGAATACCCGATCGGCTATACAGAACTTAAAGCCGAAAACAATGGTACAGCGGCTGCCAATCCTCCTTTTTAGCACGCCGGGAAAGCAGGTATTGAAGCGACTATGGTAGCCATATGATCAAAAACACTTGCAAATCAATACATAAAACAATAAAATAGCTTTTATCGTCTATTGACGAGGAAGACGCCTGATCATGAAGGGGGTATGATGTGTGGACAAATATACCATTACCATAGGTCGTGAGTATGGCAGCGGCGGCCGGTTGATCGGCCGGCAGCTTGCGCAGGAACTGGGCATAGCCTTTTACGACAGGGAACTCATCGTGCTGGCTGCCCAGGAAAGCGGATTCGATGAAGAATTTGTCCGGCAGATGGAGCAGAAGCGGACCATCAACTTCATCGGCAACTTGTACCTGATCGGTTATGAACTGCCGGTTTCTGAACAGATCTTCCTGGCTCAATCCAAAGTGATACAGAAGGTCGCGGAGGAAGGCTCCTGCGTGATTGTCGGCCGTTGTGCCGACTATGTTCTGCGGGATAAGCCCAATTGTATCCGGGTCTTCATCCATGCCCCGATCGAGGAACGGATCAAGCGCGTAAGGGAGGTCTATGGGGAAGATCACCCCAACCTGGAGGATTTCATCCGGAAGCAGGACAAAAACCGCGCCGCCTATTACAATTACTATACCCACAACAAATGGGGCAGGGCGCAGAATTACCATCTCTGCCTCGACAGCAGCATAGGCATTGATGCCTCGGTACGCATGATCAAGGAACTCGTGACAGAATATACGAAAAGGTGATGCATCCATGCAAGACGCAATTAAAGGACATCAGGAGAACAAGATGGGCGTCATGCCCATTGGCAGGCTGCTTCTTTCCATGTCCATTCCCATGATGGCTTCCATGTTGGTCCAGGCGCTCTATAACGTTGTGGACAGCATCTTTGTCGCACAAATTAATGAAAACGCGCTGACAGCGGTATCCCTGGCGTTTCCAATCCAGAATCTGATGATCGCTTTTGGGTCGGGAACTGCTGTCGGTGTCAACGCCTTATTGTCAAAAAGCCTGGGGGAAAAAAACTTCAAACGGGCCAACCAAGCTGCAAATAACGGTATTTTCCTTTTCTTCCTGACCTTTATAGCGTTTTCCGTATATGGTTTGCTTGGTTCAAGGGCTTTCTTCCGTACACAGACCGATATTGGGGAAATTGTGGATTATGGAACCGATTATCTATTCGTATGCACAACCTTCTCCTTTGCCCTCTTTGGACAGATTATCTTTGAAAGGCTCCTTCAATCCACCGGAAAGACATTTTATGCCATGATCACCCAGGCGACGGGGGCTATCGTCAACATCATCCTTGATCCCATCATGATTTTCGGGCTTTTAGGTATTCCAGCCATGGGGGTGAAAGGTGCGGCGATTGCCACGGTTATTGGACAAATCTGCGGCATGCTGTTGGCCATATGGTTCAACCTGAGGAAGAATCATGAAATCAGGATCTCATTCAGGGGGTTCAGGCCGGATCTGGAAATCATCAAGAAGATTTATGCGGTGGGCATCCCATCCGTGCTGATGATTTCCATCGGTTCCATCATGAATTACTTCCTGAACAGAATACTCCTTTCCTTCACGGAAACGGCCTCTGCGGTGTTCGGCGTCTATTTCCGGCTTCAAAGCTTTGTCTTCATGCCGGTCTTTGGCCTCAACCAAGGCGTTATACCCATTGTCGCCTACAACTTTGGGGCCAGGAAGAAGGAGCGTATTGTTAAAACCTTGCGCCTGAGCATCATGTATGCGGTTGGCATCATGTTAACCGGGCTTGCGATATTGCAGTTGTTCCCACGTGAAATGCTCATGCTTTTCAACGCCACCGAGAACATGCTGGCCATAGGCATACCGGCCCTTAAAACCATCAGCCTCAGCTTTATATTCGCGGGGTTCTGCGTGGTCGCGGGCGGTGTGTTCCAGGCTCTGGGAAACGGTGTTTTAAGCCTTGCCGTATCCGTCATCCGGCAGTTGGTGGTGCTGCTGCCCGCGGCATACCTGCTGTCCCTTTCCGGAACGGTTACAGCGGTCTGGTGGGCTTTCCCCATCGCTGAGATTGCGTCGGTCATCTTCAGCGCCATATTCCTGAAACGGGTTTACAGCAGGCAGATAAGCAAACTGGATCGGGAGGTTGTGGTGCCCTAGCATGCTTCACGGGGCAGCCGCTGCATCAAGATGGCTGTTGAATATTTGATCATGTAAGTCTATAATGATCTTTAGTGTTTTATAGGACCGACAGTGGTTTGTTATTCAAACCCGGGTCATTCTGAAGTACGGTACTGGAGTTCATCATGTCACTTCTGGTACAGACGGTAGAACGGGAGGAAGGAAAAATGCCCATCACTGACATACTGGCCCGAAATGCCGAAAAATACGGCAATGATCTGGCCCTTACCGAAATCAATCTGGATCTTCAGGAACGCCACAATGTCATATGGAAGGAATATGAGCTCATCGAGAACAATCCCGCGGGCGAATACCGCAGGAGCATGACTTGGCGCGTTTTTGACGAAAAAGCCAATCGGCTGGCCAACCTGCTGATTAAGAGGGGAATTAAGAAAGGCGATAAGGTGGCCATTTTGCTCATGAACTGCCTGGAATGGCTGCCCATCTACTTTGGCATATTGAAAGCGGGCGCGGTGGCTGTGCCGTTGAATTTCCGCTACACGGCCGAGGAGATCAAATACTGCCTGAATTTGTCGGACACCGTTGCCCTCATCTTTGGCCCCGAGTTCATCGGACGCCTGGAAACCATATACGACCAGATACCCAATATCAGGCTGCTCCTGTATGAGGGCGAAGGCCGTCCCTCATTTGCCGAAAGCTACGACAGGCTGACATCCTGTTGTTCCTCCGAAGCGCCGAATGTGGAAATCACTGATGATGACGATGCCGCCATCTATTTCTCCTCCGGTACAACAGGATTTCCTAAGGCTATTCTACATACCCACAGAAGCCTGATGGCCGCATGCGAGACCGAAATGGCGCATCACGGCCAGACCCGCGAGGACAATTTCCTCTGCATTCCGCCCCTGTACCATACGGGAGCCAAGATGCACTGGTTCGGAAGTTTGCTTTCGGGCAGCAAGGCCGTTTTGCTGCGCGGCATCAAACCTGAATGGATTCTGAAAACGGTTTCAGAAGAAAAGATCACGATTGTATGGCTGCTTGTGCCCTGGGCGCAGGATATCCTGGATGCCATAGAAAGAGGGGACGTGAAGCTTGAGGATTACGACCTGTCCCACTGGCGGCTCATGCATATTGGTGCCCAGCCGGTGCCGCCAAGCCTGATCCGCCGCTGGAAGAAGTATTTTCCGCACCACCAGTACGACACCAATTACGGCCTGAGCGAGTCCACCGGTCCCGGATGCGTGCACCTGGGTGTGGAGAACATCCATAAGGTGGGCGCCATCGGCAAGCCCGGACACAACTGGGAGGCGAAGATTGTCGACGAGAACATGAATCCCGTGCCCCAGGGTGAAGTGGGTGAACTGGCTGTCAAAGGACCGGGCGTGATGAAATGCTATTACAAGGACCCGAAGGCCACCGAGGCTGTTTTGAAGGATGGATGGCTGCTCACCGGGGATATGGCCCGTATGGACGAGGACGGCTTCATCTACCTGGTGGACCGCAAGAAAGATGTGATTATCAGCGGTGGCGAGAACATCTACCCCGTCCAGATCGAAGACTTCCTGAGGACCCATGACGCAATCAAGGATGCGGCGGTGATTGGGCTTCCCGATGAGCGACTGGGCGAGATAGCGGCCGCCATTATTGAGCTGAAGCCAGGAATGGTATGCACCGAGGAAGAGATCATGGCATTTTGTAAGCCTTTGCCCCGGTATAAGCGGCCGAGGAAGATCATCTTTGACAAGGTGCCGCGCAATCCTACCGGGAAGATTGAAAAACCACGCCTGAGGGAGAAGTATGGTGCCCAAAGGCTGGTGGAGGCCCAGACGGTTCGATGATGTTCGCATGATATGGCAGGGAATCCCCCTGCCAATTTTCATTTTTGCCTGATTCGATGAGCGCCGATTGTGTCGCATATTTTCCGGCTTCTGAGGAAGTTGTGCCGGGATATAACCCGGCGTATGGACCGGGCAAGGGATTTCGGATATAATGCAGGTGAATGGAAATATTTGTGTTGCCGATACAGTGCCGACACAAGTTGGCACCCATGATGTATTGGCACATTGGAAGGGAGAAGAATTCCATGCAGAAGGCTGTTGAGATCCAGAGCGGGAACCTTACCTTAAGGGGAATGCTGCACATTCCGGACCATGTTTCCGGCAAGGTCCCTGTGGTCTGCATGTTCCATGGGTTTACGGGAACTCGGATTGAACCCCATTTTATTTTCGTCAGGCTTTCCAGACGGCTGGAGAAAGCAGGAATTGCAAGCGTGCGCTTTGACTTCGGCGGCAGCGGCGAAAGCGACGGGGATTTTGAGGAAATGACCCTGCTGACCGAACTTGAGGATGCCAAGACCATTCTGGACTATGCCAGATCCCTGCCCTTTGCGGATGCCGAAAGGATCGGGGTCATGGGCTACAGCATGGGAGGCACTGTTGCCAGCCTGCTGGCCGGCGACAGGAAAGAGGATGTCGCGGCGTTATGTCTATGGGCTCCGGCCGGGAACATGGGGGAGCGAATTTTACAAGGCCGGACACCGGAAGAGGTTCAGGCGTTCCGTTCACAAGGCTGGTGGGATATGGGCGGACTCGTCCTGGGTGCAGATTTTTTGGAGACCGCGCTGGAACTGGACGTTTATCAGAGATCCGCACCCTACGACAAACGGGTTCTCCTGCTGCATGGGGATAAGGATCAGACGGTCCCGCTGGAGGTTTCGGAACAGTATTTGGATCTCTATGGCATCAAAGCGGATCTCCATGTGATTGCAGGCGCGGATCACACCTTCAACAGGAATGAATGGGTAGAAGAGGTTCTGGATTACACCGTTGGCTTCTTTTCGGGGGAACTGCTTGACGGGAAGGCAGAGAAATAGAAAAAGGCCTGTTTACACAGTCATGCCGGGCGTCATATGATGATAGGGACGAAGCATCAGGAGGATATCCGGAGATGTATCCGTTTACTTTACAGGGGGCCATGCATTTTGCCAGGATGGGCCTTATAGAAGCATGGGTGCATGGATTCCTGAACGGTCCTGGCCATAACAAGGCTTTTTCGGATGGGCTGAAACTTCACCCCAGGTACTATGTGGGGCCCATGCTTGCCAAACTGGATAAACTGAACCGATGCTGCGGTCCGGAGCCGGGCATGATATACCGGGTTGACCGGGATGGCTTCGAGGGCATCGTAAACGGTATGATCCAGGCATTGAGGCATGGATGGGACATGCCGCCGCTGATTGTCAATTATGCGCAGGGCTATTGCGAGGTGAACGACGGCAACCATCGCCACGAGGCGCTAAAACGCATCGGGGTAAAAGCCTATTATGTCATCTTCTGGACGACCGATCCGAAGGATTACCAGGATTTGCTCCTTATCCAAAAAGGGGAGAAGGTCCTTGCCTGAGTCATCAAGCCTGCCGCGTCCTTTGCAAAGGATTGGCAGGCTTTTATAATGCGTATGTCAGGTTATCGCTGCAGACGTTATGTTCTGATAGAATAGAACTTAAATAAAAGAATGAGAGATTGGAAAGCATTAGGCCATGAGAATGATTTTTATTTTTATAGACGGTTTTGGAATGGGAGAGAAGGATCCGGAAAGAAACCCCTGCTGCATCGCAGATATGCGGTATTTCGAGTATCTAATCGAACGTTACGGCCTGATTTGCGCCGATGCGACCCTTGGTGTGGAGGGGTTGCCGCAAAGCGCTACGGGCCAGACCACCCTCTATACCGGCGTAAACGCGGCCAAGGCCATCGGAAGGCACTGGTCCGCACGGCCCACCGAGGAGCTGGAGCAGATCATCATGAGGGACAACCTTTTCCTCAGCCTGAAACGAAACGGCCGGACGGTTACGTTTGCCAATGTTTACTCCACCGCTTATCTTGAGAAGATGAAAACAGACTCCCGCGGCATATACAGACCATCGGTCACCACGCTTCTGTGCCTCTCGTCGGACACACCCTTTCGGGTTCTGGACGATTATATGAAAAAACGGGGAATTTTCCATGATATTACGGGAAAAATGCTAATTGAAAACGGATATGATGTTCCCTTGAGGACGCCTGAGGAGGCGGGAGAAATCCTTTACAACATCAGCAGGGATTTTGATCTGACCCTTTTTGAATTCTTCATGACGGATATCCAGGGCCATAGCGGGGACCGTGAAAAAGCGGTTTATGAACTGGAACTTCTGAACCGGATGTTGGGGAGGTTGATCCAACTGGTGGATTTCAGGGAAGACGTGATCCTGATAACCAGCGATCATGGGAATATCGAGGATCTCTCGGTCAAAACCCATACCTATAACCCCGTTCCCGTCATTATCGCCGGCGACGCGGTGGACAGAAGCGCGCTGGACATCCATTCATTGATGGATGTGAAGCCGGCCGTCATGAGAATATTCGGTATCCAGGATGCTTAAAAAATCCGACGTGCCCTCAACGTTTTCCCGGTTCCAATCGTATTAGAGGTGAAAGGGGGAAGCAACGTGGGGCATTCTTTATTGCGTACGGATGAAGAACTGTCAAGAATCTATCACCGCCACGTCAAAACGGTATACCGTGTTTGCTTCATGTACATGAAAAACAGCCATGACACCGAGGATATGGTGCAGAATACCTTCCTGCGCCTGATGCGGGATAACACGCGCTTTGAAAGCGAGGAGCACGAAAAGGCATGGCTGATCCGAACCGCGACCAACCTGTGCAAGGATCACTTTCGCCATTGGTGGACAAAAAGGCTGGGTATGGATGCGGTTGCAGATGTGGCGGCTGAAGATGCGCTCGTCATCGATGAGACGCTTAACAAGGTCCTCATGCTCCCTTCAAAGTATAAAACCGCGGTTTACCTGTACTATTACGAGGGGTATTCGACGGTGGAAATCGCAAAAATACTAGGGAAGAACGCTTCCACCGTCAGAAGCTGGCTGCATGCCGCAAGAAAGCTCCTCAGGGTCGAAATGGAGGGGGATATGGAATGAAACGGGAAGATATCAGATGTGCCATAGATCGGATCGAACCCGACCGGGATGCCGAGAAGAGAATGCTGGACCATATCCTGCGGGAATCAGGCAAGGCCGGAACGGTAACAGCAAAGACAACTTTCAAGCCCAGGCGGGCCATACCTGTGTTGGCCATGAGCGCACTGGTTATTGCCGGCGTCATGATATGGGGGCTGTCTTCCGGAAAACTGCTGACAAATGATGCGGGAGAAAGGCTGCAGGCCGGCGACAGCATGGGTTCCGCGCCCAGGGAGGATGCAGCGGTTGAGCAGCGGGATCAGTTCCAACTGGGGAACAGGCACTACATCCTGCTCCAGGAAGAGCAAAGGGCCGAATTCGAATTACCCGACGCCATAAAGGATGAGGCTATTGGTGAAAAAATTGCGACCATCACCGATAGCGTCGATAAGAGCCTCATTGGACTGGAGGTGTACCGGTATAAGCCTGCAGGCGGGGAGGCCATCGTGGCCGTAAAGCGGGACACCGGTTATCAGCTTTTCAGTTTTTTGGCCTTCGAAAGTTATCTGAAAAACCGGGATGAGGACGCAAAGGCCTACCTGGAGCTTTATGGCATACACAGCGCCGATGATATTGCAAGGATACTTTTCATCGGGCACAGCGAGCAGGCAAAGCTGGAAGGCCGAACCGAGATCCTGGCCGAACTGGCCGACAGGCAGAAAATCAACAAGTTCTATGATTATTATTCGGTTCTGACCGATTCCAGCGAGAACTATTTTAAGAAGCTGTTTGGCACCGCAGACGGCGATCGCGGGGATGCCGACGCTGATCCCCATACGGCGGAGCCAGAATCTGATGGGAAGGTGGTACCGCCCATGCCTTCTGACCACGCGGATGGCGGGTACTATGACAGTCCGGATGCGTCGGTTGGCGTGGGGAAGAAACCAGACCTCGAAGCCCGTGAAGTTGCGCCTTCCGGGTACGCGGAGGATTTACCAACCGCTTATCCTGTGGCGCCCGCAGATACACCGAATGCGGTTGGGCAGGGAAACACACAGGCAAGCCATCCGGGCAGTGCCGGCACAAACGCCCTGGATAACCCGGTGACCATTCGGATTTACAACAGGAGCGGGGTTTACATGGAAACCGTTTATTACCCCAATATTGGCTTTATCTCCAGGCATGAAGTGAATGAGGCGTTTGCGAACTTCTTGAAGGAATGCCTGAAAAGATAGCGGATTTAAAAGATATGGTTGTTAAACCCATACCGGAGCGGATCAATGTTCTGCTCCGGTTTTTTCGTTGAGGTCTTGTGGCAGACGGCATCAACGGTCAAGATAAATATAGACATGGCGTATTGACAGAACCGATATTACTGTATATGCTGTATATATACAGTAATTACACAAGGAGCAAGTGAAAAGGTCCCATGAATATCGTCATATCCAATTCATCCGAAGAGCCGATTTATGAGCAGATCGCACGTCAAATCAAGAACCAGATCATGAAAGGTGATCTTAAAGGCGGTGAGCTTCTTCCATCCATCAGGGTTCTTGCCAAGGAACTTCAGATCAGCGTCATCACTACAAAGCGGGCTTATGATGAGCTTGAACGGGATGGCTACATCGAGATCGTGCCGGGCAAGGGAACCTTTGTGTCGGTGCAGAACAAGCAGCTTTTGCGGGAGATGCGCTACAAGATGGTGGAGGAAAAGCTGGCTGAGGCGGTGGATGCGGCCAAATCCATCGGCCTGGAGCAGGAGGAACTCCTGAATATGCTCAAAATATTGTATGAGGAGGAATAAGGACATGGATAAGATTTTGCAGGTTCAAAACCTGACAAAAAACTTCCGGGACTTCAAGCTGGATAATGTCAGCTTTTCCATGGAAAAAGGTTTTATCATGGGTTTTATCGGCCCAAACGGGGCCGGTAAGAGCACAACCATCAAGCTGATCATGAACCTGCTCAAAAAGGATGCCGGTCAGGTGCTGGTGTTCGGGTTGGATAACATCCGGCATGAAAAGGAGATTAAAAACCGGATTGGTTTTGTGTATGACGAAAATTATTATTACGAAGAATTGACACCAAAAGAGATGGGGAGAATCATCGCGCCACTCTACAAAAACTGGGATGACAAGGCTTTCAGCCATTATATTCGGCGCTTTGAGCTGCCGCTGGACAGAAAGATCAAGGATCTGTCCAAGGGTATGAAGATGAAGTTTTCACTGGCCGTTGCCTTGTCGCATAATGCGGAATTGCTGATCATGGATGAGCCAACCTCCGGACTGGATCCCATTGTCAGGAATGAACTTCTGGATATTCTGACCGATATCAGCCGTAAAGAAGACAAGGGCGTTTTCTTTTCCACCCATATCACATCGGATCTGGATAAGGTCGCGGACTGCATCACCTTCATCCATGAAGGTAGGATCATCTTTTCGTCGGCCAAGGATGACATTCTGGAGAACTATTGCCTGGTGAAGGGAGCCATAGGGCTTATCCGCGATGAGGACAGGGGAAGCTTTATCGGGATAAAAGAGAACCAGTTTGGCTTTGAAGGCTTGGCACAGGACAGGAAAAAGCTCAGAAGGATGTACGGGGAGAGCATTGTCATCGAAAAGCCAACTCTGGAAGATATCATGCTGTATTTTACGAGGAGGAATCGGAATGCTTAGCCTGATGCTCAAGGATATATTGCTGCTGAAGAAAACCATCGTATTCAGCGCCCTGTACCTGGTTGTAATGCTTTTTGTCTTTGCCAGTCTGGATAATGCGGCGAGTGTTTTTATCATCTGCACGGTTGCCATCACGTATGTGCTTACAGTGAGCGGCTGTGCCCTGGATGACAAGAACAAGACGGACGTCATTCTCAACAGCCTGCCTCTGAGCCGGTCGGTCGTTGTCGGAGCAAGGTACCTGATGGTGCTTGTCTATGTGATGTTTGGCGTTGTTGTCTACACCCTCGCCACCTGGATCGTAGGTATGCTGAATCTGATTCCGAACCTGTATCCAGTCAACCTGGAAGAGTTTCTCGGAGCTTTCCTTTCGATTTCGCTCCTGGCCAGCATCTATCTGCCGCTGTATTTCAAGTTTGGTTATATCAAATCCAAGATCTATCACTTCATTCTGTTTTTCGGCATGTTCTTCGGCATAAGCTTTTTGGCATCCGGTATCACTTCCGGTAACCCTACCCTTCTCCGAATAGCGGCGTTTCTATCAGAACTGTCCGACGGCGTCATCGGTACCATGATAGCGGGAACTGCGCTTGTCATGCTGGCCGTGTCCTATGGGATATCGCTGAGAATCTATAGAAACAGGGAGTTCTAGGGCAGAAGATAGCTGTTTTTCCGAATAAGTCGCGCTTATAGCGACAAGCGATCTCAGGCGGGGAATGCCAACATATGCACGGTATGCCTTATGATGCCGCATAAAACCGGCAGGCAACTTGTGTGTGGCCTGCCGGCAGGTTACCAAAGCCTTCATCCGTCATTCGTATGTTCAGCTTTCTACACGCATTGGAAAGCATCGATCTGGTCCAGGTCCATACCGAAGAATACCCATCTGAAGCCTGTCCATCTGAACCCTGCTATGGAACGGCGGCCCAGCGTAACGGGAAAGAGCCAGAAAGGTTGTCCCCTTCTCGGCCATATGTAGGTGAACCTGAACAGGCAGAAACGGATGGAACCCGGATCCACTGCAAGGGGTGTCATGCTTGCCCTGGATGGCGCAGTCCGCGGTGGCGGTCCGCTGGGCATCCGGAAGCCCGGCCTTTGCGGGAAGCCTGGGAACCCGGGAAACCGCTGAAAACGCTGGTATTGGTTTAAGGCGCTGTTGAACGGAAGCTCAGGACTTCTCGGCCCATCGGGGATTCCGTTGATGTACACATGGAACCCTCCTTTCACTGCATTATCTGGTACCAATATATGTACAAGCCCAATACCCGGAACCACGATGGCGCTGCCAGATTGGCGCGGCACCTCTTTTATGGCAATTTGTGTTCATATTCTTTAGATGCGTGGGAAAGAATACTCGAAAGAAACATCCGTTGCACAGATACCCTTTTGAAGAACGGAAGGGAATCCATCATGCTGTTGATAAAGAACGGAAAACTGCTGACCATGACGGGAAGGAATTATGAAAAGGGCAACGTGCTGATCAAAGACGGAAAGATCGTAAAAGTGGGGGAATTTGATCCCGTCGACGAGCAGGCGGCGGAAGTCATAGACGCCGCAGGCTGTTGGGTTTTGCCTGGGCTTGTGGAAGCCCATTGCCATATCGGGATCAATGAAGAAAAGAAAGGGTTTGAGGGGAATGATTGCAATGAATCCACAAACCCGGTTACACCATGGCTGAGAGCCCTGGATGCGGTCAATCCCATGGATTCAGCCTTTCACAATGCTCTCAGCTCCGGCATCACCTCGGTGATGGTGGGCCCGGGAAGCGCCAACGTGGTGGGCGGGCAGTTTGTATTCATGAAGACGCATGGCCGGTGTATGGATAAAATGGTGGTTATGGAACCGGCTGCCATGAAAATTGCCTTCGGTGAAAATCCCAAGACGACCTATGAAGGCATGAACAAGGCGCCATCCACGCGTATGGCCATTGCTGCTCTCCTACGGGAGGAGCTCTTCAATGCCCGCGCCTATCAGGCGAAGAAAAAACGGGCTAAAGAAAACGGGGAGGATTTCGAGCCGGATTTCAGAATGGAATGCTGGCTTCCTGTACTGAACCGGGAGATTCCCCTCAAAGCGCATGTCCATCGCGCCGACGACATTCTGACAGCCATCCGGATTGCCAAGGAGTTCGATCTGAAAATGACACTGGATCACTGCACCGAAGGTCACCTGATCGCTGAGGAAATTGCCGAATCAGGCTTTCCGGCGATTGTTGGCCCCTCCATCGCATCAAGGAACAAGATCGAGGTGCAGCACATGGATTTCAAGACGCCGGGCATCCTGCACAAGGCAGGTGTCAAGGTTGCGATCACGTCCGATCATCCTGTTTCCAGGATCCAATACCTGCCCATCTATGCGGGCTTTGCCGCTAAGGAGGGATTGGGCCAGGAGGAAGCGCTGAAAGCCATCACCATCAATGCGGCCGAGATCTGCAATGTCGCGGACAGGATTGGGAGCCTGGAGGAAGGAAAGGACGCAGATATCGCCATCTTCAACGGCAATCCCATGGAAACCTTCACCACAGCGCTGTATACCATCATTGACGGGAAAGTGGTATACAGGAAAGAGAATCTGAACGCTTGATGTGCAGAAACAGAAAAGAGCGGCAGAAAACCGGTTGATAAGCCGGTTCTCTGCCTCCCGCAGAAGTTTTTCGTTCATATTAATCGTAGGGTTTGATGGTTTGGATGGTGCCGTCGGGGTTGTATTTCAGTTCGGTATATTTCATGCAGCGCTTATTGTCCACGCCTCCCGACAGGGAACTGTCATGGTAGAACAGATACCATTTACCCCTGAATTCGACAATGGAATGATGGGTTGTCCAACCGATGACCGGCTCCAGTATCCGGCCCTTGTAGACAAAGGGGCCTTTCGGGTTATCGCTGACGGCATAGACGATATAATGGGTGGTACCGGTAGAATAGGAAAGGTAGTATAAGCCATTGTACTTATGCATCCACGGACCTTCAAAGTATCTTCTGTCTTCGTCACCCGCGGTGATAGGTTTACCGTTCTCATCGACGATCCGGACCATCTGCGGCTTTTCCCTGAAGGTGAGCATATCGTCGTTCAATTCGGCAACCATTGGCCCAAGGGCAGGTTCATCCCCGGAGGGGCCAACCGCATCAGGATTGAATGTTCCGGTCTGCCATTTCTCCAGCTGACCGCCCCATAAACCGCCGAAATACATATAAGCCCTGCCGTCATCATCCACCAGCACAGCCGGATCAATGCTGAAGCTTCCCGGAATGTAATTGGGCTGCGGTTTGAAAGGACCTGTCGGATTCGGACTGGTTGCAACGCCGATCCTGAAAATGCCCTCCTTGTCCCTGGCGGGGAAATACAGGTAGTAGGTGTTATTCTTGAACGCACAATCCGGAGCCCACATCTGCTTGGAAACCCAGGGAACATCTTTCATGTGCAGAACTACCCCATGATCGATGACGGGCGATTCCATGTCATCCATGGAAAAGACATGGTAATCCTCCATGGCGTACTGATCCCCGTTGTCATTGGAAGGAATATCCTTATCCAGGTCATGGGACGGGTAAATATACAACTTTCCCTCGTACACATGGGCCGAGGGATCAGCGGTATAGATGTGTTCCACCAATGGCTGTTTTGGCTGTGGATACTTGCTCATATCGTTTCCCCCCCGAAGGTGTACTCTGAAATTAATAAATGAATGATATATTACAGGTTTACCCTTCCAATCAATGCTTTAAACCTTTATTGTTCCATTTGCTGAACAGACGGCTGAACAATGCCCTGAACAGGGACTTTTTTCCGGTGTTGTTGTATTTTGCGCCGTTTGTCGTTCTTGATTCCTCTGAAGAACGGATGACGGAAGGCCTTGCTGCCACATATACAGGCTTTGCTTTATCCGATGCATGTACGATGCGAATCCTTCCTGAAGATCTGCCGGATGAAACGTGCCCGTCGCCCGCATGAGCCTGTTGGTTTGCAGAGGGGATGCTGTTCGCGGCCGAGCTTCTTTTTTCAGACGATTTATGCAACGTGCGTTTTGAACGCGCGGTTTTTGCTTTTGAAGGATGCATACGCGGCGCCTTATCCAGGCCTCTTTGCGTGCGGGATTTTCCGGAACGTGATGAAACGCCGGCCGGCTTTTCGCCCAGGGAATGATCCTTTATCCATTGCTCAACCTCGGCGGCATGCTTTTGGAGTTCGGATTCATCCGGCCATTCCGCTTCTTCAATCAAGGTGCCGATATGCTCCTCGATTTCGTAAAGGGTCATGGTATCGTCGGTTGTGACCAGCGAAACGGCCTGTCCGTCATGCCCGGCCCGGCCGGTGCGGCCAATCCGGTGGACATAGTTGTCCTTTTCGTTAGGTACATCATAATTGATGACAAGGGACAAATCATCCACATGGATACCGCGGGCCGCCACATCGGTGGCTACCAGCAGGTGGAACCCACCTTTTTTGAACTGCTGCATGGTGGCAAGCCGTCTTCCCTGAGGGATGTCTCCATGCAAGGCCTGGGCGGCATATCCTTTCCTGTTGAGGAAATGCGTCACCTGATCCACGGCTTTTTTGGTATTGCAGAAGATCATGCAGCTTTCAGGACGCATGAGAAGGAGCAGTTGATTCAGCCGGGTCAGTTTTTCGTTGGGCTGGACCCGGTAGTAACACTGCGGGATGGTGTCCACAGTCTTGGTCGGCGATTCAATTTCGACAGTTATGGGATTATTCATGTATCTGACGCATATTCGCTCGATTTCCGGCGGTATGGTGGCCGAAAACAGCAACGTCACCCGATCTTTGGGCAAGGTTTTGATGATACTCTCAACCTGATCGATAAACCCCATATCCAGCATCCGATCGGCTTCGTCAAGGACCAGAAAGCGGATGTTGCCGGTTTCCAAATTGCCCTGTTGGATATGGTCGTAAACCCTTCCCGGTGTCCCCGTCAGGATGGTCACGCCTTTCCTGATGGCCTGGATCTCGGCATGCATGCTGTGCTTGCCATATACGACTGCTGTTTTGTGCATGAGATGCCTGCCCAGCTGCCTGAGGTCATTGTCCACCTGAACGGCCAGTTCCCTGGTGGGGGTAAGAATGAGCCCTTGTGGACCGGGCGCATCAGCGTCCGTCAATTGAAGCAGACTGACTCCGAAAACCGCCGTCTTGCCGCTTCCGGTTTTGGCACGGACAATGAGATCCTGCTTGTTTAAAATATACGGTATAGCTTTGCTCTGTATTTCGGTCGGTGCGGTGTAGCCCATTTCTTCAATGGCTTTCAGAATGGGCGGAGAAATGCCTAGATCAACAAAACTGCCTGCCATGATTCTCATCTTTCTTTAGTGCGATGCCCCTATTATATCATGTGTTGATCCGCATTTCCATATATGGTCCCGAAACCGGTATGGAAGCAGGACTTTTCAGGAGGTGTATGATCCGCCTGGCATAAAGAAATAATGGTTTTGTATGGATATGCCAGAGAGCCTGTGGTATGATGTTTCTGGCGAAGCAAAACGTGGTGAGGGGGAAGAACCATGAACAAAACACCGCATATCGAAGTCGAAAAGGAAGGCGTTATCGCGGAAACCGTCCTTTTGCCGGGAGATCCCTTGAGGGCAAAGTTCATTGCGGAAACATATCTGGATGATGCCATCTGCTTCAACCGAGTCAGGAACATGCTGGGCTTCACCGGAAAATACAAGGGGAAAAAGGTTTCTGTTATGGGAACAGGTATGGGGATGCCTTCCATAGGTATCTATTCCTATGAGCTCATCCACTTTTACGGAGTGAAGAACCTTATCAGGGTGGGATCCTGTGGAAGCTACCAGGAAGATGTGAAGGTACGGGACATTGTTATCGCCATGGGGGCCTGCACCAATTCGGCCTATGCAAGCCAGTACGGGCTCAATGGTACCTTTGCGCCCATCGCTTCATGGAGTCTTCTGAAAAAAGCTGTCGATGTGGCCGAGCGCAAGGGCATACCGGTGAAGGTAGGCAATGTGCTGTCGTCGGACGTATTTTACAACGATAACCCAGAAGCCTGGAAAAAATGGGCCGGCATGGGCGTCCTGGCCGTTGAGATGGAAGCTGCCGCTCTCTACATGAACGCAGCCAGGGCAGGGGCCAATGCTCTGTGTATCCTGACGGTTTCCGATTCCCTGGTCACTCACGAGGAGACCACCGCTGAAGAAAGGGAACGTTCCTTTACCCAAATGGTGGAGATCGCCCTGGAATTGGCATAACAGGGGCGAACATAGACAAGAAATGGACTGGCGGCTGGGGACAATGCTTCTGCCCGTATGACGGTTACTGTAACCCTGTGCCCTGCTGCCTGCGGCCCGGCGCCGCAGGCAATGAACGGGCAATTGACAGGCCTGGGAAGGCTATGCTATGATATGTAGCATAGTTGACAGGAAGTCAACAGGTTTTACCGGGCAATTTCTTCAAATAGCATAATCCATTTTTAAGCGTACCATGAAGGTATTTGCTCTTCAAAAGAGGAGCGGTATTTTTGTGGTATTTTTTTGTCTTAAAAAAGCTATCCCGCGGACTTGCGCGCAGGTTCCGGTGGTAAAATGACCGCTACGGAGGTTTGAAGGATGAAGCAAAATGCCGTCAGAAAAATGATCCTGTCAGGTTTGCTCCTGGCACTGGGACTTTTATTGCCCTTCCTGACCGGACAGATACCGACCATAGGGAAAATGCTGCTGCCCATGCATATTCCGGTGTTATTGACCGGATTTGTCTGCGGGTGGCCCTACGGGCTGATCGTCGGATTGATTTGTCCTGTGCTGAGAAGCGGGCTATTTGGCATGCCGCCCATGATGAACGCCCTGGCGATGACTTTTGAACTGGCTGCCTATGGCTTTGCGGCCGGGCTTTTATACAAACTTCTTCCCAAAAGGAATGTGTACATTTATGTGGCTCTGCTGGCGTCCATGCTGTTTGGCAGGATTATCTGGGCGGGCGCCAGTTTGGTGATCTACCGGTTGAGCGGCTCGGCCTTTACCTGGGAGATGTTTTTGGCCGGAGCGTTTATCAACGCGCTTCCCGGTATTGTCCTACAGATTGTACTCATTCCGGCTATCGTCATGGCATTGAAAAAATCAGGGTATATAGAGGAAACGAAAGCAGCATGAATTTAAAAAGCGTATTAATCATGCATGCCAACCTGTATCCCAAAATGGAGATTCAGGATGCCGTCAAACTTGTGTATCAGAATGAGTTTGGCGGAGGCCACCTGATACGGGATGAACAGGAAAGCTTCAGGCGGCTTACAGAGGAGTATGCGGCCAGCAGGAAAACCGGCTTGGGACATCAAGCCGGTCCTCTTTTCGTCAATATAGGAAACGGCATGTGCAGGCTGGATCTGTCGGTCCTGGAGGATCGCCGGTTAAGCCCATATACCGCCAACCGATTTTTCGTCAATACCGCAAACGATATAAAAGGAAGCATTGCCGGGTTTGAAGCGAAGCTGGATATCCTCTGGCAATGCTGCTGGGATGGCAAGCTGAAATATCCTCCCGACGACCTGGAAGCCTACCTGGAAGACTATCGCAACAGGGGCTATCCACCGGTGGGCCACAGCGCAACCTACAAAGCGGCATACAAGCCTGCTTACCGGATCGTCAAAGCCGAATACTGCGCTTATCTGGAGGTTTTTCGGGCTATCGACGCACTTATGGCGTCCGGCAGGCGGGTGACGGTGGCCATCGACGGGAATAGCGGCGCCGGGAAGAGCGCTCTGGGAGCCCTGATCGCCGAAGTCTACGACTGCAATCTGTTCCACATGGACCATTTCTTTTTACGACCGGAGCAACGAACGGAAGAACGGTTGCATGAAACAGGCGGATTTGTAGACTATGAGCGGTTCCATCGGGAGGTTATCCAGGGGCTGGAGTGTGGAAGGCCTTTCAGCTACCGTGTGTTTGACTGCGGGGAGATGGCCCTTGGGGAGGAAGTGCGGGTGGAGCCCAAACAGCTCAATATCATTGAAGGCTCATACAGCATGCATCCCACCCTGGCCGGATACTATGATCTGAAGATATTTCTTCAGGTGGCGCCTGAAGAACAGGCCAGGAGAATACTCAGAAGAAACGGGGAAGCCATGCTGAAGCGGTTTCTCAGCGAATGGATTCCGCGGGAGAACAAATATTTCGAAGAAATGGGCATACGGGAGCAGTGCCATCTGGTTTTCAGGACGGACGATGCAATGTGTTGTGATCCCGGTGTAATACCATGCCTATCATGCTGAACAGCGTGTAAGACAAACCCGTAAAGGTATGCCGGCATGTGCGGATGGATGCCGGCGGTTCAACTTGCGCTTTACGCTTAACAACCGAATAGCCGCTTATAAAGCCATGGCAGATCGTTTTGATTGGCCATGGCTTTTTATTATCATATGAACCATTTACGACGGCATTTTTTTGTTGTATAATAAAAGTGATATATTAATATATCAGATGTTCGGAAGCTGTCATGAATTCCAGTTGATAGATAGTCACGGCCATTGGTGAGTATGGATTCTACAAAAAGAAAACGGGGCGAGAGGTCATGACGAAAGAACAAATCTTAACCCGCATCAGGGAAACGGGTCTGGTGGCCGTTGTGCGGGCGGATAATCAGGATAAGGCTTTCAGAATAACGGAAGCCTGCATGAAAGGCGGTGTACCGGCCATTGAAATCACCTTTACGGTGCCGGGAGCGCATAAGGTGATCGAGGCCCTGGCCTCCAGATTCGGCGAGAATGAAATCATCCTTGGTGCAGGAACCGTGCTTGATCCCGAAACGGCGCGCATTGCCATCCTGTCGGGCGCCCGGTACGTGGTCAGTCCGAGCCTCAATCTTGATACCATCAGGCTTTGCAACCGCTATCGGATCGCCTGCATGCCCGGCGCTATGACCATCCGCGAAGTGGTGGAGTGCATGGAAGCCGGTGCGGACATTGTAAAAGTGTTCCCGGGTGAGCTTTTTGGCCCGCGCATCATAAAAGCCATTAAAGGACCTCTTCCTCAGGCCGAACTCATGCCCACAGGCGGAGTATCGGTGGAGAATGCCGCCGAATGGATCAAGGCCGGCGCCGTGGCACTGGGAGCCGGCAGCAGCCTGACCGAAGGTGCAAAAACAGGAGATTACAATAGAATCACCGAGACTGCCAGGCTCTTCATTCAAAAGATTAAGGAGGCCAGAGGAATTTGAGGCTCCTCTGGTCTCCGCCCCCTTTTTTCCGGCAGTAAGGATTCGCATCCCATACCGGACAACATGTTGGAATGTCTCTTGCGAAGCAACGGAAAGGAGAATCCGCGATGGGAATTTTAAATATCAGGAGCAGGGACGGGTGCTGTTATGACTGCATCTCCCTGGGAGAAGTCATGCTCAGGTTCGATCCGGGAGAAGGCAGGATAAGAACCGCCAGATATTTCAGAGTTTGGGAAGGCGGAGGAGAATACAATGTCAGCCGCGGTCTGAGGAAGTGTTTCGGCATGGATACCGCAATCGTTACCGCCTTTGCGGACAACGAGGTTGGAAGGCTGATAGAGGACTTCATCATGCAGGGCGGTGTGGATACGCGGTTCATCAAATGGGTGCCCTATGACGGTATCGGACGCAGCGTCCGAAACGGCCTGAACTTCACTGAAAGGGGATTCGGCATCAGAGGCGCCCTCGGGGTTTCCGACCGTGCCAATACCGCAGCTTCACAGCTTAAACGGGGCGATATTGACTGGGAAACGATTTTCGGCAAGTACGGCACGCGATGGTTCCACACCGGCGGCATCTTTGCCGCGCTGTCCGAGACTACCCCCGAAGTGGTGCTGGAAGCGGTCCAGACGGCAAAGAAATACGGAACCGTTGTCTCCTATGATCTGAATTACAGGCCCTCCTTGTGGAAGGGGATCGGCGGGCAGGAAAAGGCTCGGGAAGTGAACAGGGAAATCGCCAAATACATCGACGTCATGATCGGCAATGAGGAGGATTTCACCGCATGCCTCGGTTTTGAGGTGGAAGGCAACGATGAGGAACTGAAGGAACTGAACCTTGACGGATACAAAAAGATGATCCGCAAGGTCATGAAAGCCTATCCCAATTTCAAGGTGGTGGCGACCACCCTCAGGACCGTTAGGACTGCCACCATAAACGACTGGAGCGCCATATGCTGTGTGGACGGCGAATTCTTCAAGGCGAGGGACTATGATGGCCTCGAGATCCTGGATCGGGTGGGCGGAGGTGACAGCTTCGCGTCCGGGCTTATCTATGGCCTCATGACAACCGGAGATCCCCAGAAAGCGGTGGAATATGGGGCAGCTCATGGAGCCCTGGCCATGACCACGCCTGGTGATACATCCATGGCCACCCTCAAGGAAGTGGAAAAGATAATGGCCGGCGGCGGGGCAAGGGTGGTCCGTTAACATCATAGCCGATACATGTTGCCTGAGGTTGTTGTCAAGGTGCCGGGTAAAACCCGGCGCCTTTCTTTTTGTTTGTTCGTCATCAATCTTGTACACCGACGATCATGATTCTGCGGGTAAAGTGTAACACTATGGATGACCACGCTGATAACAGAGGCTGGTAGAATGGCGAAAATCCTTGTTGTCGATGATGAGAAGGCCATCCTGGATCTCATCGAAATGATTCTGAAAAGGGAACAGTTTTCGGTTGCCGTGGCTTCAACCGGGAAAGCCGCCCTTGAGCTGTTTGAAACCTTCATGCCTGACCTGGTCATACTGGATCTCATGCTGCCTGACATCAACGGGCATGAGCTTTGCAAGGAGATGTCCGGAAGGCGGAAAACGCCCATCATCATGCTGACGGCTAGGGATGATATTGTCGACAAGGTTCTTGGCCTGGAACTTGGGGCCGATGATTATATCACCAAACCCTTTGATGCCAGGGAACTTGTGGCGCGCATAAGGGCCGTATTGAGGCGTTTTGGAAATGAGCGGGCGGCCGGACTCAATGTGGTGCGGCATGAGGAACTCGTCATCGATCTGGACAACAGAACGGTGTACAAAAACAACCGACCGGTTGAGCTGACGCTTAAAGAATACGAGCTTTTGGAGGTTTTTGCACGGAATCCCCGCAGGGTATTCACCAGGGAAGAGCTTTTGTCAAAGGCCTGGGGCTATGATTTTATGGGCGATACACGGGCTGTGGACACCTGCGTCACCAGGCTCAGGAAGAAGATCGAGGACGACAGTGCCAATCCCAGGCATATCCTTACGGTTTACGGTTTTGGCTACCGCTTTGGAGGTTCCTGACGTGAAGCTGAAAAACAAGCTGATCTTTTTATATACCCTTGCCGCGCTAACGGCGATGGCTTTTGTCGGGACAACTGTCCTCCTTGGCATTGAAAGGCTGGGCATTCGCACAATAGAGGAACAGTTGATGGCTCAGGCCATTCTGGCCGAAATCTATATCACGCAAATTCACCTGCTCCGGGATGAGCAGGAAGATCAAATCAGCATCCAAGCAGCCCGTGATGCGATAGGAAAGCTGGGCCTTGTCCTGGGGCATGTCCGACTGTATGATACCCACCTGGAGCTTTTGGCGGCCTCAAAAACCGATTCGGGCACTGGCATCTCGGAAGCGGAACATATTAGTCTTTTGGATGCGGCACGAAAAGGAGATTATGCCTATCTGGCAAAAAACAATATCGTCCATTTTGCTTCACCGGTCATTCAGGATGGCCGCATCCTTTGCATCCTGGAGATCCTATATCCGGTGACCTTCCTCCAAAACCTTATCTCAAGCGTGGTCATACTGTTCATCATAGGCGCAGTCCTGTTTATCGCTATCATGTTCGTATTGAGCATCATGATTGCCGCGAAGGCGACAAGGCCCATCCATGACCTGATGGAGGCTGCCGAACGCTATGCCAACCGGGAGTTCAGGCCTGTTCATATCAAAGGGGCCGACGAACTGATCAGACTGGGTGAAAGCTTTAATGCCATGGGAGCGCAGCTCCAGGACTATATCCAACGGCAGAAGCAGTTTGTATCCAACGTCTCCCATGAGCTGAGGACGCCGCTCACAGCCATCATCGGTTATTCGGAAATCCTGGCGGGCGAACTGGAGAATAGGCCCGATCTCAAAAAAGCCGTCCGTCACCTGAACAGGGAATCCAAGCGGCTGGCACGACTTGTTGACGAGGTTCTGACGATTTCCAGGTTCGATTCTGGAAAAGAATCGTTTGCGTTCTCTAGGGTGGACCTTTCGGACCTTTTGGCGGAAACGGCTGAAAACATGCGCATGAGGGCAGAAAAGTACGGCATCATATTGAGAACGAGCATTGAGCCGGGTGTTGCCATATGGGGAGATCGGGAAAAATTGGTCCAGGTCATGGTTAACCTTCTGGACAACGCGTTCAAATACTCGCCGGAACATTCCTGCATATCCGTCCTGCTGGAAAAGGAAGGCGGACATGCATGCATCACGGTGATGGACGAGGGGATCGGCATTCCGGAGGCTGACAGGAAAAAGGTCTTCGAACGGTTTTACCGGGCGGATAACGCAAGGCACATACCGGGGACCGGCCTTGGGCTGTCCATTGTAAAGCACATCGTGGAAGACCATCGTGGGCAGATCCGCATTGAAAGCTCGCCCAAAGGCGGCACGGCGGTTGAAATAAAACTCCCATTGATGTAAAATGTCACGATTCTGAAGCAAGTCTGATGAGAGAATGAAACAGCCGGCTGTTAGAATCAAGATGAAAGCAGACAACAACCAAGGAGGTGTTACAATGAAAAAGCGATTGATGATCCTGGTGCCGTTTATGATGGCCATCATCCTGACAGCGTGCGGCCTGATCAATCTGAGCGACGATAAGATCACAACCATTCCCCGCGCGGAGAATACGGCGGAGCCCAATGGCGACGCAGGACAGGCCGGTAACAACGCGGATTCGGAAAAAAGCGACCTGGATATGAAGGGGGATGTGCTCCAGGCGGATACGGAGGAATATATTCAAAGCATCATTGATGAAAGGGCCCGCAGTGTCCTGACCGCCATCAGCCAGCGCGATTATGAGAAGCTTTCGGAAGCCGTCCACCCAGAAAAGGGTGTCCGGTTTACTCCATACGGTTATGTGGATACTGAAAAAGACCTTGTGTTCTCGGCGGAACAGATCAGGAATATGGCGTCCGACACCAAAAAATACGTCTGGGGAAGCTATGACGGTTCCGGAGAACCCATAGAACTTACCTTCAGCGAGTATTTTTCCAGGTTTATCTATGACGTGGCGTTTACGGAGGCCGAGCAGGTTGGTTACAACAAGATCCTGGGACAGGGAAATTCGCTCAATAACAGCTTTGAGGTCTACAGGAACGCCATCATCGTGGAGTATCATTTCCCGGGAATTGATCCCCAGTATGAAGGAATGGACTGGAGAAGCCTGAGGCTGGTGTTTGAAAAGTCAGGTGATACCTGGTACCTGGTCGGCGTCATCCATGACCAGTGGACGATATGAGCAGGTCTTTCGGATCGATGCTTCCAGACTTTCCTCAAACCGTGGACAGGAAGTTAGTGAGCGATGTATGAACTGTAAGCCTTGCGGTTATAAACCGCAAGGCTTTTTTCCTGTTGTTCCATATGGAATCAGATGAAGGGGGCCGGAATACACGTTTCGCGATGCGGCCCTAACCTTTACGGTCTCCCTTCCGCTGCAGAGGATATCCGGCTGTCATTGTGAGTCGCGCGCAAGCGAGGCGCGGCAATCTCACTACCCTCGCAAAGCCGTACCTATGATGTCATTGCGAGCACCGCGCGAGCGGTGCGTGGCAATCTCCGGGAGCCCGTAAAGCCCGGTCACTGTGCTGCACGGCTGCAAAACAGCAGCTGTTCGAACGGGGGGGCGGCTGAACTCGCTACACTCAAACAGCAGCCGCCCTGATCCCATTCTCACAGGCTGTTTCGGCGCCTTATCGCAATGCGACCCTAACCTTTACGGTCTCCCTTCCGCTGCAGAGGATATCCGGCTGTCATTGCGAGTCGCGCGTAAGCGAGACGCGGCAATCTCATAAAGCCCGGGAACGGCCAAAGAAGTGACTGAGATTGCTTCGTCGGCTTCGCCTCCTCGCAATGACACGAGAGAACTGGTCCGCGGAGCCATACTCTGGTTGTCATTGCGAGCCGCATGTAAGTGAGGCGTGGCAATCTTTAGAGCCTCAAGAACAGCTTTGTATGCGACGCGATTGCTTCGTCGCTGTGCTCCTTGCAATGGCATGAGTGATAAAGCTTTAAACGCTTCGCTCCCTGCAATGATATAAGGGTTAAGGTTCAGGCACAGTTCAATGCAACAATCGTCCACAATGCGCATAATTATATGAATAAAACAGATTGGGACTGTTATCATGCAAATGAATAATTTTTATTGACAGGAAGGAAAAACCATGCTATAATCATCCACAAATTCACAGTTTGGAAGATGACGTTATTGGTCGATTATACCTTTTATGCAAGATAATGTACTCTGAACTGTTGAAAACTGAATGATTGCCATTAAACCGTTGAGCAAGAGGAGTAGGAATAACGACTTGCACCCAGAGAGCCGCTGGTTGGTGGGAATGCGGCTGCAAGGTTATTTCGAATGGACTTGTGAGGGAAGCCCGAAATCCCATGGAGAGTAGGCGCTTACGGGGAGCCGGCCCGTTATCAGCAGGATGCATATGATGGTATGCAGGTAATGAGTGGGCGCATATTTGCGCCAATGAGGGTGGCACCGCAGAAGCTAAGCTTTTGTCCCTTGATTGGGACAAAAGCTTTTTTGTTTATCCGGGTTATATGAACCCGGTAAACATCTAAGCTTCATGTTGACATCGTGGGACGCGCAGCACGGTGGTTGACAGAAAAGTTTTAGAGAAGAGATGAGACGAGGTGAGAAAAATGAGTAGAGGCGAGGCCAGAACAACGCCGGATCTCGCCGAGGTCCAGCGTCTGGCACAGGATTACAATCTCATTCCTGTCTGCAGGGAAATCTATGCGGACATCACTACCCCCATCGCCCTTTTACGCAGGATCGCGCGCATCAGCAACAGGTATTATCTGCTGGAGAGCGTTGAAGGCGGTGAAAAATGGGGACGGTTTTCCTTTCTGGGCTTCGATCCGATTGCCCATGTCATTCTCAAAGACGGTGAACTCACTATTGAAGATGGCCAAAAGAGGACGCTTCATACCCGCAAGCCATACGAGGAACTGCGGTCGTATCTTTCAGCGTACAAAGCGCCGCGGCTTCCGGGCATGCCGCCGTTTGCCGGAGGGTTAGTGGGGTACTTCTCCTATGCCATGATCGGATATGCCGAGCCGGTTTTGAAGCTTAGGAGCTCCGATTTCAATGATTTTGACCTCATGCTGTTTGACAAGGTCATCGCTTATGACCATCTGAAACAGAAGATCAGCATTGTGGTCAACATGCGTACCGACAGGATCGAGGAGAATTATCAGAAAGCGCTTGATGACATTGAAGGTATCATCCGCATCATAACCGATAAGGCTCCACTACCTGTGTCCGGAGCCAAAAGCGCTCCCAGCTTTTCCTGCAATGTCTCAAAGGAAGAATTCTGCGAAATGGTCCAAAAGACAAAGGCATACATCAAAGCGGGCGACATCTTCCAGGCCGTCATCTCCAGGCGGTTTGAGGCAGAGTATTCGGACAGCCTGCTTGATGCTTACAGGGTTTTAAGGACCACAAATCCCTCCCCGTATATGGTATTTTTGCAAAACCGCGATTTGCAGCTTATCAGCACATCCCCCGAGACCCTGGTAAGGCTCCAGGGCAGGAAGCTGACGACCTTCCCCATCGCAGGAACCATGCCCCGGGGCAGAAACAACGAGGAGGATCTGGCGCTGGAAAAGCAACTCCTGGTAGATGAGAAGGAACTGGCCGAGCATGACATGCTGGTGGATCTGGCAAGGAACGACCTGGGGAAAATTTCCGAGTTCGGCAGCGTCCGCGTGACACATTATAGGACCATCCAGCGCTATTCCAGGGTTATGCACATCACATCCGAAGTGGAAGGCTGCATCAGGGAGGGTAAGGACGCCCTGGATGCAATTGAGGCGCTGCTCCCTGCCGGCACCCTGTCCGGCGCTCCCAAGATCCGTGCATGCGAAATCATCGAGGAGCTTGAAAAGGCTCCGAGGGGCATCTACGGCGGCGCCATCGGCTACATCGATTTCACAGGGAATATGGATGCCTGCATTGCCATCCGCATGGCTGTAAGAAAAGACGGCAGGGTCTATGTGCAAGCCGGCGGCGGCGTTGTGGCCGACAGCATTCCCGAGAGGGAATACGAAGAATCGGGGAACAAGGCCAAGGCTGTCATTGAGGCCATTATGGCGGCTGGGGAGGTGGATGCGTGATGATCCTGATCATTGATAACTATGACAGCTTTACCTATAACCTGGTGCAGCTTGCCGGGTCCATCTGTGATGACATCCGGGTATTCCGGAATGATGCAATAACCATTGATGAAGTCAGAAGCCTGAGGCCCACGCACATCATCCTTTCCCCTGGTCCGGGCTATCCCAGACAGGCGGGAATCTGCGAGGACCTGGTCCTGAAAATCAAGGGAGAGATCCCTGTGCTCGGCATCTGCCTTGGCCATCAGGCTATCTGTGAAGCCTTTGGAGCAGCCATTGCCCCGGCCAGGCGGCTGATGCACGGCAAGCAGAGCAGCATCCATATTGCCAACGGCAGCAGGCTCTTCAAAGGACTTCCGCCCATCATACAAGCGGCAAGATACCATTCCCTGGCTGTGTATAGAGCATCCCTTCCCGACGAGCTTCTGGTCATCGCAGAAGATGATATCGGCGAGGTCATGGGGGTCAAGCACAGGGATTATGAGATTTACGGGCTGCAATTCCATCCCGAGTCCGTCCTGACACCGCAGGGCAGCGTCATCATGAGCAATTTCCTGAGGAATATTTTTTGAGGATAGGCGGTGAGCATGATGATTAAGGAAGCCATACATAAGCTCCTGAACAAGGAAGACCTGTCCCTTGACATGACCAAGGCGGTCATGGATGAAATCATGAGCGGCAGTGCCACGCCGGCGCAGATTGCAGCCTTTCTGACCGCCATGAGGATGAAGGGCGAGACCATTGATGAGATCACGGCCTGCGCCATGATCATGCGTAAATACGGTACCAAGCTCCGGCACGAAGGCGATGTCCTGGACATCGTCGGCACCGGAGGGGATCAGACATATACCTTCAACATTTCCACCGTTTCCTCCCTGGTTATTTCAGCGGCAGGGGTGCCGGTGGCCAAGCACGGCAACAGGAGCGTGTCCAGCAAGTGCGGAAGCGCAGATGTATTGGAAGCGCTGGGCGTCAAGATCGATATTCCCGTGGAAAAGAGCGAAAGAATCCTGAAGGAGATCGGCATATGCTTCATGTTCGCACCCTACTACCATTCCGCCATGAAATATGCCGCGCCGGTCAGGAAGGAGCTTGGGACACGCACCATCTTCAACATCCTGGGACCCCTTTCAAGCCCGGCCAATGCGACGCTGCAGCTCCTGGGCGTTTATGATGAAAACCTGGTGGAGCCTCTTGCCAGGGTTCTCTGCAACCTGGGTGTGAAAAAGGCTATGGTGGTGCATGGACATGACGGCCTGGATGAAATCTCCATGACCACGAAAACCACGGTCTGCGAAGTCAATCATGGACGTTTGAACAGCTTTTTCCTGGATCCGCAGCAATTCGGCTTTTCCTACTGCAAGCCCGAGGACCTGATGGGCGGAGGTCCCCAGGAAAACGCCGAGATTGCCATGAAAATCCTGAGCGGTGAAAAGGGGCCGAAACGGGATACGGTCCTGCTCAACTCCGCGGTTTGCCTCTACATGTTTTATGACAACATCACCCTCAGGGAATGCGTAAGGCTTGCAGCAGAGACCATCGACAGCGGAAAGGCAATGGAGCAGCTGAACCGGTTCATCCGCCTGTCCAATGCCGAAGACTGACCGAAAAGGCTGGTGGGGAAATGATACTGGAAACCTTGGCAGAATCCGCAAGAAAGCGTGTGGAGAAGGCAAAACTGAAAATGCCGCCGGATGTGCTGAAAGAGCGGATAAAGGAAAAGGCAAACGGCCGTGGTCCCTTTGCCTTCGAAAAAGCGCTCAAAAGCGAGGGTATCTCCTTCATCTGTGAAGTCAAGAAGGCTTCACCCTCAAAGGGTGAAATAGCTGCCGTCTTCCCTTATAAAGACATCGCCAGGGAATACGAGGAAGCCGGAGCCCGTGCTATTTCGGTCCTGACCGAGCCTGAATACTTTAAAGGCCATGACCGGTATCTTGAGGAGATCAGCGCGTTGGTCGGGATACCCGTGCTGAGGAAGGACTTCATCGTGGATGCCTACCAAATCTATGAAGCAAAGTTTTTGGGAGCGGATGCGGTGCTTTTGATCTGTTCCCTTCTGGATACAAACACCCTGGTAGAATATCTTGAGCTCTGCGATGAACTGGGGCTTTCAGCCCTTGTGGAAGCCCATACGAGGGAGGAGGTCGCTCGCGCCCTTGAAGCGGGGGCCCGCGTGATCGGGGTGAACAACCGTAATCTCAGGACCTTTGAGGTGGACATGAAGACCTGCATCACGCTGAGGGAGCTGGTTCCAGGCCATATCACCTATGTTGCCGAAAGCGGCATTCAATCACGGGAGGATATCGCCTTGCTTGAAAAATACGGTGTGGATGCGGTTCTGGTTGGGGAAACGCTGATGCGAAGTCCGGATAAAAAAGCCATGCTCGCTTACTTGAAGGGTTGTCGCGACGCATAGGGATCGGAGGGATGCGAGCATGGCCAGGATCAAGATATGCGGTTTGACGCGAAAAGAGGATATCGATGCGGTTAACTCGGCACTGCCTGATTACATCGGTTTGGTATTCGCCAAAAGCAGGCGGCAGGTGAGCGAGGAGCAAGCCAAAGTCCTGAAGGCGCATTTGAATCCTTCTATAGAAGCGGTCGGCGTGTTTGTCAATGACGATGTAGAACGCATCATCCGTTTATGCCGAACAGGGGTGATCGATCTGATCCAGCTCCACGGCGATGAGGACGAGATTTATATTCAAGCCCTGAAATCAAGTGTACCCAACAGAATCATTAAGGCCGTCAGGGTCAGGGAAACGGATGACATAAAGAAAGCGATGGCCCTCTCCTGTGATTATTTGCTGATGGATGCCTGGCATGAAGGACAATACGGCGGGATGGGCAAGACCTTCGACTGGTCATTGATCCCTGAAATCAGCAAACCCTTCTTTCTGGCGGGAGGCATCCATACGGGCAACATCCAGCAGGCTGTCGAAGCCTACCATCCCTATGCCATTGATGTGAGCAGCGGAGTGGAGACCGACGGGTTCAAGGATCCGGTAAAAATTACGGAGATCGTGGCACTGACACGAAAGATTGAAAGCCGTCCGGACTGATGCCTTGCCAGGTGCGCCGTGGGTTGCGGAGGGAAAGAGAAAGCCTAACGGCAAGGCGATCGGACAGTATAACCGGAAAAGGAGAAGGAGAATCATGTCAAAAGGAAGGTTTGGCAACTACGGTGGACAGTATATACCTGAAACATTGATGAATGCCGTTATCGAACTTGAAGAAGCCTATGAACGGCTCAAGGATGATCCGGATTTTAAAACGGAGTTGAGCAGGCTGCTTCAGGAATATGCGGGAAGGCCTTCATTGCTGTACTATGCGGAAAAGATGACCAGGGATCTCGGCGGGGCGAAAATCTACCTTAAAAGGGAAGATCTGAACCACACAGGCTCCCATAAAATCAACAATGTGCTGGGACAGGTGCTCCTGGCAAAGCGCATGGGCAAGACCCGCGTTATCGCCGAAACAGGGGCAGGACAGCACGGGGTTGCCACAGCAACGGCAGCCGCGCTCTTAGGACTGGAATGTGAAATATTCATGGGCAAGGAGGATACCAGGCGCCAGGCCCTCAATGTTTACCGCATGAAGCTATTGGGGGCTAAGGTGCACGAAGTGACCAGCGGCACCCAGACCCTTAAGGATGCGGTCAATGAAACCCTGCGGGAGTGGAGCAGGCGTGTTGCGGACACCCACTATGTGCTGGGATCGGTCATGGGACCACACCCGTTTCCTACCATTGTCCGTGATTTTCAGAGCGTGATCGGACGGGAAGTCAGGCAACAGATTATGGAGAAAGAAGGAAAGCTTCCTGATGTCCTGGTGGCCTGCGTCGGCGGCGGCAGCAATGCCATAGGACTGTTCCACGAATTCATTAACGACAGGAATGTGGTACTCATAGGCTGCGAGGCTGCCGGACATGGCATCCATACCGATAAGCACGCCGCGACCCTTACCCTGGGTAAGGTGGGCGTCTTCCACGGCATGAAGTCCTATTTCTGCCAGGATGCGTATGGCCAGATAGCGCCGGTCCATTCCATCTCCGCCGGGCTCGACTATCCGGGTGTCGGTCCTGAGCATGCCTACCTCCATGATACCGGAAGGGCGGAATATGTCCCGATTACGGATGAAGAAGCCGTGCTGGCGTTTGAATACCTGTCCCGTACGGAGGGTATTATTCCGGCTATTGAAAGCGCCCATGCCGTGGCCTATGCGATGAAGCGTGCGCCTCAGATGAGGCCGGATCAGATCATAGTCGTCGGCCTCTCCGGAAGGGGCGATAAGGATGTGGCATCCATAGCCCGTTACAGGGGGGTAGCGATCCATGAATAGGATGGAACAGGTCTTTAAAAACGGAAAAGCCTTTATTCCTTATATAACTGCAGGGGACCCGAGCCTGGAAATCACCGAACGGCTGGTATATGGGATGGCGGAAGAAGGGGCCGATTTGATTGAACTGGGCATCCCCTTTTCCGATCCGGTGGCCGAGGGTCCGGTCATCCAGGCTGCAAGCAGCCGGGCTTTGTCGAGCGGTACAACGACGGACGGCATTTTCGCCTTGGTCAGGCGCATTCGCAAAACCTGTCAGGTCCCCATAGCTTTCATGACCTATGCCAATCCGGTTTTTTCCTACGGCTATGACAGATTCCTGGAGAACTGCCGGGATGCCGGTGTGGACGCGCTGATCATACCCGATCTGCCATTTGAGGAAAAAGGAGAGATACTGCCGTTTTGCAATAAATATGGCATCGTGTTGATATCCATGGTATCGCCCACATCTGGAAACCGGATAGAGAAAATCGCCCGGGAAGCCCAGGGATTCATATACTGTGTGTCCTCCATGGGAGTGACCGGCGTTCGGCAGTATATCGGCAATGAAGCGGAAGAGATGGTGAAGCGGATAAGGGAAGTGACGGATGTCCCGTGCGCCATAGGGTTTGGCATCTCTACCCCCGAGCAGGCATCAAGGATGGCGGCGTTCGCCGACGGCGTTATCGTGGGCAGCGCCATCGTCAGAATGGTTGAACAATATGGTACAGACTGCGTCCCCCATGTGGTGGAATATGTGCGCATGATGAAAAACGCTGTCAAGGATCTATAATGGTATATGGCAGGCCTGTTCAGGCACCGGGATATGGCACATTAGCCATTGGCTTGCGAGCCTGATCGGGCTTTATTTTTGCGGGCGACACCTGGAACAAAAAGGAGATTGACAGGACAAGCCCATCCGTGCTAAACTAAATTCTCGCCGGTGATGAGGCCGCAAAACAAGCGGCTTCACAATTGGCGGAGGGGCCTGTGGCCATAACGTATCCGCAGGCTTGCCGGATGGATAACATGGAAGAAAGAGGCGATTGACAAAACAGCGCCTGCCATGTTAGACTGAATTTCCGCCGTGACGATACGGCGAACCAGTGGTCCCAAGCGGTATTATTTTGGAGGCCGAAGACCTTCATTCTTCGTAACTGAATCCGGTGAATACGGATTGTAAGAAATAGGAGATTGACAAATACCGCGCGGCATGGTAAACTGAGATTCCGCCGCCCCAAAAGCCCGTCAATAAATGGTTTCGGCGAGAGCAGACCCAAAAAACAAAAGCTCGAAAAGAGTCGAAAGATGTTGACAAGGTCATGGCGGACATGATAGAATACAATTCCGTGGCCACGGAAAACAAAAAGATTCCGGGGCGCAGTTATGCCGGGTAAGAGCGGCATGGACATTGAAAATTGAACAGTGTATGAGAGGCATCAT